>Ga0182024_10009914_pt1 | contig 19548 bp, 9 predicted proteins | sample P32metaG_FD_120480 | JGI IMG/M metagenome (GOLD analysis project Ga0182024, IMG submission 120480) | Permafrost microbial communities from Stordalen Mire, Sweden - P3-2 metaG (Illumina Assembly) | ecosystem: Environmental > Terrestrial > Soil > Wetlands > Permafrost | place: Sweden: Stordalen... | reverse complement strand
GGAGCGACATCCCGGATTATGTAGCAGAGGCACCGCGCCGGCGCAATACCTTACATGCGCCGAACAACGTATTTAGTCATCCGAATCGCCGGACGGCGCTGCACACGGCTGAAGTGTTACGATTCCGTCAGAGTGCGATGAATTGGCTGAGAGGTAATTGTAATCCGAAAGTCGATCTGGACGCGGTCTCTTCCAGGGGAATAAATAGACAATAAGGGCTTGTCGACCCACTCAGGGTAGGTCGGATAGCGAACAATGCAAAATAGAGCGTGAGAAGTGAAGAACGTGCATCCCATCAAAGCTCGCTCGCGGAATAAGCGGGGAAGAAAGGCCCTCATTCCGGCAATCCCTTGCGAATCGCTGGGAAAGTCGTCGTAGAACCTGAGAATGTCGTCTCGATTCGGACCAGCAATGCCGCTTTTTCTGGGGGGCGCTCAGGCGCGCCCGCTGCCGGGAGGTTGATCATGGCTGCCTGTGGCGGCGGGCTCAAAGCTGTCTTCGGCGGCAGCTCTCTTACCGAAAAACATCGCCACGACAGTCCATTTGCCGTCATCCTGCAGGATGCTCGTGACCGTCGCGCCCTCGCTCTTGAAATCGCCGATCACTGACTTCAACGCCTCGTCGGGCACATCGCTCAATGCTGCAACGTGTCGCATCTTTACGTCCCTTGCTTCAACCGAAGCTTTAACTCGTCGTCAGCCTTTGCACGCAACGATGCAAAGTGGCCGCCGCGCACGAACTCGGTCACAGCCAGCCGACCCAACCCGTTCTCCCTCATCCAGGTTTTCAGCCTTTCCTGGTTCGCCTTGTCCACCTTACGCCCATCGGGTCTCCAGAATAACCGAAGCACATCCCCAGCATTATCCCGATCATACGGCTTGGCGACCGCAAAAGCTTCCGCGAATTCACGCGGACCGACTCTGCTTCCGTACTCACTGGGAGCGTAGAAGTGGTGCGGCCGGAACCAAAGGATAGCAAAGAACGCGCCGGCGACCAAAACAGGGAAGGCAATAACGAACGCCGCCAACGCCACTTGTACTCCTCCGCTGGTGCGCGTGACGGCGATCCCCAACACGGTTTCCGCCGTTGAAACGAAGAACGCGATGACCCACAGCGGGGTTGGCGGGTTGCGTCGGCTTCGTTTCAATGTTTCCGGCCCCATATTCCGTCCGACGAATTCCGCGGGTATGGAAGCGGCCGGTCTTTGCGACCGGCCGCCTCGATCCGTGACAACGCAGCGTTCTACGCCTGGCTACGCCCTACTTCTTCCCCTTCTTCCCCTCCTTGATCGCCGCATGTGCCGCGGCCAGCCTGGCGATCGGCACCCGGAACGGCGAGCAACTCACGTAGTTCAGGCCGACGCTGTGGCAGAACTCGACGCTGCGGGGGTCGCCGCCGTGCTCGCCGCAGATGCCGCACTTGAGGTCGGGGCGGGTCTGGCGGCCCAGCTTGACGGCCATGGAGACCAGCTTGCCGACGCCGCCGATGTCCAGGCTCTGGAACGGGTCGCGCTCCAGGATCTCCTTCTTGATGTACTCGGGGAGGAAGACGCCGGCGTCGTCGCGGCTGTAGCCGAAGGTCATCTGCGTCAGGTCGTTGGTGCCGAAGCTGAAGAACTCGGCCGTCTGTGCCAACTCGTCGGCGGTGATGGCGGCACGCGGCACCTCGATCATCGTGCCATACAGGTAGTCCACGCGCGTCTTCTTCTCGGCGAAGACCGCCTCGGCGGTCTGCAGCGTGATCTTCTTGAGGTAATCCAACTCGGCCTTGGTGCCGGCCAGCGGGATCATGATCTCGGGCAGCACGGCGATCCGCTGCTTCTTGCATTCCACCGCCGCCTCGATGATGGCGCGGACCTGCATCTCCAGGATCTCAGGGTAGGTGACGGCCAGGCGGTCGCCGCGGTGGCCGAGCATCGGGTTAGACTCGTGGAGTTGCTCGACGCGGCGTTTCACCTGCTCCAGCGACAGCCCCAGGCTCGTGGCCAGCTCGGCCTGTTCCTTCTCGTGGTGCGGGAGGAACTCGTGAAGCGGCGGGTCCAGCAGGCGGATGGTGACCGGAAGGCCCTTCATCGCCTTGAAGATCCCAAAGAAGTCATCCCGCTGGTACGGCAGCAGCTTGACCAGGGCGGCTTTTCTCGCCTCGGTATCGCTGGCCAGGATCATCTCGCGCATGTGGTGGATGCGCTCGGGGTCGAAGAACATGTGCTCGGTGCGGGTCAGGCCGATGCCTTCAGCGCCGAAGTCGCGGGCCACCTGGGCGTCATGCGGGGTGTCGGCGTTGGTCCGCACCTTCAGCGTGCGGTACTTGTCGGCCCACTCCATGATCTTGCGGTACGCAGGCGACTGGGTGGAGACCTGCGTCTGCACCTGGCCTTCGTAGACCTCGCCCGTGCCGCCATCGAGGCTAATCCAGTCGTCTATGCCGTAGGTTTTGCCGTTGACGGTCATGACCTTGGTCCTGGCGTCGATGTGGACGTCCCCGGCGCCGGCGACGCAGGGCGTCCCCATGCCGCGGGCGACGACGGCGGCGTGGCTGGTGTTGCCGCCCGTGCTGGTGAGGATCCCTTCCGCCACCGCCATCCCGCCAATGTCCGCCGGCTCGGTCTCGCGGCGGACCAGGATGATCTTCTCGCCGTCGGCCACGCGCTGCTCGGCTTCCTCAGCCGTGAAGGCGATCTTGCCCACCGCCGCACCGGGCGATGCATTGAGCCCCTTGGCGATGACCGTCTTCGCCGCATTGGGGTTGAACGTCGGGTGCAGGAGCTGATCGAGGCTGCCCGGATCAATGCGCAGGACGGCCGTCTTCTCGTCGATCAGCCCCTCCTTAGCCATGTCGACGGCGATCTTGACCGCGGCGGCAGTGGCCCGCTTGCCGTTGCGGGTCTGCAGCATGTACAGGGTGCCCTTCTCGATGGTGAACTCGAAGTCCTGGACGTCCTTATAGCGGGCTTCGAGCACGTCTTTCACGTGCAGCAGTTCCCTCCAGGCTTTGCGGCTCCACTTGGCCATCTCCTCTTCGCACTTGAGGGGAGTGCGGATGCCTGCCACCACGTCCTCGCCCTGGGCGTTGACGAGGAACTCGCCGTAGAACTTGTTCTCGCCGGTGGCGGGGTTGCGGGTGAAGGCGACGCCGGTGGCGCTGTCGTCGCCCATGTTCCCGAAGACCATCGACTGGACGTTGACGGCGGTGCCGCGCAGCCCGCGGATTTCGTTCAGCTCGCGGTATTTGATGGCTCGGTCGCCCATCCAGCTCTTGAAGACGGCCTCGATGGCGCGCTCGAGCTGGGTATACGGATCCTGGGGGAAACCCTCGCCGACGTGGTTTTGGAACACTTTCTTATAGCGCTCGACGACCTCTTTGAGGTCTTCGGTGCTCAATTCGGTGTCGAGCTTGACGCCTTTCGTGTTCTTGACGTCGCTGAGCTCGTGCTCGAAATGCTCGTGATCGACGCCCATGACGGTGTCGCCGAACATGTTGATGAGCCGGCGATAGCTGTCGTAGGCGAATCGCTCGTTGCCGGTAAGTTTGGCCAGGCCTTCGACGACTGCGTCGTTGAGGCCGATGTTCAGCACGGTGTCCATCATGCCGGGCATGCTCATCTTGGCGCCGGAGCGGGCGGCGACGAGCAGGGGGTTGGTCGCATCGCCAAAGGTCTTGCCGGTGGCCTTTTCCACCCTGGCGATGTTGGCGCGGACCTCGTCCATCAGTGCTGCCGGGAGCTTCTGGCCGGCATCGTTGTATTCGCCGCAGGTTTCGGTGGTGATGGTGAAGCCCGACGGCACCGGGAGCGGGACGAGGGTCATGTCGGCCAGGTTAGCCCCCTTGCCGCCCAGCAGGTCCTTCATGCCGGCGTTGCCTTCGGCCTTGCCGTTGCCGAAGAAGTAAACCCGCTTAGTGGACTTGGCTTTGAGGGCCGAGCCGTTGCGGCCTGGCTTGGCAAGTGCGCTGGGTTTGGCTGATTTGGCCGGCTTGGCCGAGGGCTTTTTCTTGGTCATGGTCGCCATGGTTCAACTCTCCGAGAATGGGTCGCTAAGGTCAGTTGGCAAGGCGGCGCTGCCGGGACCGAGCCGAGGCTCGACTCATCCGGCATTCAGGGTCAATTCGTTAGTTCGCCGGTCGATTGGCGTACATCCGGTGTGCGCCGCCGCGTGAGCGGCTCCGCCTGTGAAAACCGACTCGATTGTCCGTGCGGCCAAAGGGCTGCCCGCCAACCGACGCAAAGGGGGGAAGTATAGGACTAGCGGGAATTCTGTCAATTTGGCGCGTTCGCGGGCGGGCGTGGCAACGGGATTACGATCAGAAAAAGACCGCCGCGCCTTCAATCCTAATCGTAATCCCTCTCCATTCGCAGGCGGGGCAAAACGATTACGATTAGGATTAAGATTACGATTAGGACCAGAAAAACATGACCGCCATCGTAATCTTAATCCTAATCCTAATCCTAATCCTAATCCTAATCGTTCTCCATTTGCCCTAGACCAGGCCCCCTCGCCCTCCCCGCTATGATTGTCGCAGCGGTCGTCGCCAGCACGCTTAACCCGATCAGCAATCCGATAGCCGCAACCCCCGTCCCGACCTGCCCCGGCCTTGCCCATCCTGCCGCCGCGCCTGCGGCCGGCCCGAGACACCAGCCCGTTCCAATGAGGGCTTCGTGATAGCCCCCGTGCTCGGTGCTGCCGTCGCTCAGGACCATCCCGAAGTACAGGCTGCCGGAGTAGATAACGCCGAAGGCCATGCCCAGCATGGCCTGCCAGCCGACTATCCAGACCAGATCGAAGGCGGGTGGGAACCGCGCGGTCAGGAGGTCGGTGGGCCGGAGCGTCACCGCCAGGAATGCCACCAGCATCAGCCAGGCCGCCGCCAGCAGGATGCGCGGCCGGCGGTGCCACCAGGTCCCCAGCGCAAACGCGGCAAATGCGCCCCACCGAGCCGCCGGCCAAGTGCTGCTCACCACGGTCTGCGCCCGTGTCCCCAACGATTGCATGACCGGCAAAAACGGCATCATCGGCATCAGCCCGAAGACCACCACGTAAGTGGCCGGCAGCGCCAGGCGCGAGAGCCACAACCCCACCGTCCGCACCTGGAGCAACTCCGGCTCCGCCGACTCGTTTAACTGCAGTCGCGCGACTCGACTGAGCTCGTCGAAGTCAGCGACGCGCTGGCCGACCCCGGGCACCTCCAGCTCCGGCGCAAACGGGCTCGGCGCGCGACTGGACCAGCCCAGAAACGCCCAACTCGCCGCCAGCGCGTGAGCGGCGGCAGGCACCGCCAGCACGGCCGCCGGCCCGGACTGGATCAGGATGCCGTCCACCGCCAGCACGATGGCCATGGTCCCTGACCAGACGAGGTTGTAGGTGGTCAGCCGCCGCGAGAGTTTCATGGCATCGAGCCCACCGGCGGACACCAACCCTTCCAGAATCGGCCAGGCGATCGCGCTGAGGAACGTGTAGACAAGCAGCGGCCCCAGAACGACCCATCCCCGCGACGTCCCGGCGGACAAGCTGACAACGACCGCTCCAACCGCTGCCGCTGTCGCCATTGCCAAGTGGACCATTCCCAGCGCCCGTCGCGGCGGGACCCGAGCGACGACCTTGGCCGCCAGCAGCGCCCCGCAGGTGTAGACCATCCCCTGCACGACCGCGAGGCGGAAGTTCTGTTCCAGGCCCCAGCCGAGCCGATGATGGGTATAGAAGAAGATGCCGGTGGTCAGCAGCGCGCCGCCGATCGTGCCCAGGACCGCGACGCCGTAGAAACCAAGGGCGGTCGAGGTGCGAGAATTCTCCAATTGCGTTTCGATCATCCGCGCCGAGCAGTGGATCGGCGCGGGAAGGATAGCGGCGATCGCGCGCCGCACAAGCGTCCTTTCCGAGGCGCGGTTGCCTTGTGCGACGCTTCGACATCGGTCAAGCCGGAGGCGCAGCGCAGCGGGGCACCGGATCTCCCGACTGCGCCGCTCCGAGGATCGATGCGGGATCCCGCTGCGCCTCCGCTTGAGGTGCGAGGAAAGAGGACATGGATCCATCCCGCGCCACGCTTCGCGGTGGCCCGGTGACGCCGGTGCGCCAACGCCGCACCGGACCGAGAAGGCCGAAGTCGCCGACGCTCTTGACCACCTTTTCAGGTTTTCCGGAGCGACTGCTTGTCGTGCTTCGCCGGCGCATCGGGCCGCGCGAGATACAGGAAGAATTCTATTTCCACATCAACACGGGAAGCAGCCTGTGGCCTCGGCGTCGCGCTCCGTCCAGCCTCAGGTCGCTCCTCGGCGTCGGCCCCCTGGTCCCACAAGTTTTGGAAGAATTGCGATCGTATACCGAACGGTCCGTAATTTGCACGGCTAAGCTAGTAGTGGCGGTTAATGCCGCATCGTGTTTGTGTGTTAGCCATAAATTAGAGGAGCAACCCCATGGACATGATTCATAGCGCCAAGACACTGATCGGGCATGCCCTGCGGCCGTTTCATGCAGGCGGCGAAAAACTGGCATCGAACGACCCGCAAATCTCACGAGCCGGCGGCATTGAAGCCTTCCTGGACGTTGGAAGCGTGGCGTTCGAGGCCGATGGTCCGATCCCGCGCAAATACTCCGGCGAGGGGGAGAACGTTTCGCCACCGTTGCGATGGTCCGGTATTCCGGCCAGCGCCAAGGAACTGGTGCTCATCTGTGAAGACCCTGACGCCCCGAAGGCTGAGCCATTTATACTTTGGGTGCTTTACGGCCTATCCGCGCTGCAGACGAGCCTGCCGGAAGGCATTCCGACGACGCAATCTCTCGCCATGCTCGGCGGTCTGATGCAAGGCAAGAACAGTGCTGGCAAGACCGGGTACACTGGCCCGATGCCTCCCATTGGTCATGGGACCCATCACTATCACTTCCAGCTTTTCGCGCTTTCCGAGCCGACAGGGCTGTCGAGCAGTCCCAGCCGCGACGAGCTTATCAACGCCATGTCGGGACATGTACTGGCGCTGGGAGACTTGATTGGCACTTACGAGAGAGAGTGAATTCTTCAACTGCGTTTCGATCTTCCGCGCTGAAGAGTGGATCGACGGGCGAAGGATAGCGGCGATCGCGGGGGGGGAACAAGCGTCTGGTTCGGGACGCGGTTGGGTTACGCGACGTTTTGATATCGGTCAAGCCGGGGGGCGCAGCGGAGCGGAGCACCGGATCTCCTGACTTTGTCGCGCGAGATGCGCTACTCCGAGGGTCGATCCGGTGCTCCGCTGCGCTCGCCTCAGGTCTGCTCCCGTAAATAACGCGAAGTATCCGGCCGCTTCCGGCCTGTTGGCGCTGGTTGCTCAACGAACCGGTTGAGCAACCAGCCCCCAGAAAGTGCGGAAATACGCCGGTTCTGAGCCGTGAGCGAAGCTTGCGCAGGTTGCGCTGGCTTTTTACCCACCTCATGCACACGTCGCGCGGGAAGGGAGGCACCGAGGAGCGCGAAAAAAAACCATGGCTCGTTTTAGCAATTCGACAACCAGACGCTCGGCCGGTGCCGAGAGGAATAATCGAGAGGTTGCGCCATTTTCCTGACCCTTCGTGCTTACGATGGTTGGCGGGTACGCCGCGACAGTTGAAGATCACGCGTTGCGTTGCATCGATCCTGACCACCGGCCGCCCTCGTTCCCTCCCCCACCCGCCCACTCCCCGATGAGCAACAATTAGTTCCCACCTCATTCGCTTCCCCGTAAGCAAGTCGCGGGACGGGTACGATGGGTGCTAAATGCCATATGGAAATGCGATGCGACCGGAGGAGAATGCTCGTGCCTAAGCGGGTTGACAAGGGGGAAGTGCGGCGATCAGAGGTGGGACCGAGAAGCTGGGCACCGGTGTCAACATCCAGTCCGGGCTCCCACCGCGCATCGCGCATCGCGACAATGTTGCTCAGGCCTGTTGCCTCAGTTATCGTGCGCCGGCGGAATTACGTCATATTGTTACCGGGCGGGCGTTTGGCGACGGGAAGTGAGGCCTATCCATGGCAGAGTCTGACTCGACCGGGCGAAGGATCCGGCTTGGAGTGCCCGGGCTTGACCGTGTAATTCCAAGCGGAATTCGCGAAGGTTCGCTGATCGTCATCGTCGGCCCGCCTGGCTCAGGCAAGACACTTCTCGCGCTTCAACTCCTGATGGAGATGCACGCGGACGGAGAAAAAGCACCGAAGTCCCTCTTCCTCACCGCCGATGAAGATAACCGTGTTTTGGAATCGGAGTCACGGAAAATCCTTCCGAGTCTAAACGATGCGGACCACATCGGACTGTATCCGGACATCCTCCATGCAAGGAGCCAGATCAAAAACGCGTTTCGGGAATTGTTCCCAGGGGCAGCCGGTGAGTTCGGTGGCGACATCGGCACGGCGGTGGACCTTGTTCACACCGATGACGAGCGAATGGCTCTACGGCGCAAAGCTGTGGAGTTGTTGACGGAAACGACAGCCGACAATTTCGAGCATTCAGACTATGGCGCCATCGCGCTGGACGGTGCGCTGAATCTGCAGGAACTCCGCGGTGAAACCCCGAGCGAACGGCGGAACGCGTTCTTCGAGTTGTCGCAGATCCTTCGCACGGTTGTCCGCGGTGTAAGTGTGGATCACACAGCGGCCATACTGACGATCGAAGCGTCCAAGGCGGGTGACGTCGAATGGGTGGAGGAGTACTTGGCGGATGTAGTGATTCAGTTGCGAGTTCAAGCGCCGACGAAGGACAAGCGAAGGCGCATTTTAGAGGTTACAAAGGCGCGATACGCCAACCCGGTCCTGGGCGAGCACTCTTTTTGGATCATGGGCGACACGGAGGTGAGACGCCGCCGGACCGCGAACGCTGATCTGGGCTGGAGTAAGCTGACGCTGGATCAAACGATACGCCGCGGGATCGTCGTCTTCCCGCGCATTCGATGGCGGGCGGACAAATCCCATAAACCGGCTCCGACACAGTTCTGCACATTCGGGACGCCCGGCCTCGACGTTCTCGTCGGCGCCGATGCCGCGGGCAGCACCGGTCAAGGTGTGCCGCGATTCAGCTCGACGGCGATTGTAGGCGGGCCGGGAACGGGCAAGAGCACGATTGCGTATCTCTTCGCTCTTGCAGGCCTGAGCAAGGGGGAGAACGTGGTTTTCATCAGTTTCGATGTCCAGCCTCAACGGATCAGGCAGCAGGCCGGGCGCTTTTGTCTCGGCGGCCGCAATGACGCGCCAACGAAGGCGTTCGGGGATTTCATGAGCCGCGGCGCAGAGCCCCAACTGAAGCTGATTTACGAGCACCCGGTCAACATCGACCTCAATGAATTGCTCCATTTCGTTTACGTCGAGGTCAAGAATCTGACCGCGACCAACCCAAACTGCCGCGTCATCCTTGACGGGATCAGTGAGTTGGACCGCAACATGGCCGATCCGCTCGTGTTCAACAACTTCATCGTTACGCTGATCAATTCGGCCCACGATTGGGGCGTCACGCTGCTGCTGACCTACGAAGATGGGTCGATCCGGGAGAGGGAGTCAACAGATTCGACGGTGGTCCGACTCGCGGACAACGCGATCGCCCTCCGCCACGTTCCCGTTAACAACGCGAACCGAAAATGCATTTCGATACAAAAAGTCCGGGGGTTGCAGCACAGTTCGGCCATAGCCGAGATGACCTACTGGAACAAGGGCGACGCATCGGGCGTAACGGTCCGTAAAGGTTTCGAGGGCATGAGCAAGGTGCTCACTGGCAGCCCGCAGCCCGCGCAGATCGAACTGCGGCTGTTCTACGAAAACGAGCAGGAACGGACCTGCAACCAGCATTTCTATGAAGACGCGATCGAGCGCTTCGGGGACCGCGTGCGGCATATCCCATATACTCTTTCGGGCGCCCGCCGGACATATTGGCACCGGCAAGAGGGCCGCGACATCCGCCCGGACGCCGATGTGACGATCGTCGCCCTTGACGAGCCCTGGATACAGGCGTTTCTCGACTCCGCCCGGAGTGACGGAACGTCGCTGGCGTGGTTTGACCCGCGATATGCCGACGTGGGCCAGCGGTTTCTCGTGGGTCAACTGATGCCCGCGCTGCGGCTTCATGCCTGCGAGTCTCGGCCGCCCACGGCAGAAACGCGCATGCTCGCGCTGCCGCATTACGTGGACCTGGGTCTGCTGCTCAAAAGGACGGATTATGAATTGCCTGACATGCCGACATACTGGGTTTCAGATGTCGGCGATCGCCATGATAGCAGCTTTGAAAGGATCGTGACGGAAGCGTCGCGGCGGCTCGGGGTTCCGGGTTTCGCGTTCGACATGGAAAGCAGCGAAACGACCTCCTGCACGTTCCTTGAGATGTGCTGGAACTTCGGCGCGAGCCCAGCGTTTCTGAACGATCAGAGCGATCGGGACCTCGACGCGGCGGTCGAGGCACTGGCGTTTCTCGCGAGGCTCCGCTGGACGCGCGTACTGCCCTTCCCCTGCACCCTCGAGCACTGCTCTAGCGCGATTTTCTGCCGTGCCTGGTATGCGAATGTTGCAACGCTCGCGAAATGTTCGGGCGGGAAGACCTGGCGCCCGGTTCCGTTCTACACGTTTCGGCGGGCCCCGATCATCACGCCTATCGCTGGTACGGCCGTAGCGTCGACTGTCGACCAGGCCCGGGCAAATGTGATCACGCCGGGGACACATGTGCCGGCGGGAGCCACAGCACCATTGGCCGGCATTACTCCGCCTGCCGCGCCGTCTACGGGCGCCGACGGTGTATCGCCCGACAACGCATACGTCGAGTTTCTGTTCAGACAACAGGAAGCATGGGACAAGGAGTGCGGGTCGGCTTCGGAAAAACTCCGTCAAACAGAGGAGCGGGTTCGCGGCTCGAAGATTGGCGTGTCATGCAGCGGAGCGTGGTATCTTGGGGTTGTCACAACGGGTGGAAATGCCTCTATAGGCTGGTCGGTCGTGCAGGAAGCGCTGAACCCTCGCCGTGTCGAGGAGCGGGCGTTTTTTGGCGGCGGCTTGCCGCCGACCGTGCCGTTTTACCACACTCACGGGGAGCGCCCCGTGCCGTTCCTCGCCGATACCTCATTCCGCCTGCTGACGCAAAGTCTGCTGCGCTGGACGCAGCATCGCGAGTCGGCCCTGGGATTGCCGCAGCACCGCAACGCCGACCAGGCGTCTCAGGAAATGCCCGAGATGGTCCACCACCTCCTAATGACTGTTCTCTGCAATCCCCTGTCGGATGGGTCCGCCACTACCAACTCCCGGCAGTTCATCCGCGAACAGGTTCAGGCTTTATTTCATCAAATCAGAATATTAACAGCGGCGGGGGAGACGTCGGTTGCTGCCGCACCGCCGCAACCGGACCTAGCGGTCCAAACAGTAGTTCCTGTTCCTGCCGTTCCGTGATCCGTTACTGATCGATCGTCGCGGGACGACCCCAGCAGCGCATAAAACGGTCAACTCCCCCGGTCGGGTCCGGAGCTTCGCTGCAGCAATATTAGCGGCGGCGCTATTTAGGTAGCGCTCTAGGCGACAGCCATGTGCTGAACGAAACCCTCGACTGATTGAGCGACGCAACGGTACATCCTCTCCACCCCCAAACCCTGTTATGGCGCGCTGGTCGGCAAAGGTGAGATTGTTTCTGTGAAGGGCACAATCTCGAAAGCCGCAAATCCTTCGAGGACGCGCCCCGTGCTTGGGTCTTTTTGTTGGACCCGCATGCGCTCGCCCGAACCTCATGCAACACCGGCCCCCCCTGCGACGCAGGGCACCTTAAAACCTCCTTTCGACCACATCCGTCGGGGCGGGGCCGTCACTAATAGAAGCTGCCCCTTACTCGCCGCTCTCGGTCTTTTCCCAGTTCGGCACTGTCTCCCACTGCACTGACCATGGCCTCACGGCCTCAAATACCCGAGCTTGATGCACGTTTCCAATGCCGTCCGGGCCACCGCGGCGGCGGCGCCGCCGCCGCTGCCTCCGTATTCGACCATCACGCCGAAGGCCACCTGGGGGTGGTCGGCGGGGGCGAAGCCGATGTACCAGGCGTGATCGATTTGGGTGCCACCGTTCCCGTTGCCGCGATACCAGGGGTTGATGTCGCTGGGGTGGTCCTTCGTGCTGGGGATGAGTGTGTCATAAGCCTGCTTGCCGTTCTGGTCGAGCACGGGCTTGCCGTTGTCTCTCAGCTTGACCTTGAAAGGCGATGCCTGTGCCGTGCCGGTCTTGCAGCACATCCTGATCGACTTCAGTTGGTCCGAGGCGAAGAGGAGCACGCCGGTGCCGGTGCCCGCCTTGCCAGTGACGACGCGCTCCATGCCGTCCCTGGCCTCGGCCAGGGCGGCGGGAGAGAGGTTCAGATCGACGCGATCGGGGTAGTAGGATGGCTTTGGGTTCGGTGCGGCGCCGGCGGGCCTTGGCTGGACCGGGAGGATGCCGAGTTCCTTCGCGTCGGCATCGCTGAGCAGGCGTGGGCGCATCCAGACGCCGTCGCGGGCGATGGTGGCGGCGACGTTGGCCATCTGGATCGGCGTGGCCGCCACGGGGTCCTGGCCGATGCCGCTGAACCAGGTCTTCTGCCTCCTGGCCCATTGCGGGCCAATGAACCGGTTGGGCAACCGGCCGTGGCACTCGGGGATGCCGATGCCGGTCGGCCGGCCCAGGCCCCAGCGGCTGTACCAGAGGCTCAGGTTGTCCATGCCGAGCCTGTCGGCCACCGTCTCGAAGAAGACGTTGCAACTGCGTTCCAGGGCATCGCCGAAGGTAAGGAGGCCGGTGGGGTGGGGCGCATTCGAGGGGATGGGGTGGTGCGCCACGCTCATGCCCGCGGCGCGCAGTTTGTCGCCGAACATGGTAACCACCCAGCAGCGGCCGTTGGCCTGGGGCTTGCCGTCGATCTCCAAATAGCCCTTACACTCGATCGTCTCTTCCGGCATGAGGATGCCCTGGCTGATGCCGCTGATGCCCACCATGGGCTTGACGGTGGACCCCGGCTGGAGCTGCGACATGGTCGCGCGGTTGAACAAGGCGTTGTTCAACTGGTCATCGTGCAGTTGCTTGTATTGCTCGTCGAACAGGTTCAGGTCATAGGTCGGGTAGGACACCAGCGCGCGGACCTCGCCGGTGGGGACGTCAATCACGACCGCCGCCCCGTGCACCAGGCAGGTCTCTTCGGCTTTATCGGTATTGATGAAGCGGGCATGGGTGAAGGCGTCTTCGATGGCCATCTGCAGCTCGATGTCGATGGTCAGCCGCACGTCGCTCCCCGGGGCGGGCGGCGTGGTGGCGATGGGCGTGCTGTTGCCCGCCACAGTCTCGATTTTGCCCTTGGAACCGCGCAGGGCCTGCTCGCACATGCCTTCGACGCCGTCGCGGCCGATCAGGTCATTGGGAAGATAGCGCCGGATCTGGTCGTTAGCCATGGGGTCGTCGAGCAAGTCCTGCCGGTTCACGTGCCCGACGTGACCCATACTTTGGCAGAACGCGAATCCCTTCGGATAGACCCGGTGCGTGCTGGGGCGCAGCACCATGCCCGGCAGGCGGCCGGCCTGCTTGCCCAGCCGGTTCAGTGCGTCGTCATCGGCGGCGCGGATGATGGCATGGGTCGAAGTCTGCTCGTCGATGGTGATGGCGTAGTTGTCGATGTCCGGGCCGGATGGTGAGTCTTCCCCGATAAGCCAGCGGCGCCAGAATGATTCCTGTTCCGGCGCGTTTTTCCCGGGCTGGCCCGATTTTTTGCAAGCCTCGACGTAGTTGTGGTACCAGATGAGCTTCTGGCGCATTTCCACGCGGCGGAGGACGTCAGCTCGCGCCTCATCGATGTCTTCCCGCGGCTTGCCGCTGAGCGTGGCCAGCAAGTCCCACATCTGCCGGATGTCGGCCTTGACGGCCTCGGCCTCGGCCGCGACTAGCTCCTTGCGTGCTTTCTTTGGTTTCCTGGCAAAATCGTCGCCCAGCCGGGCGGTGAGCCGCTCAACCGCCCTGCCTTCGACCCATTTCTCATCCGGCGGATCGGTCAATGCCCGGTAATCGATGCACACATCCGTGCATGGCACTTCGGTGGCGATGATCCGGCCCTTGACGTCAAGGATGTTCCCGCGGACCGTGTCGATGGGCCGGGACCGCTGCAGCGATTTTTCCGCTGCGGTGCGCCACCGCTCCCGCTCCACCACCTGGAGCTGCCCAGCACGGGCCAGGAGCAGCAAAGTAAAAAGCAAAAGGAACCCCAGGAAGATTTTCAGTCGGCGTTCAAACATGGTGCCATCCATGGCAAGAGCGTCCCTAGTCCGACGGGCCGCAATCCATTGCAACCCGGTCGAGGTGGTCTGATTGGTAAACGATCCCTTCCCCGCGGCCACTAGTCAAGCAGTGAAGTTGCCGACGTTGAACGTTGAGGAGCTGTAGACGAACGTCGACGTCGAATTGTGTTACTGCATCATCTGCACGTATGGCTGCACGGTGACGGTCGTGGTGAGCGAACCGGTATTGTTGTTGTAGTCAGTGCCGTCCCAGACCGCCAAGAACAACCGGGTGGCGCCTGGCGGCACCTGGAACTGCTGAACCGTTCCGCCGCTGGTCTTTCCATCGCCGATTAAAAACGGTTGCTTCAGCAGGAGGTTGGTGTAGGTCGGCTGATTCTGAATCGATGAGGAAGTCCAGTCGACGGTGGCCGGCGCCGCAGTCGAGTCGGGCTGGGTATTGTCCAGGAACAGCCCCATGAAGGCGCTCTCCGACATGATCGCGTCGGCAATCCCGTTCTCGGGGCCGGGGTTGTTAATCGTGTAATTGTAATTCTGGCCATGGTGGACGGGAATGCTGGTCACGCCGTTATCGCCGGCGGATGAGACATATCCGGGCAGAACGCAGGTGGTCCCGGACGTACTGGTGAAGGTGAGCCATTGCCCGGGCACGACCGGGACCGCGGTGACCTGGATGGGGGCGTCGGTGGTGAAATTGTCGCCGTAGGAATTTGTAGTAGTGTTGGGCATCCCTGCAAAATAGGGGTTGGAAAGGCCGGAAATCGTCTGGCTGGTGGTCTGGCCGCCCATCAGCGCCGCAATCGATGTGACGGACACATCGCACGCCTTTGCCCCCACGATCCCGCCCCAGAACAGCGAAATCGGGTTCCCGTTGGCAGCGCTGCGCGACACTGTGACTTTGACGGCCGTTGCCGTGCCAGATGACGTGCTGAAGGTGTTGGATGAGGTATTCCAATAACCCCACACGACGCTCACGGTCGGGCTAACGCCCGAGCCGCTGTCCACAGGGTTATTGGAGGACGCATAAAGCTGTGGCCCGTTGCTGTTGGCGTATGCCGTACCGTAGACAGAGTAGTATTCGATATAAGCGCGTGCGGTCGCGTCTGCACAGCTCTGGATTTCAGTCTTGGCGGCCTGGATCCTGCCGAGATCAACCGCCAGCGAGCAGATCCCCATGAGGGCGGTCATGGTCATGACGATATAAACCAGGACCCCGCCGCGATGTCTCGATGGCTGCCGCCGCCAGACATCATGCATGCCCTTGGCGCGCGGGCTGGAAGGAAACGCCACGGGCCGGCCAACCTCGGACCGTCTATCGTCGAAAACGCTTGCGCAGGTCATTACTGAACTGACATGGGTCGGCATTTTCTTGCTATCGCCGCGATTGGGCACTCACTTGAGCGTCGCCGTCTTCGGATGCGGCAGTTGCCGGATGAATATCGTTCGATCGTTTTATGGGCCGGCGTAAGTTCATTGCCGGAGGGCCTATAATCCCGCCGTGGCACTCTCTGGTTTCCATCCAACCATCCAACGCTGGTTCGCGCAGCGCTTCGGTGAGCCCACCGAGCCGCAGCGCGAGGGCTGGCCGCACATCCGCGGCGGGAACCACGTGCTGATCTCCGCCCCCACCGGGATGGGCAAGACTCTGGCGGCATACCTGGCCGCCATCGATCAGCTCGCATGCCAGGGCAGCGCCCTGCTCGACCAGACTTATGTGCTCTACGTCTCGCCCCTGCGGGCCCTGAGCAACGACGTGCAGAAGAACCTGCAGGGGCCGCTGGGTGAGCTGGCCGAGCGGAACTCCGAGCTGGCGAAGATCCGCGTTCTGGTGCGCACCGGCGACACCACGCCCGGCGATCGCGCCGCCATGCTGCGCAAGCCGCCGCATATCCTGGTCACGACGCCGGAATCGCTGTACATCCTGCTGACCAGCGCCGGCGGGCGGGACATGCTCAAGACCGTCAAGACGGTCATCGTGGACGAGATCCACGCCATCGCCCGCGACAAACGCGGCTCGCACCTGGCGCTGTCGCTGGAGCGCCTCGAAGCCCTTACGGGTGCCTTCCAGCGCATCGGCTTGTCCGCAACGCAAAAGCCGCTGGAGGAGGTCGGGCGGTTCCTGGTTGGCGTCGGGCGAAAGTGCACGCTGGTCGATGTCGGGCACCGCCGGGAGATGGACGTTGCTGTCGTGGTGCCGCCATCGCCATTGACGACGGTCTCCTCGCACGAGCAGTGGGATGAGATTTACGGACAAGTTGCCCAGTTGATCGAGAGCCATCGCACTACGCTGGTTTTCGTCAACACGCGCAAGCTCGCCGAGCGCATCACGGCCCGCCTGACCGATGTTCTCGGCGAAGACAAGGTCACCTGCCATCACAGCAGCCTCTCCAAGGAACGCAGGCTCGATGCCGAGCACCGCCTGAAATCGGGAACGCTGCGCGCCCTGGTCGCGACGGCTTCGCTGGAGCTGGGCATCGACATCGGCGAGGTCGATTTGGTCGTCCAGGTCGGCGCGACGCGTTCGATCGCCACATTTCTGCAGCGTGTCGGCCGCTCCGGCCACGCCGTCCGGCGAATCCCCAAGGGACGGCTGTTCCCGCTGACAATCGATGAACTGGTGGAAGCCGCGGCGTTGCTGCGGGCCGCCAAACGCGGCGAGCTGGACCGAACGCCCCAGCCGCGAGCGCCGCTCGATATCCTGGCGCAACAGATTGTGGCGGCGTGCGTCGAAGCCGGCGAGCAGGGCTGGGTCGAGACAACGCTGTTCGAGGCATTCAAGCGCGCCTGGCCTTATCGCGACCTCAACCGCGAGGCGTTCGACGCCGTCATTGCACTGCACATCGACGGCCGTCACGGCCTGCTGCACCGCGACGGCGTCGGCGGACGGATCATGGCCCGCAAGCGCGCCCGCATCACCGCCATCACCGGCGGCGGGGCCATTCCCGACGTGGCCGACTACCGGGTCCTCCAGCACCCCGAGGGGCTGTTCGTTGGCACCCTCAATGAGGACTTCGCGGTCGAATCGAACGTCGGCGACATTTTCCAACTCGGCAACACATCGTGGCGCATCCTCAAGGTGGAGCGCGGCGTCGTCCGCGTCGCCGACGCCCAGGGCCAGCCGCCGTCCATTCCCTTCTGGCTCGGCGAAGGCCCGTCCCGCACCCAGGAGCTGTCGGCCGGGATCGGCGAGCTGCGCGAGGATTGCGGCAACCCCCTGGTCCTCCAGAGCGAGATCGGCCTGTCCGCCGAGGCGGCATTGCAGATCGCCGAATACATCAACGACGGCCGTCGCGTGCTCGGCACCGTGCCGACGCAGAGACGAGTCGTGCTGGAGCGTTTCTTCGACGAAAGCGGCGGCATGCAGATGGTGCTGCACGCCCCCTTCGGCGGGAAGATCAACCGCGCCTGGGGCCTGGCGTTGCGAAAACGGTTCTGCCGGGGGTTCGGCTTCGAGCTCCAGGCCGCCGCCAACGAAGAGGCGATCGTCATCTCGCTGGGGCTGCAACACAGCTTCCCATTGGAAGACGTTTTCGATTACCTGCATCCCAACAATGTGAAGGAGGTACTCACGCAGGCGGTGCTGGACCAGCCGATGTTCGAATCGCGCTGGCGCTGGAACGCCACGCGGTCGCTGCTGCTCCCGCGGTCGCAGAACGGCAAGCCCGTGCCGCCGCAAATCCTGCGGATGCGTGCCGGCGATCTGCTCGCCCAGGCATTTCCAGCCGCGGTGGCGTGTCCGGAGAATTTGCCGCCGGGGAACCTGCCGGTCCCTATGGAGCATCCGCTGGTGCGCCAGACCATCGAGGATTGTCTGACCGAAGCAACGGACATCGACGGATTGATCGACGTATTGAAAGGCCTGCGCGACGGCTCGATCGAGCGCGTCTCCGTCGATACGCCCGAGCCGTCCGCCTTCGCTCGCGGCATCCTCAATTCTGAGCTGTATACATTCCTCGACGATGCCCCGCTGGAAGAACGCCGCACCCAGGCGGTGATGTCGCGGCGAGGCCTGGACGCGCGGTTGCTGGAAACCATCGGCGCGCTCGATCCGGCTGCCGTCGAGCGCGTGCGGCAGGAGGCGTGGCCGCAGCCGGAGAGCATGGAAGAGGTGCACGATGCCCTCTTGTGGATGGGTTTCTTGACGGACGTTGAGGTCTTGGGCTGGCTCGATTGGGTGATCCAACTCGCCAGCCAGCATCGGGTGGTGCACAAGGACGGACGGTGGTATGCCGTCGATGCCGCGCTTGAGCCCAAGAAGATGCTCCTCGGCCGGCTGGAGGCCCTCGGCCCCGTATTCGACGACGACCCGCGAATTTTGATCGACGGGCCGCCGCAACCACTGCTGCTGGAGCTGGAGCGCGACGGCTCGATCATGCGGACGCGCCTTGATGGCCGGACCGCATGGTGCGAGCGGCGGCTGCTTGCCCGCATTCATCGCTACACGATCGACAAGCTCCGCCAGGACATCGAGCCGGTTACCGCCAGCGATTTGCTCCGCTTCCTCGCCTGCTGGCAGCACGTTGACGAAGAGCACCGTCTGGAGGGTCCCCGCGGCGTGGCCGAAGTCCTGCGGCAATTGACCGGCTTGGAGCTCCCCGCCTGGGCATGGGAAAGCCATGTCCTGCCGCGCCGGGTCCGCGACTACAAGCGCGAGTACCTCGAAGAAGTGACCCTCAGCGGCGAGTTCGCCTGGGGCCGGCTCTGGGGCGGCGCGGCGACGCCGATCCGCGTGACGCCGATCAGCCTGGTCCCGCGCGACGAACTCGACGCCTGGCTGAGCATGACCGACCCGCCCTCAACTGAAGGCTTGTGCGGCGCCGCCGGCGACCTGCTCGTGCCGCTGCGCGCCCAGGGCGCCATGTTCCCGCAAAACCTCCAGAAGGCCGCCAACCTCGTCCCCGCGCACGTCGAGATGGGCCTGGCCGACCTGGTATCCCATGGCCTGGCCACCTGCGATTCCTTCGCCGCGTTGCGGCAGATGATCACGCCCCCCTCCCGCCGCCGATCCGCCCTGAGGCCTGTGGGCCGCTGGACCTGCTTCCGATCCGCCACGTCGCCCGCATCCCACTCCGACGCCCTGACCGAGATGGCCGCCCGCCAGCTTCTGCAGCGCACCGGCGTGGTCTTCCGCCGCCTCCTGACCCGCGAACGGGTCCCGGTGACCTGGTCCGCCCTAAGCCGCGTCTACCGAAGACTGGAGCTCCGCGGCGAGATCCGCGGCGGTCGCTTCGCCGCCGGCTTCTCAGGCGAGCAATTCGCCCTGCCCCAGGCGGTTGAACTCCTGCGGCAGATCCGCCGGCAGGGGCCGCGGCAGGCCGTCACCGTGGTGTCGGCAGACCCGCTG
>Ga0182024_10009913_pt1 | contig 19549 bp, 20 predicted proteins | sample P32metaG_FD_120480 | JGI IMG/M metagenome (GOLD analysis project Ga0182024, IMG submission 120480) | Permafrost microbial communities from Stordalen Mire, Sweden - P3-2 metaG (Illumina Assembly) | ecosystem: Environmental > Terrestrial > Soil > Wetlands > Permafrost | place: Sweden: Stordalen... | reverse complement strand
TCCGCCAAAAACTCACCTGATAGATGAGAGTTAATCTGGAAAATTTCTCCCCGCCACAATGGGTGACGCTGTGCCACTTTCCAGATCCGACCGAGTCGACTGGCATTAGCAATTGGCACGAATTGATGCCCTCCGTCAGCCCAAATTGAAGACCACCGTCACCGTCGTCGACACGGTCTTGAGAATGGTCGTCGTGTCGTAGATGCCGCCGCCGGAGACCTCGACGGAGCCCACGGCATTGACCTGGAACGGACCGCTCTTGGCGTTGCGAACCGACCCTACCGAGCCGCCCGTGGCGGACGTGAGCGCGATAGCCCTCGACTTCGCGTCGCGCACCGCCGCAGCGATGAGCCGAGGCCGGAGTTTTTGCAACGTGCTCACGTAGTACTGCGGTCCCGAGGAGTAGATGTTGGCGCCTGTCTCCAGAACCTGACCAATGCCTTGGCTGAGCTTTTGAATGAGATAGACGTTGTCCGAGTTCACCGTGATGTTACGGCTCGCTTGATAGTTCAAGATCTTGCCCGTCGGATTGCCGTTGATGTACTGCTCGTTGTTCGACGTCGAGACGCCGCTCAGGACCAACTTGGAGACGTCGATCCCTCCATTCTTGAGGTAGGCACCGAGGGACGTCACATCAGCGGCCACCATCGAGACGGCCCCTTGGGCGGTGGGGGCAATCTCCTGGGCCGTCAACGTCCACACCACTTGATTGGCCGAGACGGCAGCCGACGCCTCGCCGGTAATGGTGATGCCGGTGTTGCTGTCGCGCACCGACACCGCGCGGCCGACGGCAATCATTCCGATTACGAGGGACACCGCGATGAGAAATGAACTGACTATCAATGCAACGCCGGTCGAAACGCTTCGCTTCTGATCGTTCACGGTGTGAGACTACCTCAACTCGTTTACGCTCTTGAAAATGCACGTGAGGAGGGCAACATGAGTGGGTTCCCGTACGAGGACCAGTTCGGTATCAATCGAGCGCTCCCCGAAGTAGGCATGGACAAGGACGTGGTGCTGTCCATGTTGTCGTCGATGTCATCGGCCGAGGATCCGGTGTGGGAGAGCGGTCAGTGCTCGGGCACTATGTACTGCGGCGACCACGACCACTACGACTATTTGAACGCCGCTTTTTCTCACTTCTCGTACGTCAACTCTCTTCAACGCGATATGTGTCCGAGCGCGACCAAATTTGAAGCCGAGATCATTGCGATGACGCTCGACCTCTTGGGGGCGCGAAACCTCACGGACACCACGCCCGTCGGCCTCATAACGTCAGGAGGTTCAAGCTCAATCGCCCACGCCGTCTTGGCCTACCGCGAACACCACCCCACGTCGGGCCGACCCAACATCATCAAGCCCGAGACGGCGCACCCGGCCTTTAGCAAGGCCGGGCATCTCTTTGGCGTCGAGATGAAGATCGCCCCCGTGGATCCGGTCACTACTCAAGTCGACCTCGAGTGGGTGAGGTCCAACATTGACGCCAACACGGTCGCGCTCATTGGCTCAGCTTGTAACTACGGTTACGGGACGATCGATCCGATCAGCGAGCTCGGCGCTCTCGCGCTGGAACACGACATTGGCTTACACGTGGACGGGTGCCTCGGCGGCTTCATCCTGCCCTTTGGCCGAGAACTCGGCTACGAGATCGATCCCTTCGACTTCTCGGTTCCCGGAGTCACCACCATCTCCGCCGACACCCATAAATACGGCTACGCCTTGAAGGGCACCAGTGTGTTGTGCTTCGCCGATAAAGCTCTTCGCAACGATCAGTACTTCTATCTCACCGACTGGTCGGGCGGGAAGTACTGCTCACCGGGAATGGACGGTTCGCGCTCGGGGGGTTTACTAGCTGCGACCTGGGCGGCCATGGTGCATCTCGGGCGCTCGGGCTACCGGCACTACGCCGAACAGATCTTCTCCACCTCAGTGGCGATGCAGGCCGCGGTTCGAGAGCACCCGTCACTACGGCTCATGGGTAAACCGACCTTCCTCTTCTCCTTCACCTCCGACGAGTTCGACATCTACTTGGTGAACGATTTCTTGCGCACGCGCGGATGGCGCATGAACGGTCAGCAGTACCCCAACGCGATTCACATGGCCGTCACTTGTCCACAAACTCTTCCGGGCGTCGTCGAGCGATGGTCCGTTGATCTCGCCGACGCCGTCGCGTACGCCACTGCCCACAATGATGAAGCGGCCAAGTCCGGCGCCATCTACGGTGGCGTCGCTGGCGGCCCCAGCGAAGAGTCCGACGCCTTCATTAAAGTCATCATGGCCGGCATGATGGATAAGCAGTCCGCCGTCCCCTCCCTATGAGAGGAGACAGTGAACTCTGTCTTAGCGTTGACCTAGGAACGGGCGGACCCAAGGTAGGTCTCGTGACGCGTGACGGTGAGGTCCTCGCCAGCGAGGTTCACCACGTGACGACGCACTTCTGTGACGACGGCGCCGCGACCCAAGACGCCGACGAGTGGTGGACGCTCATCATGGAATCGACGAAGCGGCTGCTCGGGGCTTCGAACATTTCCGCCAGTCAAGTGAAGGCCGTCGCGGTCACCGGGCAGTACGCGTCAACGGTACCGGTGGACACCAACGGCCTCCCGACGGGGCCGTGTCTTACCTGGCTCGACACGAGAGGCGGTCGCTACTCACGCCACGCGATCGGAGGGATGTTCCAGGGCTACAACGCGCGAAAGGTACTGCCCTTCATCCGCAAATCGGGCGGCGCCCCGTCGCCGTCAGGTGCCGATCCTCTTGGGCAGATTCTGTATTTGATGCACGATCGACCCGACGTCATGGCGGCGACCCGCTGGCTCATGGAGCCCGTGGATTACTTGACCATGCGCTTTAGCGGCGTAGCGTCGGCGACGCACGCCTCACGACTGGCCATGTGGATGACGGACAATCGCCATCTCTCGCACTACGACTACGACCAACAACTCCTCAAGCTGGTGGACCTCGACGTCAAGTATCTTCCCCCGCTTCGCCCCTTCGGCTCGATCGTGGGCACGCTCACGCCAAGTGTCGCTACAGAGTTGGGGCTGTCGCGCGACACCGTCGTTATTACGGGAATACCCGACCTGCATGCGGCCGCCCTCGGCTCGGGCGGTTTGAACTTTTTCGACACGCACCTCGCGCTTTCGACCACGTCATGGATCAGCTGTCCGATTCCAAAGAAGAAGACCGATATCAGTCACTCGATCGCGTCGGTTCCGGGACTGACGAACGATTCATACCTCGTCATCAACAACCAAGAGACGGGCGCCAAAGCGCTCGAATGGCTGCAAGGTGCTCTCGCAGGGACGGGGCCTTCCATGAGTTTTGAAGCCATGACGACCCTCGCCGCCACGTCGCCGCCCGGAGCCCACGGGGTCGTCTTCACCCCGTGGTTGGCCGGTGAACGTTCGCCCATCGGCAACAAGAAGATCCGAGCGGGATTCACCAATCTCTCGTTGACGACGTGCACCGCGGACCTCATTCGTGCGGTCATGGAAGGAGTCGCGGCCAACAGCGCCTGGCTCTTTAAGTACGTCGAGAAGTTCGCCGGGCAGCCACTCTCTCCGATTCGACTCTTGGGCGGCGGTGCGCAGTCGCGACTCTGGTGTCAGATCTACGCCGACACCTTGGGTTGCGAGGTCGTGCAAGTCCCTCAGCCCCTGTTAGCCCAGATGCGCGGCGCCGCGCTTCTTGCGTTCGCGGCCCTGCGTGAGGGAACGTTGGGTGATGTCACCGCACGTTCGTCAGGAGAGACCTTCCATCCCTCAGCTGACGTCGCGGACCTGTACCGAGCTAGAGCAGATCAACTTCCCACTCTCTATGCCCGTGACAAGAGGTGGCTTGTTAAGCACCCCAACAGTCACCGTTAGAAAATACTGTCCGGACCAACGATTCACGTTTTGCTTTAAGTCGGTGTTGGCGGCGCGACCAATGGCCACGGACGTTCTCGCTCCGCGATGCGGGCCAAGTCTAAGAGCAACTGCTCTTCGTGATGGCGTCCAATGACTTGAAGTCCCACAGGCAGACCGTCGACGAGACCGGCGGGAATGGTGATGGCGGGATTGCCCGTGAAGTTGGCGGGAATGGTGAGAGCTCCATTGTTGCTAATCGCTTTGCTGAAGCCATACTCGGCCACCATGTCGACCTTGCCGACGGTCGTGGCCATCGGTCCGCCCGCCGCGAAAGCCACGTCGGGATTGGTCGCGGCGAAGATGAAGTCCGTTTGCTCAAAGATGTCGGCCATCCTTTCGTTGAACTCGACGCGAAACATCTCGGCTGCGCCGGCAGTTTGAAGGTTGAATCTCTTCGTGGCCATACTCATCCCCAATTGAATCTCGGTCGTCAGGTCATCGTGGCACGCCGGATACTGATCACCGAGCGCGCCGGCTAAGCCCACCAAGTTCGATAGCGACCACTCGAGACCGCCCTGGGGTAGCTGAATGACGAGATCGATTCGTATTAGCTTGGCCTTGGTGATCAACTCCTCGGCCAAGTCGATGAGCAACGCCGTCTGAACGGGTTCGACGATCGCGTTTCCTAGATCAATGGAGATCACTGCTCGTTTACCGGCGAGATCAAAAGAGTCGAGGCCCGCTTCCCAGCCTTCGACGCGGGGCAGACTCAAGGTATCGCGCGAATCAAATCCGTTGCACGTGTCGAACCAGCGGGCGGTATCGCGTACCGAGCGAGAGACGCAGCCCACCGTCACCGTCAGAGGAGGTTGGTGGGCGTACGGACCTCTCGGGATCCGACCGAAGGTGGATTTCAGCCCGAACAGTCCGGTGAAGCCGGCGGGAATCCGAATCGAGCCGCCGCCGTCACCACCCGAGGCGATTGGCAACAGCCCGCCAGCGACCGCGGCCGCGGAACCGCCCGACGAGCCGCCCGGGGTTCGCGTCTGGTCCCACGGGTTACAGGTCGTTCCGTGAAGTTTCGTGCTGGTGCAGTTGATGCCGCCGAACTCCGACGCGGTCGTTTGCGCGGCAATGACGGCTCCCGCCGCACGCAACCGAGCGACCTGGGTGCTGTCGTACGTGGCCGTACGGTCCCGGAAAACCAGCGAGGCTTCGGTGTAAGGCCACCCGACTACCGACTCCAGCTCCTTGACAGCGATTGGTACCCCGCCAAAGGGAAGCGAGATGTCCGCGGTAGCAGCCGAGGCGCGGGCGGCTTCGGCGTCGACGAATGAGAAGGCATTGAGAGGTGACGCTTCCATCGCGGCGAGCGAAGCATCGAGCGCCTCAGTCGGACTAAGCGCGCCCGCGCGAAATGCCTCGACCAGCGCACACGCGTCGCCCAACCATGGTTCGCTCTTCATAGAACCAGAGACTATCCACAGACTCTGGCTGAACGGGGACGGGGCCGCGGTGTGACCAATGGACCTTATGGTGTCGCGAGGTCCACCCTTACAACCGCCGGCGCCAGCAACATTTTGAGAGTATCTAGCCGCCCAGAGTTACGTCTTGGTCTTGGTACCATTCCAGGGCCTGATGGAACTGGTCAATCTGAAAATCTGGCCACATCTCTTCTACGACGTAAAAATCCGCGTAAATCGATTGAATTGGCAGAAACCCACTTAATCTTCGCCCACCACCCCAACGGACGATCAAATCGATCCTCGAGATCTCCGCGGAGGCAATTCCATCCGTGAGATTGTCCGTTGGATTAAAACGGCCCTTCTTCAACGAGTAATTGAGATCCCAGTTCCAGCCGTAATTCACGAGAAAATTTACCTTTATGCGGCCTTGCCCAAATCTGGTTCGTTGTGTGTAGGGCAAGAGCTCTTTTGGAAATAATGGTGAATGAGTATTTCCAACGACGAGTAAGTCCGCGTCCCTCTCATTCATCACCGTCACGGCGTCAACACACGTCTGTCGAAAGGCTTCTATCTGAGCGAGTGGTCGTTTCGTGTTATCGACCGTAAACCCGTAAAAGGTAATCTCAGGGATTCCTAGCTCTAAGCACGCGTCGTAAACCGCTATTCCTGGTTGCAGCCCATGGTGGTAACCGTCCTGTTTTTCAAGTCCATGGCTTTGAGCCCATCTCCTATTGCCATCGGGAATGATGCCGATATGTTGAGGGAGTCGCTTGTCGTTTCTCATGGCGAAAGCGGAACCTCTCAGGTCGAGCGAGACACGCAGTCAAATTTAGTCGTTAGCGGCCACGGGACCGATGTCGATTCTGTTGGCCCTTTGACCTGCTTTTTCGTGACACCAGATGTAAGCAACGGAGTCAATAAGCCCAACGAGCAGAGAGACTCTTCTAGAAACGTGAGCCAACGAGAACGCAGTGATGGCAAGAAAATTTTGACCGCCACGCACGTCAGGAATCGCCGACATTGTTGTTGGGAAGCGAACGTTCAGGCATTCGAATCCCCTGACTTCCCCCCTGTGCCCTATCCCCCATTCACCAGATCACGCTGATGAGCGTTGGGTCTGGACTTGGGTTTAGAGGCGGTCTCTCAAACTCGTTTGGTCCTGTTCGATGACCTGGCGCGCTAAGCGCTTGGGCGCGACGAGCGTGTACGAGGTGCGGATCCACTCCTCAACTTCGCGCCAGCGCGCGGCACTCGGTCTCGACGTCAGGGTTATGGACACCCATCCCGAGCGACCGAGTCCGTATCCGGTGGGAACGGCCTCGGGATCGGTCGCGACCACCGCGGCGGCCTCGTCGAGGGTGAGCTTGACGGTGATCGTTCGGCCATCGACACCAGCGAAGATGAAGTTTTTGCCACCCACACGAAAGGTGGGCTCTCCGCCCCAGGCCACGATGTCGACGCGCGAAGCTTCGGGAAGTCGCGACACGATGGTTTCTAGACGTTCCATGTTCCCCATGCGCGAGCCTTCGTTCAAACGGTGCTGTCCAAACTAGAGCACGACAGATTCGCTCACCAACTATGCAGTAGTGGCCTCACGCTCACTGCGAAGTACTCGCGCCATCGCGGTCGCCACCACGACCACCGCGGTGAGGATTGGCAGCAAGAACAGAGCAGTGCGCAACGAAGTCAGCGACGCCATCGCACCGATAAAGGGAGGGCCAAGGACAAACCCCGTCCACCCACAGGCCGACACCGTGGCGACGGCCGTACCCGGGTGAACATTGGCAATGTGACCACAGGCGCTAAAGACCATGGGCACGACCAGGGCCAAACCGGCCCCGAGGCACATGAAGCCAACGAGCACGCTCGCCGGGGAGTTGATGATCAGTCCGACGCCAAGTCCGAGCGTGCCGACGAGTCCCAGCAGCGGGAGCACCAAGTGGACGGGAAAGCGATTCATCACCTTGTTTCCGAGAAGTCGCACGGTCATCATGATGAGGAGATACGCCGCGTACCCGAGTCCGGCGACCACTGCCGACGTGTGGAGGGTTCCGTGCAGATACACCGCCGACCAATCCGCCACCGCGCCCTCACAGAGCATGTCCGCGAAGGCGATGGCGGCCAACACGACAATCGCTTTCTGCAGGAGAGTCCAGCGAGCCTTCTCGGTGAAACCTAAGGAGCCCTTGACCCGCGCTTGATCGTCGGGGATCATCTGCGTCGACAGCCACCCCACCACAAGCAGACAGGGCACTGCGAAAATCAGGAGTTGCTCGCTCAGCGACCAGCCGAGACCGACCCCCAGCACCCCCACTCCGGCGCCGGCCAGCGATCCCATGCTCCAAGACCCGTGAAACCCGGGCATGAGAAGGCGTCCCACTCGACCTTCGACCGCAATGGCTTGAGCGTTCATCGCCACGTCAAGAGACCCTTGAAAGATGCCCCACAGCAAGAAGGCGACGAAGAACGTGACGAGCGAGGTGCTTAGACCGACAAGTGGACCGGCGAGGCAGTACCCCACCAGCGCCACGCGCACCACACGGCGACTCCCAAATTTGGGGAGCAGTCGCGAGACCGCCAGCATCGCGAGCATCGAGCCAAACGGCGCTCCAAGCAAAGCGATCCCCAGTGAACCGTCACCTAGGTGCAGGTGGTCTTTGAGGTGCGGGATATGCGCGGTCCAGGACGCAAAGAGAAAACCTTGAACGAAAAATGTCGCGACGACCGCGTTGCGCATCCAACGTCCCGCATCGGAGAAGTTCGCCCGTTTGCTTCGTTCGCGAGAGCTCATGCTCGACGAACGTCGACACCGGCCGCGATGAGCTCGTTGACCGTCAACTCATCGGCCGAGGCGTCGGTGACCAAGATGTCGATGTCTGTGATGTCGCAGACGTGAGCGAAAGCGATGCGGCCAATTTTCGACGCGTCCGCCACCGCGATGACTCGACGCGCGGCTTTCGCGGCGGCCCGCTTCACGTCGGCCTCCGCCAGCATCTGTGTGGTGACGCCCGCCACGGCGTCGATTCCGCAGATGCCCATGACGAACGTGTCGAAACGCAACTGTGAAAATGCGTGCTCGCTCAAGCTGCCCACCAGCGATAACTCTCTGGTGCGAACCTCTCCCCCGCAAAGGAGCAACTTGATGCCCGAGCAGCCGTCGAGTTCCAAGACGGGTCTAAGGGCGAGCGCCATGACAGTAAGGCGGCGCTGGCGCATGGACCGAGCGACTTCCATGGTCGTCGAACCCCCATCCAAAATGACCGTCTCACCCTCGACGAGGAGATCAACCGCGGCCGCGGCGATCGCGGTCTTGGCTTCAATGTTCTCGAGAGCTCGAATCTCAAAAGGGGCCTCCTCCGCGCTGAGATACAGACTGACGGCGCCACCGTGGACTCGCCGCAGACCTCCGAGCTCTTCAAGGGCCTCGAGGTCTCGTCGAATCGTCATTTCGGAACAGTCCAACTCTGACGCCAGTGAACTGACCTGCACCTCCCCATGCTCTTGGAGCGACTGCAATATCAAATGGTGACGAAGGTGAACATCCATAGTGTGCGTTCTATCATAATTCTTGGTAGTTCTCGCCACTAACTGCCCGTTCCCGCCCCGACACAAACGAACCGTCACAAAGTCAACTCCATTTAGCAAAGGTCAGACGCGAGTTGTCGCACAGCGGCGTTGGGAGTCATGGCCGAAGCGAAGGTGAATCCCTCCAATCGTCAATCAAATACGAACCCCTTGGCCCATCCCAACTGGCTTTCCCCAAGCCCGCACGGCACGTCCAGGGGCACGCCCGGGATCCTCACGTGGCCGTGTCCGTCGGGCAGAAGGATGACGACTCCCGCATACCGATCGCCAACTGGCAGTGGGTCTACGTTCGCGTTGCAGCCGAGAGATGCGTCCAAGATGAAGGCGCCGCTCATGCGCGGCGCCAGTGTCGTGGGATAAAGGTTCCCGCCCTGGGTGCCGTGCGCAACGTGTGATAACCGATACTCATGACCACCCCGAATGCCCAAGAGCCTCGGATAACCCCCTAGTCGGCATTTGGACGTTCCGACGTTAGTGATGGCAAAGGTGTCGATTCCGCCTCCCGCATAGAGATCCGAATGCGCAAACGCTCCCGCCAAATCCGCGCCCTCGCAAGCCGCAATAGATTCAGTGGTCGCGCCAAACGACGATGGCGTTGTTCCAACCAGACTGAAACCGAGCGAAATCGAAGCGAGACAGAGAATGACCATGAGTCGCACGAGAGCCGAGCGGAAGAGTCCCATCTTGACGTTCTAATGCACATTCTTTAGATTTACTTGCAGGGGGCGAGAGACTACGAAGTCGGCCCGCTTGGCGGATCATGGGAGTTGGGCGCCGGAGCGTGGAAACTTTCGTGCTACGTCGGGTCTCCGACGTCAATCAGAATGCGAGAAGCTCAAACGCCATCATTCGACACCAGAACCTGGCGCCGAGTCCTAGTCGCTAGAACGACCTAACGTGATTCAAAATGGATAAAAACAGAACTGGAGTTATTGAAGGACTACGAATTCGCCGTAGCCTCCTGGCGATTCTGGTCCTGACCCTTCTTCTCGCTTCACAGATTGCGTTTCGAAGTCCAGCGATGAGCGCTTCTAGCCGAGTCAGTCCCGGAACGAGCCAATCAACGATTCCGGCGCCCGCAATCAGCGCTCCGTCACAAGTCCTTAGAACGGTGCCCGGTGGCGAACCCACGACCTTCATAGCCCGGTGGCAAACGAGCCAAAAAACCGTATTGGAGTCGTTCTCCGCGCTGAGTGGATCCCTGCTCGGTGACGTCACGACTCTTCCGAGTACTCCGGCAGTTACCGTCGGCGGTCCCTACCGCGCCGGTGCCAACAACGTGTGGCTCACCACGACGGGCGGACCTTATTACACCGACGACACTTCAACCGGCGATCCTCTACCGAACAGTTGCAACGCCACCGTGACGGTGCTTGATCCAACGTCTCATCGGGCATCGGTCGTTCTACATACTCCCAACTCCGAGTTGGTCTTTGACGCGGTGCCGAGCGCTGACGGCAAACGATATGCGTACCTGGTGGAGAACTGCACGTCGTACGAGAAACTGCACGTGGCCATTGGCAACCTCGCTAACTCCTCCACCATGACCATCGGCCTCAACACCACGCGCTGTCACTTCATATCGCCACCCGCGTGGAGCAGCAATGGCTCTCAGCTCACCTTCGCCTACAGTCCCCCGACGCTGACCAAGAACACCATCGCAGAGCCGGCGGGGGTCTGTCCACTTCCCCTCGCCGGTGAAGTCGCGATCGTCTCGACGTCACGTTCCTCAGTGATCACCGCGAAGGAGTTGACGAAGGCACCCAAGGGTTGCTCCTACGTCGTCAGCGCCTTTGACTCGCTCGGGGTGGTCGCCGTCGATACCTGCGGCGCGACCGGGAAATCATCGACGTACCTCACACAAATGAATGAAAGCGGAACGGTTCTGCATCAATACGAGTTGAAACCGAACTCGGATCCAACAACACTGTCCGTGACGCCCAATGGTAGATACGTCCTCATTGATGAATACCAAGCCGGAGCACTTTCCAACGGAGAGCCGATCGAGTGGGTCTGGGTATTCAACGGACACTCCCTTCGCACGGTCGCTCAGTACGCGGAACCTGGTAGCCAAATCCGCTCCGCGTCGTGGTAGGTGGTCAATGCTCGGTGCGTGACCCGTCACTTTCGTTTGCGAACATGACGCACGGCGTTAACGGGAGTGACCATTCACGTTCGTTACGCGGGACCTGAGCCCAGTGCGACGACGGCACGGGCGGTGTCTAGACAACCGTGCTCGAGTGCAACCCATGTTTCGGTGAGGACGATTCGCCCATTGATCTTGTCATCGAGTGTCAAATCCACCCTCTCGGGATAGTGATGCAGGTGGCTTCTAAAGGCCCCCCGCGAGTACGTCAAGAGCAACTGACCAATCTGATGGTGGGAGTCCCCTGACCATATTTCAACGTCATCCCCGCACACGGCGACGGCCACGTGATGGGGAACGTTTTGTACCTCGTGAAGCTCGGGCAAGGGATCTTTCTTCACGAAGCTCAGGGCGGCCAGGCCCGCACCGCCCGTGCCAATTGCCGCCACGCCCAACATGAAAGACGTAATGATGTCAAACGTCACAGAATCGGCTGAGCGAAACCACGCACACTCTTTCGGAGTATGACCCTTCGCAATGAGGGCATGGCGAAGTGCCTGAACTGACTCGGACATAGTGATTTTCTATCAAACTCCTGCTGACCTCAATCGAGTTGGCCGATCGCCGGAGACCGCCAAGTTCAGCGATACTGGTTCCATGGTCGATCGAAACGTGTTAGGCGGTTCCTTAGAACCCTGTGGCATGGACCCCGTCACGGGCTTCTACCGTGACGGTGGTTGCACGACTGGAGCTGAGGACCTAGGGAGCCACACCATCTGCGCGGTGGTGACCTCTGAGTTTCTCGAGCACCAGCAAGGAATCGGCAACGACCTAACCACGCCGATGCCTCAATACGGGTTCCCGGGCCTCGTGCCCGGCGATCGGTGGTGCGTCACCGCCGCCAACTGGCTGCGTGCCCATCTTGACGGGGCGGCGGCCTACGTGGTCCTCGCTTCGACACACGAGCGCGCCCTCGAGATCGTGCCTCTCGAAGCTATCCGTGAGCACGCCGTGGACGTTCCGGCCGGGCCGGACGATTTTCGGGGCTAGTCGGACGCGACGACTGATATTTGAAAGAAACTACGTAGCCAGTTGGAGCGTCTCTGGCGCACCTGGGCTGTCCAACTTCACGGCTTGAAGCGTGTACGAAATGGGCAGCCGTTCTGGATTTTGACGAAGTCGGTACTCTCCCGCGCCCACTTCTTCCATCGCCTCTCCAAGGGCGTTCCAGGGGGCGGTGTCGTGTTCCTCGAAGGCGGTCAATTGCATACCCGCGTCCATGAGGGCAGTGACGATCTGCGCGAGACCGTGATTGAAGTGGACGTAGTCGGGAGAGGTCAGAGGCTCCGTGTGTTCTACGTAGCTGTACGGCTCAGAGAAGGGGACGCCCTCAGTTTCAAAGTACGGGTACGCCACCACTAGGAGTCCGTCGGGTCGTGGATCGGCCAGCGACCACAGCATCGGATGCCCTTCTCGGATGAACAATCGACCACCAGGTCGAAGCAGTGAGGCGACGGTCCGAGCCCAACGGCGAATGTCGGGCAGCCAGCACAGTGCCCCTACACCGGTGTAGACCAGATCAAATCGTTCGGATCCGAGCGCGTCGACTGCGGCGTAGACCTCACTCTCCACGTAAGTGATCTCGACGCCACATTCAGTGGCGAGTGCCGCCGCGGCGTCAAGTGCCGGCCGCGAGAAATCTACGCCCGTCACGCTGCGCGGCCCGAGGCGAGCCAGTGACAACGTGTCGGTGCCGATGTGGCACTGCAGATGCACGACGTCCAGTCCCTCGATGCTGCCCAACCTCTCGAGGTCGAAGCGAACCACCTCCGACAGGTGCTTCGGGTCGGTGCGGTACTGCTCGAGTCCATAGCCGCGCACGTGATGAGGCACCCGGCTGTTCCAGTTCGCGAGGTTGACATTGACGTAGTCGCTCATGACAACATCTTGACACTCGCTCGTGCGCTTCGTCTTTACGGCATCGTGCACTATCCGAGCATCGAAACCGCCGCCAAGAGCACCGCGGTGGCGATCATCCAGGTTCCAAAGATGGTGGAAACGATGACGATGAAGTCTCCCCCGATGAGGATTCCAGCGAACAAGATGACGGCGACTGCCGTCGCATTGATCCCCGCCATCGTCCAGGCACCAGAGCGCCGCGTATTTCTAACTAAACGTCCGCTATATCTTCGGCTGAGACGCCCGGCTATCCAAAACACGGGCATGGAACCAATGAGCACGCCAACCGCGCTTGGCCAGCGACCGGCCGCGAAGAGGGCGGCGGCCACCACCACGGCGAACGCTGCGAACCACCGAGGAAGATTCACCAACGTTCGTGCGTCGATGCGTTCGTCGGCCTCCTCGGTCACGGGGGTTATTGTATGACTGATGTTGAGCCACGAAATAGCCAACCAGATCCTGCCCGTACCAGGACCAGCGGATAGTTCCCTTCGCGCGCAGCAGAGAGCCGGGAACGGCTTGTCGAGCCTTGGTGGCGGCCTATGGGTCTAATGCGCTTAGTCGACTCCCTCGAACTCCGCGGAGCCAATCGCTGGCGAGACAGTTACCCCGACCGCGCGAAGTACGGTGACCAAATTGCCAATATGTACGGCGTAGCTCGTATCTGGAAGCGGTTCGCCTTTTGGACCTACGTCGTTGCCTTCGCCCTTCTGCTCATACCGGTGGGTCATGCCCTGCACTACGTCGGATCGCTTGTCTTCGTTTTTGGACTGGCTCCCCTCATCTGTTGGTTCGCCGAACGGATGAAATTCCGCAAAGCCATCAAGCTGGCCACTGAATAGTCAGCTGATGTGTTTGGCCAATTGGCTTGTCACGATTACCACCTTCGTTAGTCACCGAGCAACTAAAACGTTCTTGCTGAGTCGTCAGTTACTCCGAAACAACTACTCGATGGCGGACTGGAGGCTTCGGCCGTTCTGTTCTAAGTGTCGGATAAGCGACTCCATGCCACGTGTGTAGCCCTCGTTGCGAAGCTCGATGTACGGAAGGCCCCCGGCGTCGGCTCGCTCTTCGATGCCCGATCGAGAAATTTCCACCCGTTCGATAACTGCGTCAACCAGACCAGCGCGGTCCTCGTAGCCGTAGCTATCGAGGAGAAGGCGCAGTCGCGCAACCTGATCAACCTCGGGGTCGCTCCCGTTGTTGATCTCGGCTTCTGGAGAGCTGAGTGGTACCCACTGCCAAGCCAAAAAGGCAATCTCCTCTTGAATGGTTCCGGGACCTGCGCCTTCCCAATCGACCATGCCGAGCAGTCGACCGCCTTTGAACACCGCGTTATATGGGGCGAAGTCGTGGTGACAAATGATCTCTCCGGTTAAGAGGGCGCGCGGTCGATACTGCCAGTGCGCGCCGATAGAGGGAACGAAGTCCGCGACGGCGCGATGGTACGCGGCAACGGTCTTTCCAACTTCGACCAGCAACTCGTCACTCCAGAGCGATCCCGGCCAAGGAGTCACGGTCGCCGAGGTATCTCCCTCGATATAGCGCAATATTTCACGGCCCTGTTCGTCAAACCCGAGTGGTTCGGGAACCAGTAAAAAGCCCCGACTTCGAACATGAGTGAGGAGTCTTTGCACTTCACTGCTCCAGGGCATCGGCAGACGACGAACAGTGTCCCCCGCGCGCACGACGACCGTGAGTCTGCCTCCGAGAAGCCGTTCTTCAGGAGTAATCGACATACGTTGGCCTAAGCCCCCTTCTTAGACAACTACTTGGGACGCGAGTGGTAGCCGACTCCCCTTTGCACGACGAGTACATATCTTAAATGAAGTTGGAATTCAGCAACGCATAAGCAGAATTTTAGACTCCCCGGCTGATTACATCGACCCACTGCGTCAGCGCTACGGGTTTGACGTTCGTCACTTGCGAGACTTGTCGCTCGAGATCGTTCATCCGTCCCAAGGCCGCCCGCGGACGCTCACCGTATGATGCGAACATTGTCCGTTGAGATGAAAGAGGTACCGCGTTGGATACGTCACGACCGTTACGAATTGCTCCCGTTCCTCAGGCCGAGCGCACGGGTCAGGTGCGAGAGCTGTTGGATCAGTCCTCCTCAGGCGCGGAAACCGATGCCAACATCTTCACCACGCTCGTCCGAGCGCCCGGCCTTTTTCGGCGTTGGCTTCCTTTCGGCGGAAAGCTACTCAGCGGAAAGTTGCCCGCCCGCGATCGAGAGCTCCTCATCCTGCGCACGGGTTGGAACTGTCGAGCCGAGTACGAGTGGGCCCAGCACGTCAGGCTGGCGCTGAGGTTGGGCATTACTGCTAGTGAAGTCGAACGCGTGGCGCTCGGACCAGACGCCGATGGTTGGTCGCCGTTTGACGCTGCCTTGTTACGAGCGGCGGACGAACTGCACGAGACGTCGACGATCTCTGACGCGACGTGGTCGATCGTCGCCGAGCGCTACGACACCGCGCAACTCATTGAGCTGCCCATGCTCGTAGGGCATTACCATCTAGTCGCGATGACGCTCAACACCTTGGGCGTGGAACTCGACGACGGCCTTAGTGGCTTCCCGCGATGAGCGAAGCCCCAAGAGAAGCTTCCAACCAAGGGCGCCTCGTCGGGCGCCGAATACTGGTGGTCGGCGCCGGCACCCAGACGAGTGATGACCCGGACGCGCCGATCGGTAACGGAAGGGCGATCAGCATTCGTTGCGCACGAGAGGGCGCGTCCGTTGTCTGCCTGGACCGAGACCTGGGCGCGTCAAGAGAAACGCTCGCCATGATCGAAGCCGATGGGGGAAACGGATTCGCCATCGAGGCCGATGTGACCAGTGCGGAAGCGTGCGCGAAAGCGGTCGGCCACGCAACGGAACTCTTGGGCGGTCTCGACGGACTGGTGCTAAACGTCGGCACTGGCCTCGGAAGTGGTCTGCGCCACACCAGCGCCGATCAGTGGGATCAGACCTTCGCCGTCAATGTCCGATCTCACTTCTTACTCTGTCAAGCCGCATTCGACTCGTTGTCAACGGCGGCTAGCGCCGGATCTTCCTCGGCGGTGGTCTTCGTGTCGTCGGTGGCCGGTCTCAAGCCAGGCAGTCGCATCCCTGCATACGACTCGTCGAAAGCGGCGTTGGCGGGACTCTGTCGGCACGTCGCCGCCGAGGGGGCGCGCCACCAAGTTCGAGCCAACGTCGTCGCCCCGGGCCTCATCGACACTCCCTTGGGTCGACTGGCCTCCGCTGGTCGTCCCAGTCGAAGTACGACACCGGTACCGCTGGGGCGCCAGGGCACCGCGTGGGAGGTGGCCAGCGTCGTTGCCTTTTTGCTGTCGGACGACGCAAGTTACGTAACGGGACAAATACTCGCCGTCGATGGAGGATTGAGCAGCCTCATCTGAGTGGTGCGCCCGACGTCGGAGGAGCATTTCCCCCTTCTTTGGCACCTCACGAGAGATCTTCTTTGGCACTCGAATACGCATATTTGGGGCCAGATCAACGCGGCGTCGCTGCTGACCTCATTCCGCTCCTTCATCAGGTCCATTCTCGCCACCTCGCAGGGTGAGCAACCGTTTTCGAGATCACCTCGACAGCTTTACTGAAGCGAACATGAAGAATTGCGAGCCTCCGATGTAGGGTCATTGCCAATAGCGCGAGAGGGGCGTTCAGTGGCGTCAGGGAAGAAAGCGTGGCGAGTGTTGTGCGCCGTAACAACCTCCGCGGGCATGCTCGCGGCGATTCCCGCGCTGACGCCAAGCTCCGGGGCACAGACGCCCCCAACCAACTTTTGGTCTGCCAAACAACTCCGAACCGACGCCGCTGACGTGTCGAAGTACGCGGTTGATGAAGAAACCGTCATCTCGATCATTGACCAAGGGGGCGCATACACGCACGATATTTCGTACTCCGAAATACATCTCACAGACCTCATCGTCTCCATCACGGACAATCCCGTGGGCGCACCGCAAGGAGTACTCGGTCCGCTCCAGTCGGCACACGACGATGACGCCAGCGCACTCTCGTACCTCGACCACGCCAACGGCGGAGATACCTCGCCCGCGAAGGCGGACATCGAACGAGCGATCACTCTGAAGCGTTCTGTCGCGACCACCCTGCTCAATCTCGCGAATGCACTGTCAACGACGCCGCCAACGGCCCCGAGCACTACCACGACGAGCCCGCTCGGGCCGGGCGGCACGACGACGTCGACCAATCCCGCGAGCTACTGGGACGAGTATCAGCTCATTAGTGCCGCCACGGTGATCAACGGCAACGGGATGTACTGGGAGAACGAGGCACTGCGACTCATCAACAACATCACGGATCCGAGCGGACTGGATGTCATACAGATAAAGATCGACCTCGACACGTCGGTGATCTACCTTCAGCGCGTCATTGACGAACTCGCTGCAGACCCCAACGGCGCCCCGGACGGCGTGATCGAGCAACTTCGCTCCGCCGTCGACTACGACCACTACGCCGCCAGCGCCCTCAAGAACTATCAAGACGAAGCCACGGCCAAGAAAGACATCCTGAGAGCGCTCGACTTGAAAACGGCGGCGTACTTGATCTTCAAAAGTCGAGCGCACGCCGTGGGAGTGACGTCGAGCACAACCACCACGACGACGAAATCAACTGGGCCTTCATCGGTGTCGGTGAGCCAGGCTCTGCCGCCATCGGGCAAGCAGGACATCACTCTCGTGACCTGGGCTACGCAAGCGGTGCCCAGCACCCTTTCCCCGCCGACAATTTTGCCCCCGACGTCGTTGCCGAGTGACATCAGGGCAGTCGCGGGCGACGACAAGGACGTCGTCAACGGTACAAAGATCACGATCACGATCCCGATCGTGATCAATAATCTGGGGTCGTCGGGCGGAACGACGAGTCCCGGAACACTTGACTTTAAGGTCAACATCGACGGCTACAAACCAGATTCGATCTCCGCCACACAGATCGGTGCCCCACAAAGCGGCACCGTGACCGCCGGCGACAAATCTGCATCCATCGACAACATGCCGGTGAATAAGACCATCTGCGCCACCGTGCGCTCCGACCTTCTCGGCGAGCAAACGTCGGTCGCGCTGCAGTCCAAATCACTCCAGCCCAGTTCGAATTCAGACGTCAACGCGAATACCTTCAACGCTCTTTGCGGGTCGCTCGTCATGCCCCTCAAGTCGAGCGAGTCAACGACCACGACGTCCGTGCCGACGACGACGACCACGGCCAGTCATTCCACCACCACGAGCACGTCACCCTCCGCTCCCAAGAGCGGCTACACCTGCAGCGGTTCCAGCGTGAAGCTGTTCGACAACTTCAACACCGCCGCCATTTCGAGCGGCTCGACGTCGCCGTACTTCGGTAAACCGACACTGTCGCCCACCATCAACATCGGATCCACCCCGTACTGCTTGTGGGAGATCTTCACCGATCAGTACAACAACGGAAAAGGCGATGCTTCGGCCGCCTCCTTCACCTTGGTGCCACTCGGCGCGAACTCGGGGCAGAGCGGAGGTCTCGGTCCCTGGAGCGTCGCCCACCAAGACGGCAACCAGGACTTCGTGGTCACCCGTCCCACGAACGCGAACCCAACGGTCATCGTGGGCAAGTACGAGCTCACGAACTCAAGGCCCAGTACGTGGGCCGTAAACGCCCAGTCCGCCAACAAGGGATTCGTCGAAATCTATGGCTTCGTCGCGACGAAGGTCTCGAGCGGCGCGTCATCGAGCGCCAAGGCGACCGTCGAACAGTGGGTGAAAGACATCAAGGCGATCATCGCCCAACAGAACACGGCCAAATCCAATCTCTCCTCGAGCGGCAAGACGACGGTCAATCTCAATGACACCGCGACCGCCATCGTCGCGCTGGAGACGTCGCTCAACGCGAACTCGAGTCTGTTGCAGTCGAATGGCAACAATCGCGTAACGATGACCGCGGCACTAACAAAAATGGACGGCGACGACTACCCGGCGTACCTCGACGCCCTCGAGGGCAAGGCCTCGGTGGCGATCCAAAAGCTCACCGACGCGACCACCCAGGCCACCACGGTCCTGAGCCAGCTCGAGGCTTTACAATCCAAGGTCTCGTAGGTCGCGGAGGCCGCTCCACCCTTTAGGAGGACCATGTCCATCACCTCGTTCCCCCGTTACCCGTTGACGTTCGGCCCCTCTCCCGTTCACCGTCTGAACCGACTCACCGAGCATCTCGGGGGGGCGGCGATCTGGGCCAAACGTGAGGACTGCAACTCCGGCATTGCCTTCGGCGGCAACAAGACGCGCAAACTCGAGTACCTCATTCCCGACGCCCTGGCGACGGGCTGCGACACGCTCGTCTCCATCGGCGGGGTGCAGTCGAATCACACGCGCCAAGTCGCCGCTGTCGCGGCCCACTTGGGTCTCAAGTGCGTGCTCATCCAAGAGAGCTGGGTCGAGTGGCCCGACGCGGTCTACGACAAGGTTGGCAATATTTTGATCAGCCGTCTCGCCGGCGCGGACGTGCGACTGGTGAACGCCGAATTTGGGATCGGCTTTAAGGAAAGTTGGGAGGGAGCACTCCAAGAAATCCGAGCTCGTGGCGGCACTCCCTACGCCATCCCGGCCGGCGC
>Ga0182024_10009912_pt1 | contig 19552 bp, 21 predicted proteins | sample P32metaG_FD_120480 | JGI IMG/M metagenome (GOLD analysis project Ga0182024, IMG submission 120480) | Permafrost microbial communities from Stordalen Mire, Sweden - P3-2 metaG (Illumina Assembly) | ecosystem: Environmental > Terrestrial > Soil > Wetlands > Permafrost | place: Sweden: Stordalen... | reverse complement strand
CTCCCGGGGGGGGGGGGGGGGGGTGGTTTTACCTGCTCCGTCTTCGGGGAAATGACCTCGGCCTTGAACTCCTGCGGAAGCTTCGACAGCAGGTTCTGCGCCAACCCACTTGCAAGCGCATAGATGGCCACGACATGCAGGAGAGCGACCATTGCGACGCTGATGAAGCGGTGGGACGGGGCGTGGCCGACTTTGAACGGCCGCATATCGTGGAGCGGTTGTTCCATGGCGTTACTGCGACCGGACGGAGTGAGGCCCGGCACGTCTGCGGCGGGCGCTGGTTCGGCATCTCAGGCTCACTCGTCCGTCTCCCCCGTGCCGCCCCTGCGGCGTGTTCTGACCCGTCTTTTCACATATCGTAATCATGCTTTCGGGATAGGGTCCAGACTTACCATTTGGTAAGGCTGCCAAGTCAAGCCCGAAACCCCGGCGGCGTACGCTTTGAATTCGATGCAAGATGCCCCCCTTGTCCGGTCTGCTTCCGTATTCGAGCCCTTGTCAGCTCAGGTGCGACCAATCGCTCCACTCGCTGGGGCCCGCTCGCAATCGCTTTGGCGAAACTTTCGTTGAAGCCCACGCCGGGACGAATACGAATTGGCCCTGAAAACGCCCTTCCTTAACGTATTCTATCAAGATTGAAACTTCTTCCACCCCTGCATTAGCGTACACAAGAGCGTGAGGTTCCCGGAAGGAGTTCAGGAGAACCCGGTTTGTCGCCGCGGCGACCCCATAGGGACCGCCGTCCGACCGCGTTCTGGAGTACTGCCTTGAGATCAGAGCACTGACGGAGGTACCTAGGCGGCCGCGATTTCGACGAAGCCTTCGCCGCACGAAAGTGTCAACTCTGCTTTGACGAGACGGGCCAACTTGTGGGCGAGATAGGGCTGGATGCTGCGCCCGTCCATGGGGCCTGCAGGCTCGCCGCGCATGGCCCTTTCGACTTCCTCCAGCACCCTTGCACCGTGCCCGGTTGCCCGCACCGTGAAGGCCAGCGGCGAAGGAGCCCTGGATGTCGTGACTAGGACCCGGCCGCCGCGCGGCAGAGCGTCGGCGCCCAGCAGCGCCGAGTTCATCAGAAGCTTCGCCCAGTCCTTGGGCCAGTTGACGACTGCGGCCTCCCACAGCATTTCGGTTTTGCCGCCCTTCAGAATTCCGCAAACCATGCGACCCACCTCGCTGAGGTCGAGCTCTGCACCTGCGGAGCCGGCGGCGCCATACGCAATGCGCGCAAACTGCAGCCGCGCTGCAGCCAGTGCCGCGCTCGACGCGACGAGCTTCAGTGCATCCGCTCGCATCGTGGCGTCGCGCTCGTCCTCGAGCACTTCGAGTCCATTGACCACCGCGCCCACCGGGCTCACAAGGTCATGACACACCCGCGACACGAGCAAAGCCGCGAAATCGAGATCGCTCATGGATGAGATTGTCTCCCGCCGGCTTTTCTTGGTTGCTATTTCCTCACGATCCGGCATTCCGCTTAAGGAAGCCTTAAGGTGACAAGGTCATGAATCCCGCTCCGTCCTCATCCGCGCTGGCGCTTGCAGCGATCGCATGGCGCGCCGGTGAGATACTTTTGCAGCATTACGGTACCGAAGCACTCCAGGCGCGGCGCAAGGAAGATCACTCGCCAGTCACCGATGCGGACGAGGAGGCCGAACGGTTCATCCTTGCGGAACTGCGAAAATGGGCTCCGGATGTTTCCACGATTGCAGAAGAAGAGGTGGCGGCTGGTCGGATACTCGAGATCGGGGAGCGCTTTTTTCTCGTCGATCCTCTCGACGGGACGAAGGAGTTCCTGAGCAGGAACGGCGAATTCACGGTCAACATCGCCGAAATCGTGAACGGGAGTCCAACCCGCGGAATCGTTTTCGCGCCGGCCAAGGAACGTCTCTTTCTAGGTGAGCAATCATCCGGCGCATTCGAGATGCAGACAAGGGGAGGCGTGCCGCCGGATTTGTCGAGGCTTCGGCCCATATCGGCACGGACGGCGCCTTCCGATGGCCTCGTCGCCGTGGCCAGCCGTTCGCATCGCGACGTGCAAACCGACGCCTATCTCGCCCGGTTTCATGTGAAGGAGTTTGTCAGCGCCGGCTCCTCGTTGAAGTTCTGCCTGGTCGCAGCCGGCGAAGCCGACATCTATCCCCGTCTCGGGCGGACTATGGAATGGGATACGGCGGCCGGCCACGCCGTGCTCGCGGCGGCGGGCGGCGGCGTCACGACGCTCGACGGAAAGGCTTTCGTGTATGGCAAGACTGACGAGAAGTTCGCAAATCCGTTTTTCGTGGCGCGCGGACGCACCTGATCGATTCAGAAATCCCTGCCCTTGCGGCTCGAGTAAAACAGGAGTCCCGTCAGCCCGGCACCGACCACGACCGTCACGACAACGCCAAGCGCAAGAAATAACCAGCCGACCGGCGTTATTCTCACGTCCCCAAGCCCGCTCCACGCGCGACAGGCATACCAGACTGCGCTGGCCAGAAATGCTAACAATATGGCGACCGCGAACCATCCCCAGACTCCAAGGCCCTGCAAGCCCGCTTCTGGCGCTTCAGATTCCGGCATTCTGCCTTGTTTCCGTCATCAAGTGCGTCTCGACTGCCAATGCATGCGCCGGCGCTATTGCTGCCGGTCCACAGTCTAACGCGCCACGTTGAGGAGGTCTCATGAATTTGTTACGGCTCGTGCCGGTGGTTCTCGTTGCGGCGGCCTTGGCCATGGGCGCAGCGACGCCGGTCACAGCGCAAAGCGACCGAACGTTCACCCAGAATGAGATTGTTGGGGCCGCGTCAGATTTTTTCGGCACAACAACTGCGGCGGTCGCCAAGGCTGTCGAGCGTATTTTTGCGGAGCAAGGTCTGCCAGATGCCTACATCAAGGGGGACGAAGGCTCGGGAGCGATTATCGTGGGACTGCGTTATGGCTCCGGTTGGCTTATCCGCAAGGGCCGCGAGCCGATAAAGGTCTATTGGCAGGGACCGTCGGTCGGATTCGATGTGGGCGCGAACGCGTCTAAAAACTTTACCCTGATTTACAACCTGCAGCGGGCCGACAGGCTTTTTCAGAAATTTCCCGGAGTCGAGGGTAGCTATTATTTCATCGCCGGGATCGGAGTAAACTATCAGCGCGCCGGCGGAATCACGCTGGCACCCATGCGGACGGGCGTGGGATTGCGCGCCGGCGTCAACGCCGGCTATCTGAGCTACACGCGAGAGCAATCGCTGAACCCGTTCTGAACATCTAGCGCGCCGTAACCGCTTCCTCCCGGCTGCCTGCCAAGCTTGGAAGATAAAGCAGGAGCGCTGCCGCCACATAGGTCGATGAAAACGTGCCCACGAGGATCCCGAAAAGGATGGCGGCCGTAAAGTCGAACAGAGTGGGTCCGCCGAAGAGCAGAAGGGGAATGATGGATGTTGCGGTCGCGGCGCTCGTGAGAATTGTCCGGACAAGCATCTGATTGGTCGAGAGGTTAATGAGATCGGCCAGCCCCATGCGCTTGTATTTGCGCCGATTTTCCCGGATCCGGTCGAACACGACCACGGTGTCGTTAATCGAATAGCCGGCCAGGGTCAGTAACGCCGCGACCGAGGTCAGCGTGAACTCCATGTGGCAGACGGAAAAGAGGCCGGCGGTTACAAATACGTCGTGGCCGGTCGCCACGACCGCGCCGATCCCATATTGCCACTCGAATCGCACCGCCACCCATGCCGCGATCGCGAGGACGGCAAGGACCGTGGCCCATACGCCCGCCCTGAAGAGCTCCTGGGAAACCTTGGGGCCCACAACTTCCGCACGGCGGTAATTGTAGCCCGGACCGAGCTTCGTTCGGATCAGGCTGGCAGCCTCCTGTCCGGACTGCGACGCCTTGGGTTGCACGCGGATCAACACGCAGCTGTCGGCGGGCCTGTCGCATTCCCCTCCCCCGAAGTACTGCAGCTGCGATTCGCCGAAGCCGAGAGCGCTCACCTGCGAGCGCAAATGCCCAATATCGATCACATGGGGCGATTTCACCTCCAGCAGAACGCCGCCTGTGAAATCGATACCCAGATTGAATCCCTGCAAGGCGATGGAAATTATGGAAACGAGCACAAGAAGACCGTCTATCGCGAACGCATAATACCGCGCGCCGACGAAATCGATTTTTGTGTTCTCCGGTAGAAAACTGAGGAGCGGCATTGCGAGACAATCCGGGTTGGCCAAGCAGACATAGCGGCATCACCAGCCTCGAACAAGCCGAGCAGGCGCGGCGCCGCACTTGGACCCGGGGTCATCGATACCGGTCAGCATCTTGATCCGCGCGTTCGATTTTGTCCCGTCGAGTATGCCGCAAGAAGGATTGCCCCTCTCTAGGGATCGAACCCCTCTGCAACCTCTCGCCTTGAGGTCCGCGGATGGAAAACGCTTCGGCGAGAGAAGCCGCCTTCTCAGGCACCGGATCTATTGGATCGATGCCGGACTTCCGGCCACGCGAAAACTCGCCGAACTGCCAGACTCCGGGTATCGCCGAATAAAGGGGCTACTCCGCAAAAACAGGCGCCGCTTTCGTCCGCTTCTTTTGCAAGTGAGCAATTCTTTCGCCCTGTTTCAGCAACTGCTCCTGTTTTTGTTCCCAGAGCAACGCGGCCAGCATGACGGCTTTCTCCGCGCTTATCGGCTGCATCTCCGCCCTGTTCTTGCTGCTGCCGGTTTCGCCGAAGAGCGGGTCCCCAACTCTAGAGAAGGTGCCGAAATACTCCTCCGCCACCATCGCGTTGGAGTGGTGAAAAAAGCGCATGAATTCGTCCAGTTGCTCGCCAGAAAGTGCAGGGTTCGCGCCTTGAGACACTCTCTTTAGCAACTGCACGATGTTGCCTCGCGCCGGGTTCTTCCTGTTATCCTTAAATCTCGGGACTGTCTTGTTGAACATTCTGAGGAATTCCAAGGCCGTGACATCCAGGCTTTCATTGACCCGCGGGGGGTTTACGTAATCGGGTGGCAACGTCAATCCGATCAATTCAATGAAATCTGCAACGACGTCGCCGTCCTTGAGGCGCTTTGCATCATAGATCCGGCAGACGGTGTTGTCTTTTCCGAACACGGAAGACCAGCGCTTCAACAGTTCGTAGTAATCATAGCGGGATTTTCGAATGTCTACCGACGGAAGCGTCATAGGGCCGGTAAACCCGGACTTCACATCAGTCGAATAGGTACTACAAAGAAAGTCGTCCTGGCGCCTGATATAGACGATGACTCTTATGTCATTCGAAACTGGCCGCAAAATCCGCGCGAGCATTTCGATCTCGACGACCGAGTTCAGGCGTGAGGAACAATGCTCGCTTGACAGAACCAGTTGAGAACAGTTTGATTCTTCCGCTTCCGTCATCAACCGTTGAGTCAGGGACTTTCGAAACTCTCGCACCTTGGTTGGCGTGTCGAGCTGATAAATAATGCGCAAATCATCATATTTCTGTTCATGCTGCGCAGCTGCGGAAAGAGCCATATGGCTCTCCGCACCGGCCACCTCCGAATATAACGTAGAAGATTGCTTGAGGAGATTTCGATTTAGGCGAAAAAATTGCTGAAGAGAGGAGGTGCCGGTCTTTTCCGCGCCTATATGCAGGTATGTTCGCATCAGCCGCCTAGATTTCGTCGGTGAGCATCTTTTCCAGAAATTCTATGCGGTCCAAAATCGAGTTTCTATCGAAACAGACCATAAACAGGAAACCTGCTCCCAAACTGCGGGTGTCCATGGATTTTTCAACGTCCCGCATGTTCTGCACGCGGCTGACGGTGCAACGGATTCGCACGGGAAAAAACGGCAGACCGGCCGTCTCGCCGGCGGAAACTTCGTCCAGAAGGAGACGGACGACTTTCTTGCCGACCATCTGCGCAAAACCCTGCACTTGTTTTCCATTTACACTGATCGTGAGGTTGGCACCGCCAGGTGGCGACAGCAGTCCCAGAAAAACCGTCGGCTGTGCATGCGTTTTGCTGATCCTGAAACCGAGTTCAGTGAATTCCTTGCTGGTCCAGGTTCCCCAACTCTCCGGTTGATGCCATGACTGGCCGATACAGAACACTTCAGCGGCTTCGGGCTGATCGAAGTCCGCAATGGGCTTAATGCGCCCAAAACGATACAGGGTGTTCATCTTCAAGACGGGAAAGGCTGCCGAGACTGGCTTGTCACTTGCCCCGGACCTGATAATTTCGATGAGTTCTTTCGCGATAGACGACCAATCCCGAGCCTTGTAGTCGGTGCGAATTTTGTCCGAAGCCTCGCGGAGCGCATCTGGATCGTCGATGAACCTCGCCACGGTGGCATAAATGTCTGTTCCGGAACGTTCGTCTACGTGAGCCGCGCATCCGGCTCCCGCTTCTCTGAGTGCCGCGTTGCTGCCTGCAATGCAAACCTTGCCCGCCTGCAGGCTCTCGGTGACGGGAAGGCCCCATCCCTCGTAGAAGCTGACGTACATGGTGAAAATGCATTTCTTGTACAGGACGGCCAAAACATCGTCCGAAAGTGCGCCCGTGAAAAAAACATGATCGTGGGAAAGTCCTAGCGCCTTCGCCTGAGAAATTACCGCGTCGCTTTTCCAGCCTATGCGCCCCACGCAGATCAATTTGGGGCAGGTCGTCGGGTGTGTATTCCGGAGTTTGTCCCAAACATGCACCAGCGTAATATGATTCTTTCGTGGCTCAATCGTTCCCACGCTTAGAACGAAGTCGTCATCGAAAATGCCGAGATCAGAAAGCAGCTCCGCCGCAGCCACCTCGGCTTCAGGCGTATAGGTGCTGGTGATCCATGATGCATCCAGCCTGCAAACTCGCACATCGTCTACCGAATATGGCTTTACGAGCTCGAGATAATCGTCTCGCGTGGCGTCGGAATTGCAGATCACAAGGTCGGCCGTGTCGCGAATTTGTGCCAGCCAATACGTATGTTCCACGGTATGAAAATATTCAAAGTAGGCGGGGTGACGAACCGGAATGCAATCGTGCAGGAAGACCGCAAACCTTATTCCGCGCCGTCTCAGCTGGCGAATCTGAACAAAGTAGCTCGTCAGCGACCAGGAAGCTCCAACATTGACCAGCCATTCGCCACGTTCAAACTGCCGAAGAGGAAATTTTGAAAGTTTTGCCGCGAACTCCTCGTACAATACCAGCCAAGCTTTATGGTCTCCGCGAAATGCACGCGCCGTGGATATAAGCGAGTGCAGCCAGTCGGTCGGAACGCTCCGCCATTTCTGTAGGTTACGGTCATAGACGACGAAGGCGTTTATTTCTTCGTCGGCCTCCTGCAGCAACACCCAGGAGATTTCCTGCTGGACACGTTGTATTCCGGTCGGCGTATTGCCCGTCGCGTAATAATACACAAGATCGCTGACTTCGAATGAAGCTCCAGACGCGACGCATGCGACTGCATCGTTCTCCAAATTTTCTTGTGCGTACATCGACAACCGTATCTCTAGGTGGATTTTTCTGACTTCTTGCCTTTATGCGTTGTTCCGGCTTCCGCCCTCTCCATGTTGCCGGCCATCCTGGCTCTTGTTTGTTCTACGTTTTTTGAGAGCTTGGACCCAGCAGGTATCCGGTCGAGGAGTTCGCGCGCCTCCACGTGATCTTTGAGCCGGCTGAGGATGCGGGCGCCGAGAAGAAGCGTCGTATCGGAGGCTCCGTCCTTCAGCAGCGGCTGGAGAATTTTTTTGGCGAGATTGGGCTGCCCTTTTTCGAAAGCCGCCCTGGCATATAAATACACACCATGCTCCGATGGGTCGCGATCCCACGACAAAACGCGATGCATTATTTTTAGTACTTCTTCGGGAAATGCCGTTGCAATGTGCTTGTATAGCTGGCGCAGGTTTATGTCTTTCTTGCTTTCTTCGCTTGTACCGAGCTTGTGAACGAGGTGAACCAGCTGAACGACGTCAGCGTTATGTTTTTTTGCCACTTTTCTGCCTTTTTTGTTTTTCTTGCGCTGTCCGGCGTCTGCCATTCCTTCCTCGGACATATCTTCCATTGATTCATCGGGCATACTAATCTCCCCTTGATGGATAGGTGACAAGACGATCTCTCAAAAGCTGCGCTGAAACAGGCGGACGGACTGCTGGCACGATTTTCATCGCCAAGACTAGAGCGACGCCTACGCAGCTTTTTGGCCCCTTAACTCTTTATCCTATCAGCTGGCTGCACCTTGCCGAGGGGGACAGGTTTAGTCAAGAGTTCGCGGGCACAATATACTTCACCGGCCTTGGAAAGGGTTAACTCGAGGATGAGCGCCTGGTGTGCGCCGGTCTATAGGGTCAACCCCGTGTCTTGGCAGTGATGGAAAAGGGAAACGTCATGCGTTGTTCCTTGGTGACGGCGGCGGCCGCAGCGGCGGCTATCTGTCTGGTGCCTACCGCCCGCGACCAGATTCGGCGAAAAAATCCACCGCGGTCACCGTCCCGGGCTGTGAAAGTGGCCCTGCCGTTTCCGCGAACGGTTCAGCATTTTGCCCACTCGAAGGCACTCCGATGGCCGACGCGCCCCCCGACCGCCTGAGCGTCAATACGAAAAGTCCGCACTATGATGCCACCGTTCTCGAGCGGGGGGTCGGCGTGCGCTTCAACGGTGTGGAGAAGCACAATGTCGAGGAATACTGCGTGAGCGAGGGGTGGGTTCGGCTGGCAGTTGGAAAGACCGTCGACCGCGCTGGCAATCCAATGACCGTGAGGCTGAAGGGCACGGTCGAACCTTACTTCGAAGATATTCCGCCCAGCGCAAAGCGTGACCCATGACGCATGCTCGAATGCGCTGGGACGTTCGCCTCTACCCCGCGAAGTGCGCTATTCGAAGCACGAGATAGCGCACTGTCTTTTCTCGGTCGGGCAGGTGAGCGCGGCCTATCTCCCGGAAGCCGAACGCGGCATGGAACGCGTCCGACGCGGGATTGGGGGGAGCGACATTCACTTCACAACAAAGGAGGGAGTGGCCCGCGCACCGGGCCGCATTGAGGAGATCGTTATAGAGCAGACGCCCCAATCCAGTCCTGCGCGAGCGTTCTGCCACCACCATACGGTCGATGTAGACGAAGCGATTGAAGCGCTCTGCGAACCACCGGTGGTTGGGGGCAACGGGAGGCGCCTTCTCCGCAAGAGAGATGTAAAACGCGTCGCGCGAAGCCGTCATGCGCGCGCGAAATGACATCGCGACCAGGTCCTGGAACGCCACCTTTGACGTCACGCCGATCTCCCGTTCATGAGCATTGCTGAGAGCGAGAAGGGTGACGAGATCGTCGTCGCCGGGCTGCCGAAGCCGCGTTTCAGCCAACGGGAAAGCGAATGATTTCATAACGACAGGCCCGTACCGAAGATGAGAGACTGACCTCCGTTCTCACCGCAATGCCTCATTGCCGAGATTGCGCCGGTGCGCACCCTGCTGCTAGAACCCGCCCGCTCTTTCGATCTCATGAATGTTCCCGCCCGCGGCGGAAAGGAACGCGTGCAATGTCCAAGATTGCCGGCAACGAGATTCGTCCCGGGCTTCTCATCGCCCATGAGGGCGGCCTGTGGCTCGTGGTGAAGAACCAGGCGGTGAAGCCTGGCAAGGGAGGTGCCTACAACCAGGTCGAGCTCAGAAATATCGTCACCGGCACGAAGCTCAACGAACGATTCAGAGCCGACGAGACGGTCGAGGAAACCTGGCTCGAGAAAAAAGATTTCCAGTTCCTCTATGCCAATGGCGATCTCCTCATCTTCATGGATCTCGAAAACTACGACCAGATCGAATTGGCGCGCGATTTTGTGGGCGAGCAGGCGCAGTTCCTTCAGGACGGGATGAAGGTCTTGCTGCAGATGCGTGAGGGCAAGCCGATCTCCATCGCGCTGCCGCAACAGGTGGTGCTCGCCGTCGCGGAGGCGGATCCCGTGATGCGCGGCCAGACGGCGGCGCCGGGCTACAAATCGGCCGTTCTCGAAAATGGACTGCGCGTTCTCGTGCCTCCTTTCATCGAGCCGGGCACGAGAATCGTGGTCGCAACTGCCGACGGCGCCTATGTGCGGCGCGCCGAATAGATGCCCTATCTGTCGCCGGCGCTGAACGTGATGACGGCGGCCGCGCGCAAAGCCGGCCGGGCGCTGATCCGTGATTTTGGCGAGATCGAAAATCTGCAGGTTTCTCTGAAGGGACCCGCCGATTTCGTCACGGCGGCGGACCGGCGCACGGAGCGTATCCTGATCCAGGAGCTGTCGAAGGCGCGGCCGGGATATGGATTCCTCGTGGAGGAGAGCGGAACCATCGAAGGACCCGACAAATCGCATCGCTTCATTATCGATCCCCTCGACGGCACCACGAATTTCCTTCATGGCGTTCCGCATTTTGCGATATCCATCGCGCTCGAGCGTGAGGGCCAGCTTGTCTCCGCGCTCATTTACAATCCCGTGATCGACGAGATGTATACGGCCGAGAAAAATCATGGCGCCTATCTGAATACCAAGCGCCTGCGCGTCGCGGCACGCAACCATCTGAAGGAAGCACTTGTTTCCACCGGAATGCCCTTTCATGGCCGCGAGGGGCACGAACAATTCCTCGAACAACTGGGCCCCGTCATGGCGGCCACCGCCGGCGTGCGCCGTTTCGGCTCCGCAGCTCTCGATCTCGCCTTTGTGGCATCGGGCCGCTTCGACGGTTTCTGGGAGAACGGGCTGGCGCCTTGGGACATCGCTGCCGGGATCCTGCTGGTGCGGGAGGCCGGCGGCCAGATCAGCGACCTTTCCGGCGGCGCTCGCGCGCTCGAGACCGGCGATGTTCTCGCCGCGAACGACATCCTTCATCCTAAGCTCCTGAAGCTCCTGCGAGAGCTTCGCCGTTGAGCGCGCGAATGCAAATGATAGATTGCCTTAAAGCTTCCCTACGGAAAGACGAAGGACGATGAGACTTACGCGAGCAGCCGGCATCTGGGTGGTCGCGCTATGGTGCACCGCCGCGGCCGGCCAGGACGAGAGGAGCGCCGGCTTGCCGCAGCCTGCCGGTACGGGTGATGAAGTGATTCACCTGCATATGCCCGTCCGCACGCCGGCCCTCCACCGTATCCACCTTCGCGTCCCTACGCTCGCTTCGCCGGGGGCAAGTCTGGACGCCATCGGAGCGGAGCGGGCCACCACTGCTCAGACCGCTTCCGAAGCGGGGCGGCAGACCGGCCGAAGCACAAGGACGGCGCATGCCCTTTCCCTGAGGCCAGCCATTCCCCTCAACTTCGGAGACGAGACGGCGCCGGCAACTGATCAAACGCAATCCGCTGCACTGGCACGCGGAACAGAGACCGCATCAATTGCACCTCGCGCAACGCTTCCACACGCGTCATCGACGCTCGCCTCCACTCCCGACGACCGCGCCGGTCTCTCGAAGCACGGCGCGGTGCTGTTCGACAAGGGTGTGAGTGACCCCTCGCCTGCGCAGTTCAAGGGCGTGAAACTGCTCGCCGGTGATCTTGCCACTGCGCTTGAGGCGGGGGCGAGTCGCGTCCAGCTTGAGGCCTATGGAGGAACGCCAGGCGACAAATCTTCTGATGCGCGCCGGCTTTCGCTGAAGCGCGCACTCGCGGTTCGCCAGTTGCTCATCGACGACGGCGTGCCTTCGACCCGCATCGATGTGCGCGCCATGGGCGGCGTGGACGACAAGGGGCCGACCGATCGCGTCGACGTGTTCGTGCGCACGGGGTAGCTCGGTCGCGACCAACCTCAAGCGGGCGTGATGCCGAAGCTACACCGCGGCCGCGACTCCCATGTCCACCTCTTTCGCTTCGCGGCCGATGCTCGCCAGGAAGGCGACGCCGAGAGCCGCGACGGAGGTGACGCCGGCCAGCGCAAAGCCGTAGCTGCCATATTGCACGGCCAGTGCGGCCTGAAGCGGTGCGGCATAGGATGCGAAGAGATTTCCGAGTTGGTACACGACGCCTGGAAATGTGCCCCGCGCATCGGCGGGCGACAATTCGTTCAAATGCGCAGGCACGAGGCCCCAGCAACCCTGCACAAGGAACTGCATCGCAAAGGCGCCGGCCGCCAGCGCAATGCTCCCACCGCCGTAAAGCCATGCGGGAATCGCTGGAATGCAGAGAAGTGCGCCTACGATCAATGTCCGCCTACGGCCGAAATGCTGCGACAGAGTGCCGAAAAGAATGCCGCCGAGAATCGCGCCGATGTTGGCGACGACCAGAACGATGGCAATGATATGCGGATTCAAACCATGGTCCACTTTCAGGAAAGTTGGATACATGTCCTGCGTGCCGTGGCTCAGGTAGTTGAAAGCCGACATCAGCAGGATCGCATAGGTTGCAAGCCGCCAATGCCGCCGCAGTACATCCGCGATTCGGCCGGCCTTGGCGCGCTCCGGATTCCAGCCGGGTGATTCGCCGACATGGCGCCGGATATAGAGAACAAGAAGTGCTGGAAAAATTCCCAGCATGAATAGGCCGCGCCATCCGACGAGCGGAAACAAAAGGCCGTAAGCAACCGCCGCAAGAAGATTGCCGCTCGCATAGCCGCTCTGCAGGATACCCGAGACGAAACCGCGCGATTCCGGCCGCACGGTCTCCATGGTGAGCGAAGCGCCGACGCCCCACTCCCCGCCCATCGCTATGCCGAACAGTGCGCGCAGCACAAGGAAGACTGTAAGATCGGGCGAGAAAGCGGAGGCGAAAGCCAATATCGCATAGAGAACGACATCGGCCATGAGCACGGGGCGACGGCCATAGCGATCCGCCAGGCGGCCGAACAGGAGGGCGCCGACCGGGCGCAGGGCAAGCGTGAAAAAAAGTGCGAAGGTGACAGTTTTCACGGCGACGCGGAATTCCCGCGCGACATCGGTCAGGACGAAGACGAGCAGAAAGTAGTCGAACGCGTCGAGCGTCCAGCCGAGATAGCTCGCGGCCACGACATGCTTCTGAGCCCGCGTCCAACCACGCATCGCCCCAAACGGCATGAGCATGGAATCCCCTTCTCCTTTCGCGAGCGGCAGCCGCCTCGTAGAGCCCCGTCGCACAGGATATTGGCGGCGCTACGCCCTCCTCAGGCGGAACGCGCCCGGCTTGACGCCTCCGCCACCTTCTCTCTTATAGTGACTTCGGGGCTTAAGATCACCTGTCGGGACGCGCAATATGACGGCACCATCTCGAGTGGCTTATGTGAGCGCGCAACTTCTCGCCCTGTTGGCGAGTGGAACTGCCTCCGCGGACCCAAATCAGGGGCTCGCCAATATTGGCACCGGAGTAGCAATCGCGCTTCCTATCGCGGCAACGGGGATTTCCTTCTGGAAGGACGACTGGCAGGGTATCGGCCAGCTTGCACTGACGACGGGCGCGACAGTCGGCACCGCTCTTCTGCTCAAGCAGTTCGTGAAGGAGGAGAGGCCGGACTACAGCGACGACCGGTCATTTCCGTCCGATACTGCCGCACTCGCCTTCGCGCCTGCGAGCTATCTCTGGGACAGATATGGCTGGGAATACGGTGTTCCTGCCTACGGCGCCGCGATCTTCTCGGGCTATACGCGCGTTGCTTCGGACCAACATCACTGGTGGGACGTGGCGGCGAGCGCCGGCATCGCTTGGGGCTACAGCTTCCTTTTCACCAGCCGCTGGCGCGAGCGCTACAATCTCGAATCCGGAATTCAGGTGACGCCTCACGCCGCACTGGTTTCGTTAAGCTACAAATGGTGAATGGTCCGGCTGACATTGTGGACCGGGATCAGGCATGACCATTCGCCGGGTCGTTCTCGCAGCCGCGGTTACCGCAGCGTGGCCGGCTCTTGCGATGGACCTTTCGAGCCCGGATGTCACTAGTGGCGCCCGCTTCGCGCTCATGCAGGTCAACACGCGCTGCGGTGGGCAGAACCGATCGCCGGCGATTGTCTGGAAAGGTGCGCCGCCGCCCACCAAGAGCTTCGCCCTCACGCTCTACGATCCCGATGCCGGCAACGGCCGGGGATTCTGGCACTGGCTGATTTTCGATATCCCCGCGCGCACCTCTGAGTTGGCCGCCGACGCAGCCAGCGGAACGGGTCTGCCACGAGAGTTTGTGCAGGCAAAGAACGATTTCGGCGGGACCGGTTATGATGGTGCATGCCCGCCGCCCGGCTCAGGGACGCACCATTATGAGTTCACGCTGTACGCGCTGGACGATGCCACCATCCCGTTCGATTCCTCGGCAACCGGATCCCCTCTCACGGCCTATCTCCGATCCCATGCGCTCGCGCAGGCGACGCTCCCGGCGGTTTATTCGCGCTGAATCGAGCGACCCCGCGCACCGCATCGGCTTTGCTGCCAAACAAGTCCCAAAGAGGTTTCGCGAGCACTCCATCGTGGCTTGTTCACGCGGACGCCTCTGCCAGCCCATCGATTCTGCGCAATGGCGGGAAATCTCTGGATTGCCACGACGATCAGGGTGCCGAGGTGGCCGATCATCCCTGCGGGAACAATTCCGAACCAGGCGGCGGTCATGCCGGATTCGAATTCGCAAAGCTCTTTCGACGCGCCGATAAAGAGCACGTTGCCCGCGCTCACCCTACCGCGCGTGGGATCGGCGTTGCGATTTGCACAGGCGCATGGCGGACGTAGACGCTCGCCACGTCCGAGGCGCCGAAAACATCGGCGGCGAACATGCCCTGTCCGCTGCACGTCGAGAGGTCCCGGAGGGCCATGGTCAAGGCGTCTGCACTCCGCGCTCGCAATCTCAATCGTTGCGTTCGGCGCCCAGGAATCACACTAAGCCTGACGGCGTACAGCTTTCACGATTTTCTGGGCGGCATCGGCGAGATCGCTGCCGGAGACGATGGGCAGGCCAGAACGGGCGAGTATTTCCTTGCCTTTCTCCACGTTGGTGCCTTCCAGACGGACGACAAGCGGCACCGACAGCGAAATCTCCTTCGCCGCGGCGATGATGCCTTCCGCGATGATGTCACACTTCATGATGCCGCCAAAGATGTTCACCAGAATCCCCTTCACGTTCGGATCAGATACGATGATCTTGAATGCGGCGGTCACCTTCTCGCGCGACGCACCCCCACCAACGTCAAGAAAATTTGCGGGCTCCTCGCCAAACAGTTTGATGATGTCCATCGTCGCCATCGCGAGACCGGCGCCATTCACCATGCAGCCGATAGTGCCGTCCAGCTTGACATACGAGAGCTCGTATTTGGCGGCCTCCCGCTCAATAGGATCTTCCTCCTCCGCGTCCCGTAGCTCCGCAATGTCCCTCTGCCGGAACAGTGCGTTGTCATCGAAACTGATCTTGGCGTCGAGACAAACGATCTGCCCTTCACGCGTCACGACCAACGGATTGATTTCGAGCAGGCTCATGTCCTTCGCGAGAAATGCATCGTAAAGTCCCTCCACCAGCCTGCCGCATTGTTTCGCGACGTCGGCCTGAAGGTTCAGAGCATTGGCAACGCTGCGTCCTACATAAGGCTGAAATCCTGCGGCGGGATCAATCTGGAATGTCAGGATTTTGCCGGGATTGTGCTTCGCCACATCCTCGATATCCATTCCGCCTTCCCTGGAAACGACAAGGGCGAAACGACTCGTCGCGCGATCAACGAGCGCGGAGAGATAGAGTTCCCGCTCGATTGACGAGGCCTCCTCGACGTAGAGTCGGCGTACGATGCGTCCCTCTTTTCCCGTCTGGTGCGTGACGAGCGTCATGCCCAGCATGCGCGCGGCTTCCGCCCGCACGTCCTCGAGAGAACGCACGAGCTTCACCCCACCCCCCTTGCCGCGGCCCCCGGCATGAATCTGTGCCTTCACGACCCAGATTGGTCCTCCCAGTTTCCTGGCAGCCTCCACGGCTTCGTTCACGCTGAACGCAGGCAGTCCGCGCGGAACCGGAACGCCGAAACCGCGAAGGATCGCCTTCGCTTGATATTCGTGAATATTCATGGGGAGGTCCGGGGCCGGAGGTGCGAAGCACCATATCAGCGACCCCTAGACGTTCAAGCGCCCTGCAACTAAGTGGTCCCGCCCACACGGGGCGTGGAAGCCGCTCCGGACCCGTTCACTCCCCTACGCCACCTTCGAGGTTCATGCCCGTAACGTCTGTTGCGCGCGCGGATGCTTCTCGCGCGGAGGTTGCGCACACATCGGCACGATAAGCAAAGAAGAAATCGGCACTTCCATACTTGCGCAGATTCGTCCGCTCGGTGCAGTCGCGGACGGGGACGGCCGGCGTGCATTTCAGCATGCCGTTCTTGTAATGGCGCAACGCTTCGTGTTCGTGGCACATCAGAACCTGGCCATGCTCATACGTGCCAGCCATGCCCTGGTCTGACTGCACGACCTCGCCGATCACCGCCTTTACGACGGCTCCGGGAATGCAGCGGGCCACCTCGCCCTCGTAAGATGCGTCGATCCATGTCTGGCTGAGCATGTGGGAGGCCGGAAACTCCTCGCCGCCTGCTGCCACACAGACCGCGTGAATGGCCTTGACGAGCGTGGCTTCCTGCGCCTGGCAGGTCTCCTCGGCATGGAAGTTGCCGACCTCGCCGCCCCTGTTGACCACCACTTCTTCCGCATAGGACGAGCCGCCATAGACCGTCGCCGCCGCCTCCGAGGCCGCGGAGGCCTCTGAGATCGCTACCGACACGCCGCCTTTGTTGATGACGATGCTTTTGTTGATCGTGACAGGCTTGTAGATATCGATGTTCTTATTGATGTCGATGTTTTTCCAGATGTTGATCTGTTTCCAGATGTTGATTGTTTTTCCGTGTCCACAATGGCCGCCACCGCCCGGCGTGCTGAAGCCCTGGCTTGCGAACACGCCTGCAACGGCCGGCGTCGCCAGACCGGCGACCAAAATCGCCGCCCCAAGAAGGCATGGAAGAAAAACCCGGGACTTTGACGTCATGACGCGGTCTCCTTGCAGGCAGTCATGCTAGACACAATCGGCCTCTGGCTCGTCGAAAAGGTTCACAAAGCCTTAATGACCGCACGCAACGCTTCAGGAACCGTGCCACAGCGCGTGCCTGACAAGTCCCTCGTGTCGTACCGAATCGGAACAGCCACCCACTTTGCCTGCCGGTACCCGCCCTCTCCATGATCCCGATCTCGGACGACAATCCGGCCCGCCTCGTTCCGTTCATGACATGGCTCCTCATCGCGCTCTGCGCGATCGTCTATCTGTGGGAGAGATCTCTCGGGCGCGAAATGAGCGCGGCACTCCTGGTCCTGGGCTTTGTGCCGGCATCTCTGTTCGGCCCACATTCCGCGCCGTCCGGATTCGTCAGCATATCGCCCCTGACCACCATCTTCACGTCGATGTTCGTGCACGGAGGTGTCCTCCATCTAGCGGGCAATATGCTTTATCTCTGGATCTTCGGAAACAATGTCGAGGATGCGATGGGCCACGGCCGATTCGCTATCTTCTACCTCTTCTGCGGAGTCGCGGCTGGGATCACGCTGGCTTTTGTCGATCCCGCTTCACGCATCCCTATGGTGGGTGCGTCGGGCGCGATCTCCGGTGTTCTTGCAGGCTATGTGCTGCTTTTTCCACGTGCTCGCGTTACAGTGATTGTTCCGTTGGGCATTATTTTTTACCCCTTCGCTCTCAGCGCATTTTGGGTCGTCAGCTTCTGGTTCGCCCTGCAGCTGGTGAGCGCGGCCCTCAGCGATCCCCAGCAACCCGGGGTCGCGTGGTGGGCGCATGTGGGAGGGTTCGCCGCAGGGCTAGTACTCACTCCCTTCTTGAAATCGTCGGGGTTTCCGCTCCTGGGCGGCGCGCAGCGCGGACCCTGGAAGCGCTAAGCCCGCAAGCGCTGGCACAGCTTCTGCTCTTTGAGGACTGCGCCGGCGATAGGGTTCGCGAACTGGCGCAAAGAGGGACATGCGTCCCCGGAGCGAGCGCGCCATGAAACATCGAAACAGCCATCTCCTGATCGGCTATTGGAGCCGACTTCGCCGCGGCCGGGACATTCCCGATCAGGCGGATATCGATCCTCGAGCGATCAAGCGGATGCTGTCGCAAGTGTTCATTCTCGATGCGCGCGATCCGATGCAACCCCTCTATCGGCTCGCCGGCACCACCCTCTGCGACAGGTTCGGTGTGGAGCTGAGGGGCACCAACTTCTTTGGCCACTGGGAAGCGCCAGCGCGGGCGACGCTCGCGCTCCTGCTGAAGCAAGCCCTCGCGGCGCGGCTACCGGTGTGCCTTTCTGCCATGGGAACTTCAACGCAATGCGAATTGGTGGAAATGGAAACGGTCCTAGCGCCGCTGACCGCGGGGCCCGGCGCGCCGCAACGTTTCCTGGGAATGGTCCAGTTCCTCGGCGACGCCGTCCCGCTGGGCGGGCGGCCGATTGCCTATGAACGGCTCATCCGCTCAAAAATCATCCGCGAGGACGAGCCGCCGAGCCATCCTGGAGATCTGCCGCCACCCTCGGATTCGGGACTCCTCGCACAGAAGGCGCCGCATTTGAGGCTGGTCGTCTCCCGGGGTGAGCCTGTCACGCTGCATTCCGAAATGGACCATGCCCTGCAGCGGTTGATCGCCGGCTTAGACAAGGGATCTTTGCTTGGCGGCGTGCGCTGACAGGAGACCGAGCAGGGTGCCCTCCCACCCTTGGCCTCAGTGTCCCTCGGGTTGGTCAGCTTGCGGTTGCGAGGGCAGCGTCGGATGGTCAACCGGATCGTTGTGCAAGATGGCGCGATTGAGGTTTTGCTCATCCTCGCGGCGCTGCAAGTAAGGTATCTCGTACTTTTCGATCTGATTGCGGTAGGCTTGGAACTCCGCATCGTCCGCCGGCAGGCGCTTATCGCAACGATCCGGCGGCAGATGCTTTTGCTCCTGACACCACATGTCGAAGTTCATCTCGTGGAGCGGATACGGCTTTTCGCCCTGTGCGCTGGCGCGGGTGGCCAGTAACGACAGGATAATAGCGGCGGTCACGCCAACCGGTTTCACGCCCCGTCCTCCCTGCATGCCATGCTCCAGCCTACACTGCGCTCTCATCTATCGAAAGCGCCTTCAGACGTCAGCAATTTCCCTCACCCCGCCTTCCCCATCCTCCATCCGTCCGGACGAGGGAGGTGGCCGGGCCAGTATCATGTCCGCGGCCTTCTCCGCGATCATGATCGTAGGCGCATTCGTGTTGCCCGAAACCAGATCGGGCATGATCGAAGCGTCTACCACCCGGAGCCCCGCAACTCCGTAAACACCAAGTCTGGCATCGACGACAGATTCGGCATCATGTCCCATTTTGGCGCTGCCTACCGGGTGATAGATCGTCTCGGCGGTCTGCCGGATAAACGCATCGACCTCGTCGTCGCCTTGAATTTGTTTTCCCGGCATCAATTCCGCGCCGCGGAAGGGATCGAACGCGGGCTGCGCAAATACCGCGCGCACGAGATTGACACCGTCCCGCAGGACACGGACATCGTCCTGCGAAGCGAGATAGTTAGGGTCAATCGCAGGCGGGGCGAACGGATCCGCGGATTTGAGCCAGATCCGGCCGCGGCTCTGCGGTCTGAGCTGGCACACATGCGCCATGAAGCCATGCCGATCGGCCCTACGGCGCGTATGATCGAACATCAGTGCGGCGATGAAGTGGAGCTGAAGGTCCG
>Ga0182024_10009911_pt1 | contig 19556 bp, 15 predicted proteins | sample P32metaG_FD_120480 | JGI IMG/M metagenome (GOLD analysis project Ga0182024, IMG submission 120480) | Permafrost microbial communities from Stordalen Mire, Sweden - P3-2 metaG (Illumina Assembly) | ecosystem: Environmental > Terrestrial > Soil > Wetlands > Permafrost | place: Sweden: Stordalen... | reverse complement strand
TCGGTGGCACGGCGGAGTTCTCGACAACCGTTATCGTGATGCCCCGCCGGTCCCCAATAGCCCTGAAGCGGTCGGCACAGACGTTAACTACGCTGGCGACATCGACGGCTCCGGTGGGAGGGGCGGTGGGGAGCGAGTCCAGACGGGCCAGCCAAAGCAGGTCCTCCACGATGTGGCGCAACCTCTTGCTCTCTCCGGCAATCTGCTCCAGGGCACGTCGGTACTCCGGTGCTGACCGCTTAACGTTGAGCGCCAAGCCAACTTCTGCCTCGATGACGCTGAGCGGGGTGCGCAGCTCGTGTGACGCGTCGGTTGTGAACTCGAGCTGACGTCGACGGGCGCGCTCAACCGGCGCCGCTGCACTGCGGCCGATGACCGAGGCGGCCCCATAGAGGATGAAGAGGGCAAGGGGCCCGAAGATGGCCTCGATGACAAGCAGGGTCGACAGGGCCGTGCGGACCTGGTCGGCAGTTGTCCCGGCGATGAGCCGGCCATCAGCGAGCACGGTGCTGGTCAACCGGAAAACTCGGCCCCCGACCGTGACGTCGGTCGGTCGGTCGACTTGCAGTGCACTGGTCGGCAGGCGGGGCGCGTTGATGTCCAATTGCACCGCCTGCGCGGCGTGAGACGGCACCCACCACAGCACGATGGGGGCATCGTCGAAGTCGCCCGAAAATTGTCGGCTGTACGAGCCGAGCGTTCCGGTTGGGCCGCCCGGGGGCAGCGTTGGGATGACCTGCTGCAGGCGAGTAGCAAGCCGGGTGTCCACTTCATGGTTCAAACGGTCGACGACAACCATGTCCGCGAGGAAGCAAGCCAACATGTAAAGAGCGAGGGCTAGCAGTGTGGCCCCAAGCGCTACCCGGTGGACGTGGGTTCGGACTTGCCGGGCCGGGCTGTCGACCCGCCCGCTTGGCACGCTCATTGCGATGGTCCAACCAGTCGGTAGCCAGTGCCTCGGAGGGTCTCGATCCTCGCGTCTGACCGGGCGAGCTTCCCTCGCAAGCGAGCGATATGGACGTCTATTGTGTTTGAACCGACGCCGTCCGCCTCCTCGGGCCACGCTTGTAGCACAATCGACCGGCGCGGTACCACGGCCGGGCTCCGGCGGGCCAGCAGCTCGATGATGGCAAACTCGCGCGGCGTCAAGTCGGCGCGCTCGCCTCCTACAAAGGCCTGGCGGGTGGCGGGGTCAACGGTCAACAAACCGCATCGCAGCAGAGGGCTGCGGTCGCCGCTCGGCCGTCGGAGGAGTGCCCGTAACCGGGCGAGCAGTTCTGCGTAGTCGAACGGCTTGACCAGGTAGTCGTCGGCACCTTCATCGAGGGCGTGGACCCGGTCAGGTGCAGCATCTCTTGCGGTGAGCATCAGGAATGGGGTCTGGATCCCCCTCCCCCGCGCCCATGTGACAATGTCGAGGCCGGAAGCACCCGGCATGCGCCAGTCGAGGACGCAGACGGCATATTCGTAGATACGCAGATAGTCGATCGCCTCGGTGCCATTTGCGACAGCGTCGACGACGTAACCTTCTTCCCTCAGGCCACGCACCAACACGCTCCGCAAGTTCAGGTCGTCTTCAGCGAGGAGCAAACGCATGGCGCCTTATCGCACCCGGTGGCCGAGGCTGTTCATGCAAACGTAAGGGTCTTTGCCCATTATGGGCACTGTGGCAAGATCCCCGGCCGGGCCCTGGGAGCGGTCGGCGCGCCCGCCCTCAGGAGCAGCGCCCTTCGACGGTCGGCCGAAGGGAGGCGTCGAAGCCAACGCCAGGTTGACAGGCACAGTTGCGGCCGTCTTGTTGATCTTGCTGGGCGCCGAGGGATTAACCGTGTTACGCATCCGGGCGCTGCTCACCCCCCATGTGTTCATCGGCATGCTACTGGTGCCACCCGTCCTGCTGAAGATGGGCAGCACCGGCTATCGCTTTGTCCGCTACTATGCCGGTGCTCCGGACTACCGACGTAAGGGCCCACCGCCTGTGCTGATGCGCCTGCTCGGCCCGGTCGTCGTGTTGTTGACGCTCACGCTTTTCGCAAGCGGGATCGCCTTGTTGTTCGCCTCTCATGGCCTCCGTCACGAACTCCTTTTTGTCCACAAAGCGAGCTTTGTCCTTTGGTTCGTAGCGATGGCCGTGCATGTGCTGGGCCACCTGCTCGATACTGCCCGGCTCGCTCCCCGCGACTTCTACTGGCGCACTCGTAAGCAAGTTGAGGGAGCAGGCCTGCGCCAATGGGCGCTTGCCGCCAGCATCGCGCTCGGTGCTTTGCTGGCCGTGCTCTGCGTCGGGCAGGTCGGTCACTTCCTGGCCGGCTAACACAGCACGCCGGCTGTTTTCGCCGATTCCACAGCGAAGCCGGCTCCGGAAGGTTTGAGCTGTGCCCCGTGGTCGTGTGTGGCGTGGAGAAAGGAAGGATCCCATGCGGAGCCCGTCCTAACCAGTGGCGGGGTGGGTTGGGGTGGCGCCGCCCGGCCCAAGGACATCGAAACCGTCCGGGGTGTTGAGAAGCCCCGGGGAGGTGCCGGCCTCTCCTGTCACGCCGTACTGCCACAGCAAAGCACCGGTCACTGGGTCGATGGCGACCATGCGGTCGTTGTAATCGTCGTTCAACATGAACGCTCCCGAGGGCAGTAGCTCCACTAGTGATGGACGGTTTAGTACGCCCGGGCCGGACGTCGGTTGGTAGCGGTAGAGTACCCGACCCTGGCGGTTGAACTCGACGATGGCCCCTGGGTCTTCATAGTCGGCGACAAGGTAAGTATTCGGCCCGATCTGCTGTGGATCAGACGGGTAGCCGATAGGGAGCTGGGCGTCCCAGACAAGGTGCCCGGTCGTGGTGTACTCATCCACCCATGAACCGTTGATCTCCGAAATAAGCAGGTCACCGTCCGCCAGTGGTGTGTCGCCGTTTGGAGACCCGAGCGTTGCCGGGAGACTGTGTACGCAATCTCCGGTCGTCCCGATCTGGTCGAGTACCCGCTTTTGCGGGCTTATCACAAGCACCCGGCAGTTCATCGGGTCGGCCACCGTTATATCCCCGTTCTTCAACACATAGGCGTCATCGGGGTTGTTGAGGTAACCGGGTGAAGACCCCGGGACGCGGGGGTGGCCGTAGGACCACAACAAGCGACCTGATGGGTAGCCGAGCTCGACGACGGTCTCGTTCTCCTCCTGGTTGGAGATGATGGCCGTACCGCTGCGGATAAAGAAGGCGTCATCGGGGAAATAGAAGCCTCCTGGCGGTGCGGGCGCGTGCTCCGACGGATAGGCCCAAATGACCCGACCGGTATCGTTTAGGACAAGGAGGCGGTTGTTCCCCCTGTCGGCCACGAGAAGGTGGTCACCGAAGAACGGTGACCCTGCACCGGGGCTCCCTGCGTCGCCGAAGCCGAAGTTGGGCCGCAGTACTTGAACGGTGGCCGTCGGCGTGCTTCCAGCGACCTCCCCGCCGACGATCCAAGCGTTCTGACCCAGCACCGCGGCCCCGGCGTTGCTCACCGCCACCGGGAGGGAGCCAGCGCGCAGGAAGCTGTGGCTCCTCACGTCAAATGCATAGATGCTGGCCGTCGGCCGCAGCGACGGCCCCGCTGGCGAATCACCTCCCGCCAGGTACACCGTCCCGCCCAGGTCCACAGCCACAGCTCCGCTGAGGGGCACCGGGAGCTGGCCAACAATCAGTACCTTGTGCGAGCCAGGGTCTACGGCCTGCACATCGCGCACCGGCTCACCGTTGCTCGCCTGACCTCCGAAAACATATATCTTGCCATCCAGGGTGGCCACCGCCGGGTAGCGGACCGCGACCGCAAGGCGAGCCACGTTGGCGTAATGTAAACCGTCGGTCGTGGCTAAGACCTCCGCGTCCAACTCAGGACCGTCGTAACCCCCGACGACGAACGCTGTGCCACCGATGGTGGCGGCGGCGGCATCGGCTCGCGCTGCTGGCAAGGAGCCAGACGGCTCGACGGTGCCTGAAACTTCGAAGCGCTGAGCCGTCGAACTGGGCCCGGTTGTCCCACCGCCGAAGACCAGTGCTTGGCGCCCGATGACGACGCCGGCGGCGTCGTGGGTTGGGACCGAAAGGTCCCCAACCAGCGTGAGACGCCCGTTCGATGTGCCAAGGGTGAAGATCCCGGGCACTGAGGCCCCTGCGCTGTCAAGACCCCCGGCAATGAGCAATTGGTTGGTCGGGGCAGGCAGGACAACTTCTCTGCTGATCGGTGCGGCCAGCTGCCAAGGGAGCAACCCGGCTTCGATGGCCGGCAAGCCTGTTCCTGGCGAACGACGGCTTGGTGAGCCTACTGAGAGCTTCACAGAGCGTGCCGCCGTCCTAGCAGGGCCCCGCGAGGCAGCAACACCACCAGCCAAGAGCCCCGACAACTGCAGCCCGACAACCGCCAACGCGACCAAGACGACCGCAGTTACGCCGGGCACAAGCCGAGCCCGACGGAGGTCCCGAGAGCCTGCAGGGCGACGGCGCCGTCGCCTCACGCGACACCGCTGTCGCGCGTCGTGCACCGTTTTCGGCGTCCCGGGCAAGACCGAGGGACCGGGACCGTCGGCCGAGAGCGAACGCCGAGCATCGCCAGCATCTCGGCTACCGGAACCCCAACTGGCTGAGCGCTGACTGCAGGGACTGCTGGAAACCAGCGCTCGTGTAGCTTGCACCCGAAACGCCCTGGATGCTGGCGCTCTGAGCCTGGAGGGTCTCCTGTTCGAGAATTGGGACCGCTTGCTGATCGATCGACTCGGACCGGAAGCTCCCGCCGTCATTGATCGACGCGATCGCGACGTTCGTCAGCTTCGTCCCTGAGACAGTTGCCGACACCGAAAGGACTCCGTAGCCGTAGTTGACGGCAGCCCCAGTCGCCGTCTTTGTAGGCGGCAACACGGTGGTGGGCGGGTTCGTGGTCGCCGGTGCGGCGGTGGTGGGAGGGTTGGTGGTCGCCGGTGCGGCGGTGTTGGGAGGGTTGGTGGTCGGCGGCGCTTCCGTGGTGTTGCCGACGGTCGTGGGCGTGTTGGTGGTCGCAGGCGCGGCCGTAGTGCTTGGGGCGGTGCTGGGCGTGTTGGTGGTCGCCGGCGCTTCCGTGGTGTTGGCGACGGTGGGTGGAGGGTTGGCGGTCGACGTGGGTCCACTCATCACGGAACTGGTCGAAGGATCTGCGGGTACGGCGACGGTAGGGAGAGTGCCAAGCGTAAGCGGCGCCGACTTGGTGTGGAAACTAACCACAGCGGCAAGGCCTGCCATTGTTGCCCCCACGACGATTGGAGCGCGCCTCACCGAATTGGCTCCAAGTCATCAACCATCGGCATAAAGCTGGCCGTTCGGCCCGAGGGCCAAAGGAATGGGTGAAAGGCCAGTCGTTGCCGGCCCCTGCAGCACCGCTCCGGTTGTCGCGTTGAACACCGATCCATGGCACGGGCAGGCGAAGACGTCGTTTGCCCCATCGAACTGGACGGCACAACCCGCGTGGGGACAGATCGCCGAGAAGGCCCGGAAGTCGCCCCGTGTTACCTGGACGACGAGAGCCGGTACCTGCTGGGCCGGATCGGTGAAGCTGGCTGCACCCCCTATAGGCACGTCGGCTGCCGGCCCGATCAGCGTCCCACGTGGTACCGGTGCGACAGGGCCTTCAGTCGTGGCCGGTGGGACCGTGCTCGTCCGGGGCACCGTCGAGACGGAGCCACCAGAAGTGGTCGCGCTCGTTGTCGCGCTCGTTGTCGCGCTCGTTGTCGCGCTCGTTGTCGCGATCGTTGTCGCGATCGTTGTCGCGCTCGTTGTCGCGCTCGTTGTCGAGCTGGTGTTTGTGGGGACGCCTGCGGCGATCGAGCCGACCGGGCTCGTGCGTTGAGGGGAGTGAAGAAGCCGCCCAATGCCGGCTGTGAGCCCACCAAACACGCTCACCACTACGGCGGTGAGGCTCGCCGCGCCTGCCTTCTGGAGGAAGATCCGCCGCTCGGCGTCCGCCGCTCGATGCCTAGCGGCTGCCAGCTGGCCCCTGCTCGCTCCAGGTTGGGTGTTCACCTCGAGGGTTTCTCGCACCCGCTGGGCACGGCTGGCGTAGACATGGTCGAGCGACCAGGTGCCTGGCCCTCCCAGCACGAACGGTGTCCACGCGAAGAGGAACACGATGTCGGGCCCGTAGTAGTACGGGCTGTCCCTAAAGCTAACGGTGAGGAAGAACGACAGCGAAAGCAGCGCTCCGCCGGTGGCTGCAAGCCGCCCAAAGAGCCCGAGCAATGTCCCGAGCCCGACGGCGATCTCACCAAACGCGATCAGGACTGCGATTAGCACCGGAGCATGCAGGGCAAAAGTTAGAAAGTGATGAAGGGGGCTCGTGATCATGGACCCGCGGAGCTGCTCTTGGAACGAGCCCGGCGCGGTGGCGCTAAAAAAGTTGGGGTTGGCAAGCTTTTGCGACCCGGCGAACACGAAGGTGACCCCGAGAAAAGCACGTAGGAGAAGCAAGGGCCCTCCGGGCGCGACCAGAACCCGTGCGAACCAAAAGCGGCTCACTGGTCCCGAGATCCCGGGACGGGGAAGACCGCCCAGTGTTCCTTCTGCCTCAAACGCTGTTGTAGCACCTGCGATCAGCGTAAGGAGCGGACCTTACGGCTACGTGAAGTCGAGCCTTTCGGTGAGTGCTCGTGAATCTCTCACCACTGAGATCGATCTAGACCGATCGCAAGGAGGATCCGGCTGGGACCAGCGGCGCGCCATGCGCCGAAGCACAAGTCCTAGTTGATGGTGGCGCGCCGCTCAACACCGTTCTGAATAACGGGATCAGGCGTAAGTTGACGTCGTTGAGCCCTCCGGCAGAGAGCCCGCGGGCGGCGACCCGTCATGGTCGCCGTCGCCGTCGACGGGGGCCGCTTGCTGCGCGTGCTGGGCGTTGGTCTGAGCTTGTTGAACGGGTACTGCACCTACGGGTTCGATGGGCATAAGCACCTCCACTTTTTGGACCTTGGGAACAAGTCGTTACTTCCATCGGGGCCTTGGGTACTAAAACTTAGGCCCGCGTATAATTCGACGGGAAGAGGCGGTACCTTACACCAACATTAACGGGCCGAAAGCGACGTTTAGGCGCATCTTCACGCGGAACTCATACCGCGTTGCGCCTAGGAAGCAGGTGCCGCCGCGACGCGCGCGTGACGGCAGCGCGGGCCAGCTTTTCAACGCCTTGCTCAGGGAAGGGGCAGACGGCGCTGACGTTGATCTCACACAGCACGAACGTGTCGTTCCCTCGAGGACCGCGCGGGTGGCCCCGTCCTGGATCGGGTTGACCCAGACCAGGACGCCGTCCAGCTTTGCGATCTGCGCATGCACGTTTTCGAGCGCCTCATCCTCGTACACGACCGGCTCGACGGTCACGCCCAGCCGCTGCAGAGCCACCACGAGCGGGGCAAGCCTCTCAGCTCCCGGCGTCGAGAACGGGTCGACCGTCCTATCGCCCCGGAACAGCAACCCGATCCTCAAACTTCCTCCATCGCGGTCGCTCGGTACTCCTCCGGCGGGACGGCGGGTTCGTCGGCGGGGCCGGCCACGGACCTGGTCAGCCCGATGGCGGCAGCGACAACGAGAGCCAGCCCGAAGGCCTCGCCTACCAAGTCGGCGGGGCTGTTGCGGAACTGCTCGTCGAAGATGGCCACCCCGATCACCAAGCTGACGACCGGGTCGACCGTCATGATCCCAGGCAGGCTCGAGTGAAGCGGCCCGGCTTGGTAGGCGAGCTGATTGAGCAAGAGACTGCATAGCCAGACTGCGATGAAAACATAGAGGGGCCATGCCGTAACCAGGGCCCCCGGGCCCCGGTCGAGGATCCCCATGACTTGTTTCAACAGGCCGGCTTTGGCCGCGAACAACAGGCCGGTAGCGGTGCCCAACAACGCGGCCGCACCGCTGCCGGTGGCGCGCCTGCCCGCCACAAACAAACCGAGGACGCCAAAGCCAATTAACGTGCCAATGACAAGCGTCGGAAGTGCATCGGCAGGCTTGGTGACGCCGTTGGCCGGCGTCGCGATCGTAAGGAACAACACCAGCCCGACGACGAGGGCAAATGCCCACCTAAGCTCGCTGCGCCGAGGGCGGCGGTGCTCCAGGAGCTGGCGCAGTGCGAGGGCGAAAACGGCACTGCTGACGAGGAGGGGCTGCACAAGGGTCAGGGGGCCGTCCCGCAATGCGAGAGCGTGCAGGGCGAAGCCGGCTATGCCGGCTGCGCTCCCGACGATCCACATGGGGTGACGGAGCGTCCCTGAAATGAACCCGCCCAACCTCGCGGTCCGCAGCGTGTCAGCCTCCGTCACGAGCCCGGCACTGCGGTGCTGAAGAGCTGCAGAAACGGCGAAAAGAGCGGCCGCTAACAGAGCGGCCAAGACGGCGGTCAGCACCGTCGGGCTCCTGAGCCGGCCCGTGTTAGGCCGAGGGTATGGTCCCCCAGCCAAGGGCTGGCCCGCCTGCAGGGCAGACGTATGTCCATTTAAGCAAGCCTAAATAGGGTGCCTTAAGCCAACATGAACACGCAAAGACTGCAGGCTGGCAAGCAGCCCGGTCTCAGAGAAGGTAGCGGATGTCTTCGAGGCGACCCGGGGCCGTGCCGAAGTCGACCCGCATACGGGCGTCCACCACGAGCACGCCGTCGCGAGTCGCAATGACAGGGTTGCAGTCGAGTTCGAGCACCTCGGGCATGTCCTCGGCGAGCCGGCTCACCCGGTGGAGCACCTGGACCAGGCCGTCGATGTCGACACCCGGCTTACCCCGGTAGCCCGACAGCAGAGCCGACCCCCGAAGCCCGGTCACCATTTCCTTCGCATCGATATCGGTGAGCGGGGCAAGACGCGTGACGTGGTCGCCGAGCACCTCGACGCTCACTCCACCGAGGCCGAACACGACGAGAGGGCCGAACGCCGGATCCTGCAACGCTCCGATAATGGTTTCGACGCCACTTGAGGGGACCATGGGCTGTAGTAGCGCGCCCGTCATGGCTAGGCCGAAGTTGCTTCGCATGGCTTCGTAGGCTGCCACAACGGCCGTGTGGCCCTGAAGCCCCAGTTGCACTCCCCCGCCTTCGCTTTTGTGGACCGGGCCGAGCACCTTAAGCGCCACCGGGCCGCCCATCTCTTCGGCCCACTTGCCGGCCTCCTCTGCGCTGTACGCCTCCACGGTGCGCAGCACAGGTACACCGAAAGCGGCGAGTACGTCCATCGCCTGGGCGCCGGTAACCCAGCGGGAGCTGACGTCGGCACCGCCCTCGACAAACTCGCGCGGCAGGCGGCGACGCGCCTCGTTCACGTCAATGTCCGCCAACACCGGCACCGTCCCGGTTGGCCGGTCGCGCCACTCTCCATAGCGGAGGGCGTGAGCGAGTGCCCGCACCGCAGTCTCGGGGTAGGTGAAGCTCGGGACAGGGTTGCGGGCGGAGCGAAGCACAGCCTCGCCGCTGTCGTCTGCACCGAGGAGGCTCGCCACGACGGGCCGGACCACCGGAGCGTGCTCGTCGAGCGATGTGGGACCTGCCCGATCGGCGGCCCGGTCCACCGCGGCGACGATCGCGGCGGCAACGTCGTCGGTCCTGCGCGTCACCAGCGGCGGGGTGAAATTGACCGCTACTGCGTCGATTTCACCGCACGAGAGCAATAGTTCGAGAACATGCTCGTACATAGGCGCACTGGCTTCGGCCCCTAGGTCGATCGGGTTTCCGACACCGCCGTTGCGAGGGCAGAGCTCGGCGACCCTGCGTTGCAGTTCTAGCGAAAACTCCGGCACTTGCAAACCGTTGCTGATGCAGGCATCTACAGCCAGCACCGCCGGGCCGCCCACATTGCTCAGGACCGCGACCCGGAGGCCCTTGCCCAGCGGCTGGGATTCGAGGACCTGGGCTACATCGAAAAGTTCTTCGATCGTGTCCACACGGATCACGCCGGTCTCGAGGAACAGTGCGGCGACGGTCTCGTCTGAGCTGGCCAACGCGGCAGTATGCGAGGACGCAGCCCGACGCCCCACGGCGGAGCGGCCTGACTTTACTGCGACCACCGGTTTGGACCGGCTGAACTCGCGAGCCAGCCGGGCAAATTTGCGAGGGTTACCGAACGACTCGAGGTAGAGAAGCGCCACTGCGGTGGCTTCGTCGTCGCGCCACCACGACAGGAGGTCATTGCCGCTTACGTCGGCCTTGTTGCCCATTGACACGAAGCTCGAAAGCCCGATGCCGCGCTTTTTCGCCTCAGCCAGGATGGCGATGCCGAGGCCGCCAGACTGGGAGGCAAAACCGAGGCGCCCTGACATCGGCGTGTCTCTGGCAAATGTCGCGTTCATCGAGATCTCGGGATCGGTATTGAGCACACCGAAGCAATTCGGCCCTACCACTCTCATCCCATAGGAGTGGGCCAATTGGACCGCCTCGCGTTCAAGAGCGGCGCCCGCTGCGCCGTCTTCGGCGAAATGCGACGAGACGATGACGAGGCCACCCACTCCTTTGCGACCGCACGCCTCGACAACTCCCCGGACCGCTGTCGCCGGAACGGCGACCACCGCCAGATCTACAACCCCTGGGATATCTTCGATGGTGGCAAAGCAGGGCACGCTCGCTATGTGGGCCGCGCTCGGGTTCACGGGGTAGACAGGGCCCTGGAAACCTCCGCTGACAAGGTTGCGGACGAGCTCGTGGCCGACAGTCCCGGGCGAGCGGGACGCCCCGATGACAGCGATCGAGTGAGGCCGCAACAATCGGCCCATGGAACGTGCGGCCGCTTTGCGGTCCCGCTCGTACAGAGACGCGAGCGCCTCGACCGTAGGGGCGATGTCCATTACGACACGGATCACTCCGGCCTCGAAAGCCGACCGTTGCGCGAACCCGGCGTCCCGGAAGACCTGCACCATCAGGTTGTTCTCGAGGAGGGTGTCAGCAGCGAAGCGTTTCAGGCCGTTGCGGCGGCCCTCGCTCGCCAGGTACTCGAGCAAGAGGGTCCCGATGCCGAAGCCTTGATGGGCGTCGTCCACCACGAAGGCCACCTCGGCAACGTCACTGTTGGGTATGCGGTCGTACTGGGCGATCCCGATCAACTGCCCGCTTCGCTCAGCGACCAGGACGAGATAGTCGGGCTCAGCTTCGCCCACCAGGCGGGCCAGCTCCACGTCTGAGAGGTGCGGGTGAGCGGCGAAATAGCGCAGCCATACTGTTTCGGGCGACAGCCGACCGTGCAACGCCGTGACCGCTGGCCCGTCTTCGACCGTGACGTAACGAATGCGCGCCGTTGAACCGTCAGACAGTACGACGTCGTGCCCCCAGGGTGCGGAACGCTCGTCGGTCATCGTTTATCCACCTTTGCGGGCAGTACGCACAAGACAAGGCGGCGCGGCATCATACTGCCAGCCGGTAATCAGCTCCATGCGCATCCGGAGAACGGTTGTCAAGCGGGTTTCGACAAGGGTCAACTGCGGTGGGCTTTCCAGCACAAGGCCTTCGTGCGTCAGTTCGCAGCGGCCCTGGACCAGAACTTCCCACCTCGAGCGCCCGTCGCTGCTCGCCCCGCCTGTCTCGAAAGCCACAACTCCAGGCTGTAGCGGGACCTTGCCCAACAGCCCGAGCCCGGCCCGCACCACCAGAGCGTCGCCGTCGATCACGCAGGTCACCGGGACAACGAACGGAAGGGCATTCTGCGACAGAGCCAGGTAGCCCGAGGAGGCGCTGGAGAGAATGGACCGGCAACGTTCGTCGCTTAGCGGGGGCACTTGCCCGAATGCGGGCAACTCGAGCGGCAACAGGGCCTTGGTGTGGGACATCACCATTCATACTCGGGCACTGAGGCCGACCCCGGTCAGGGCCCAATGGCCCAAGCTCGTGGCCGCAAGGCCCTTCAGTGCCCGCCGAGCAGGGCGGGTACCCTGGCTGCATAGCGCCAGAAACCCAGGCTGCCGGAACGGTGGCAGGACTTGCCCCGCTGCCCAAGGGCCGCGACATGCTCGCGACTTTTCTCTCTCTCATGCCCGACTCTGCAGTAGCAGTGGATGGGAAAGGGACGATCGTCGCGATCAACGAGCGTACCGAAGCCTATTTCGGGTACTCGGCGAGCGAACTGGAAGGCAAGTCCATCGAGGTCCTCGTCCCCGAGCGGTTCCGCCACACCCACCGCTCACGGCGCGCTGCATATTCTTCAGGTCCGCGTGCGAGGCCGATGGGTGCCGGCTTAGACCTCTACGCCAGGAGAAAAGATGGCAGCGAGTTCCCGGTCGACATCAGCCTTGCACCGATCGGCTCCGAAGACGGCCAGCTGGTCGTGGCGGCTGTGCGCGACATAACAGAGCGAAGAGCCGCTCAGGCGGCGGAGGCACAGTTGGCCGCGATAGTGGAGTCCTCGGCCGACGGCATCTTTTCCATGTCCGACCGGGGCGTTATAACAAGCTGGAACCCCGGGGCCGAAGCCATCTTCGGGTTCAGCCGGGCCGATGTGGTGGGGCACCACGTCGGTCTCTATTTCCCCGACGACCCAGTGCTGGAGGAACTGCTGGACTCCGCGCTCCGGGCACGTTTCGCCGTCGCGGAGACCCGTTGGCCAAGGAGCGACGCGACCATGATCGACGTAGCGGTGTCGGTGTCGACATTGGCAGTCGGCAACGAGACCGGTTTTTCGGTTGTGGTGCGCGACATCAGCGAGCTTGCAAGCGTGCGGTCCGAACGAGACCGGCTGCTCATCTCCGCCGATCGGGAACGCATCGCGCGAGATCTCCACGACCTGGTCATCCAGCGACTGTTCGGGGCTGGCCTCCGCCTTCAAGGCGCGCTGGGGCTCATCGACAACCCGCCGGCGGTGGCGAGGGTCTCGTCGACCATCGATGACCTCGACACCACGATAAAAGAGATACGGGAAGCGATATTCGCCCTGGAATCAGCGCCGGGCACGGGGCTGAAGGCCAGAGTCCTCGACGCCGTCGCAGATGCCACCGAAGGGCTCGGTTTCAAGCCGACAGTCTCTTTCCGCGGGCTCACGGACCGCGAGATAGCGCTACCCGTCCAGCTCGAGGCCGCGGCAGTGCTGAGAGAGGCTCTCTCCAACAGTGCCCGCCATGCTCATGCCGGCCGGGTCGACGTACACGTTTCGGTTGACGACGAGCTGGGTGTGCTTGTCGTGGACAACGGTATCGGGGTGGGCAAACCCCGTCGCATGAGCGGCATAGCCAACGCGCGTGCGCGTGCCGAACTGCTCGGAGGTCGTCTGGATGTCTTGCCAGCCGAGGGCGGCGGCACGCGCTTCGACTGGCGCGTCCCAATCGTGACAGCGGGCACCGGGGCTTCAAAAGGCGGCAGCGGCCCTTCCCGGTGAACCGGCCGTTCTCTGTGAAAATAGTGACCTTAGGCCCTCCCTTTAGCCGGCGGCCCGCTGCGATGCTGTTTGAAAGGCACTCGAGGCTAAGGTGCCCAAAGAGGTCGTCACCTGAAGGAGGCCATCATGTCGGACGCTGCACTCGAAAGCCTGAGCGAAGAGGAATGCCTGGCTCTGCTCAGGAACGTCCAGTACGGGCGCGTAGCGGTCGTCACAGCTGAGGGGCGGCCCGAGATCTTCCCTGTCAACTTCGTGCTGCACGACCGGACGGTTGTCATCGTCACCGGTTCCGCTGTGCTGGAGTTGTGGGCGCCTCTCGGCCATGTGGCGTTCGAAGCGGACTCGATCGACCCGGCTACCCAGGAGGGCTGGGACGTAGTCGTAACCGGCGAAGGTGCCGACATCAGCGACGCTGTCGACCACCTGTCACTGCTGGCACGGGCGGACCGGATCGAACAGTGGGCGCCCGGGAAAAAGGACCACTGGATATCGATCGTCAACCCACGTTTCAACGGGCGTCGGCTCTATAAGCCGGCTCCGGCGCCCACGTTCTACTAGTGCTACCTAACTCAGCTCCCCAATCCGGAGACCCTCACCGGGACCGGTGAGCTTTGCTCCGTTCCCCCGTCGCCCAACTCGCCGTCGTGGTTGTCTCCCCAGCACTCGACCCGCCCAGAAGTGCCCAGCAAAGCGCAGTAACCGCCACCCCCGGCGGGGTCGTAAACCAGGCTCGTTGCGCCGGCAATGCCCTTCACCGGCACGGCGACGTCCGAAAACGCCTCTTTGCTGCCATTGCCGAGCGCCCCGTCGTTGTCGTTGCTACCCCAGCACTCGACGCCTCCGCTTTCCAGCAACGCGCAGTAGTCCCCGGCGAGCTGAGTGACGCCTGTCAGCCCACTCACCGCGACAGCGACGTCTGACGGTGTGCCGCTGGTGCCGTTGCCGAGGTCACCGTCAACGCCGCTGCCCCAGCACTTGACCTTTCCGTTACCCAAGACTGCGCAGGACCTGTCGATGCTCGACACACCGGAGAGCCCTTTCACCGCGACCGGGACGGCTGAGTAGCCGGAGGTCTTCCCGTCACCAAGGCTCCCATCGGCGTTGGAACCCCAGCACTTGACGCCCCCGCCGTCAATAACTACGCAGTACCCGCCCGCGCTGCTGAAAAGCTTCTGGATGTAGTTAAGCCCTCGGACCGCGACGGGCACGCTTGAGGAAGCCGCTGTGCTGCCGTCGCCGAGTGCGCCGTCTGCGTTGCTCCCCCAACATTGAGCCCCCCCGCTCTTCAGTTGCGCGCAAAAACTTGTCCCATCGCTGGCCAGGCCCACCGGCTTGAAGACCCCGAGCACCCCCACGGGCACGTTGGAGGAGGCCACCGTAGTCCCATCGCCTAGTTGGCCGTCAGTGTTGTCACCCCAGCAACGGACCGACTCGGAGCTGAGCAACATGCAGTAGGTGAACGCGTTGTTCGTCCCACCGTTCGTGGCATCCGATATCCCTGTGACCGCAACGGGGACGTCTGCTTCAGGAAGGGTCGTCGACCCGTTTCCTAGGGCACCCGAAGTATTGGTCCCCCAGCAGTCCACGCCCCCGCTCAAGAGCACCGCACAGTACCCGCCCTGAGAAGACTCCCCCACCAGGCTCAAAACGCCCGTGAGCCCGCTTACGCTGATAGGGACGCCGGACTGCTTATCCGTGTCGTCCCCGAGCTGGCCAAAGTTGTTCAGGCCCCAGCACTTGACGTCCCGGTGGTACAGGATCGCACAAGCACCGCTGCCGTCGCTTTCCAACCCGACCGCCGTGGTAGCAGTGGGGGCCGCGGGAGCCACCTTCGCCGAACCGCCGCCGCACGCCGCAGCAAGGCCGGCCAGCAGCAGCGTTGTCGAAAGGGCCCTGGCCGCCGCCCTCATTCCACGCCGGGCGGTCACTTCGTAGCCCGCGGGGCCCTCCTCGCGGCAGGCGCCTTCTTGGCAACGGGGACCTTCTTGGCAACCGGCGGCTTTTTGGCAACCGGCGGCTTGGCGGCAACCGGCGGCTTGGCGGCAACCGGCTGCTTGGCGGCAACGGGCTGCTTGTTCGCCGACGACCTGCCCTCCACCGCGGGTGCACTCGTCTTGGGGGTGGCTTGTTTCGGTTGTACGGCTTGCTTGGCCACCCTGACGGGCGCCGCGATCTTCTTCGCCGCGCCCACCCTCTTGGTTCCCGCAACGACCTTGACCGGAGGCGTCCCACTGGCCACTGACGCCTTCTGCGCCGACCTCGCGTTCCTGATGGGAGCTGCCTGTTTTGCCGGCGCCGCTTGTTTTGCCGGAGCGGCTTGTTTCGCCTGAGCCGGGTTGGCCCGCGCTTGCTTCCTCGGAGCAACAGTGCCGCTTGCGGCCTCGGCCTTCTTGGCGGTGGCGGGTACCGTCTGGAGCGCTGGCTTCTTTGTGGGCGTTAAGGCCTTCGGCGCGACCGGTTTCGCAGCGGCTGCCCTCTTTCCAGGCACGTCCTTGCTGGTGGGAGACCTCCTGCCGGGGGCACCTTTTGTCACCGCTGCCGCCTTCTTGGCGGTCGCGGCCGTGGGAGGCGCCTTCTTAGCCGGTCTGGCACCGTCGGCCCGGCGGGCGGCTTGCTTGGCCGTCGTCGCGGCCTTCGCTGGGCGCCTCCCCGCACCGGTTCGGGCTGGCGCCCCCTGCCTGGCCGGGGCCTGGCTGGCCACTTCGCCACGATGGATCTCGGCGTCGACGGTCTCGGGTGTCGGCGCTCCGGCAGGGTGCGCAAAACCCGGGAGCGCAAGCTCGATCCCGCGCCTCATGGCGTCGAAGGCCTGCACCACGAAGGTCCGTTTCTCACCCTTGCGGAGCACCTCCCGCGCAGAACGCGGAGGCTCGTCGCCCATGCCCGCCAACGGCAGATAGCAACGGGCGCTGTCGACGGAAATGAACGCTCCATGCGAGGAGAACTCCTCGACGGTCCCCTCTACCTCGTCTCCCAGTTGGTGCCCAGCGATAAAGGTAATAAAGCTCAACGGCTCGTTGAGCGGCTCCGCCGGCACCTCGCCCACCCGCCTCCGACGCCTGCGTTTACGCCCGCTCTTTTCGGGTTCGACGGCCTCTTCGACCGCGACGGCAATGGCCCGTTGGAGCTTGCGCTCACCGCTACGACCACGCGAACGTTCGGCGGCCATGTCGAGGCCGCTTTCGTCGGGCGCCTCGGGCAGCTCATCGCGTTTTTTGCGTTTGGCTTCCTTTACAGACTCGCGGCTTCTTGGGCCGCGCACCGGGGTCCGGGGGGTGAAGATCCAGCCCACTCCCGGGACGGGCTTTCCTCCGATCAGACGGCCCTTGTCGAAGAGCCACTCGTACTCGCCGTGGAACTCCTGGAACGAGTCGTTGGACAGCACGACGGCCCCGACCTTGTCAGCGACTCTGAGCAGGAAAGCGTCACCCCGCCCGATCGCCCCCGCCGGCGGGCTAACTATCTCAGCCCCTGATTCCGCCTCTTCGAAAAGCTGCCGCTCCTCTGGTGGGATCCGGTGGCCGAATGTAGCGTCCACGACGACCGTGACAACGTCGTCTGGGTTCTCAATGAGGAACTCGCGTACCGCCTCATCGAGTTGTTTGAGTGTCGGCAGCGAACTGCCTTCCGTCGCAATGTTGGAGCCGTCCACGACTACGTGACGAGCTTGCATTTTTCTCCTGTATCGTCATCCGAACGGTCCCACCCCCGAGCCGGTTCGCGTCGCGCTTGCTCGCCGTTCAAAGGCCTTTTGGGGCCGTTGGCACAATGCCCCTGCCGGCTCACCGCCACCGCGAAATGGAAACGAGCGTCTCCTACGCAGTGCAGGTCGGGCAACAGTGACATGCACCCACTTCCTACAGTGTGCCACTCGGAACGCTCCTCGTGGCGGACCTCGGGCTTAAGGGCTGGTCACGACCATCAAAGGAGCATGGCGAGCCCCTCTGTCCCTATGAGCCCAGGGCCCTTTCGAGGAGGTCGGCCTGTTCGAGCTCATGAAGAGCGTGGCTGCCCGTGGCCGGCGAGCCCGAAGGAGATCGCGCCACTACGGCCAAAGTGCGCCCATTTATGTCCTCTCCCAGGCGGTCCCGTGCAAACTCCCATGCGCCCATGTTGGCCGGCTCCTCCTGTGCCCAGACCACTTCGCGGGCCTGTGCGTACCGTGACAGGACCGAGCTGAGCTGCTCGCGTGGCCACGGGTAGAGCTGCTCCACCCGCACGACCGCCACGTCGCTCACGGCCTTTGCGCCCCGGGCAACGAGCAGGTCAAGTGAGACCTTGCCGGTCGCAAGGACCACGCGGCGGACTTCTTCGGGTACCGGCAGAGGGTCTCCGAGCACCTCGTGGAAAGAGCCATCGGTTAGCTCTTCCACCGCGCTGTAGGCCTCGCGCCCGCGAAGGTAGCGCTTGGGAGTGAACAGCACCAGGGGCTTCCTGGTGGGCTGGTGGACCTGGCGGCGCAACAAGTGGAAGAGCTGTGCGGCAGTGGTGACATTTGCCACGCACATGTTGTCTTCTGCGCAGAGTTCCAAGAAACGTTCCACCCGGGCTGAGGAATGCTCAGAGCCCTGCCCTTCGTAGCCATGGGGAAGGAGTAGCACCAGGCGCGAATGTTGGTCCCATTTAACACCGGAGGCGGCCAGGAACTGGTCGATGATTATCTGCGCTCCGTTCACAAAATCGCCGAACTGTGCTTCCCACGCCACGAGTGCGTCGGGCGAAAAAAGCGAGTAACCGTACTCGAAACCGAGAGCCGCATATTCCGACAGGAGTGAATCGTAGACAAAGAAGCGGCCCGCGCCGTCACCGTGGCGGCTCGCCATGTCTGCCAGCGGGATGTGCTCAGCGCCCGTGCGGTAGTCCACGTAGACAGCGTTGCGGTGCCCGAAAGTCCCACGGCGCGTGTCCTGTCCGCAAAGCCGGACGTCGCGGCCCTCGAGAACGATCGTGCCGTAGGCGAGGGCTTCTCCGAGCGCCCAGTCCACCTGCCCCGATGCCCACAGCTTGCTGCGAGACTCGAGCAGCTTGGCAATTTTGGGGTGGAGGGTGCAATCATCCGGTGCCCGGGTCAGGGCATCGATAACGGTTTCCAGGGCCCCGATTTCGACTGCGGTGCTCACTGCTTCCTCCAGGGGGGTATGACGGTGGCCCGGAGGCAGGCTCGTCAGCTGCGGCGGAGCGGACGCCCTAGTCTCATCGAGGGCCGTCTGCAGGCGCCGTGAGAAGTCAGCCAACGCGGCCTCAGCCTCCTCCAGCGTGATGTCGCCGCGCCGGACAAGCGCCTCGGTATAGAGCTTCCTCACGCTTCGATGGTCTTTTATCAGTTGGTACAGCAGGGGCTGGGTGAGAGACGGGTCGTCCTGCTCATTGTGGCCATAGCGCCTGTAGCAGACCATGTCGATGACAACGTCCTTGTGGAATTCCTGCCGGAAATCCAACGCCAGCCGGGCCACGCGGACGCAGGCCTCCGGGTCGTCGCCGTTGACATGAAATATCGGCGCTTGGACCATCTTTGCGACGTCAGTCGCATATACCGACGAGCGAGCCGAATCAGGGTTCGTCGTAAAACCAAGCTGGTTGTTGATAACCAGGTGAACAGTGCCCCCGGTTTCGTACGCCGGCAGAGCCGACATGTTGAGTGTTTCCGCCACTACGCCCTGGCCCGCGAACGCGGCGTCGCCGTGCACTATCACTGGAAGGACCACGTCAATGACCGGTCTGGCAAGGTCGTCATGATCTGAGGGGGTGGCCGCGGAGATCGTGTCCTGCAAGGCCCTCGCCATGCCCTCGACCACCGGGCCCACGGCCTCGAGATGGGACGGGTTGGACGCCAGCGCCACGTCGAGCTCATTGCCTGAAGCGGCCCGGAAAGTGCCCCTGAAACCCTTGTGGTACTTGACGTCTCCGGAACCCTGAACAGTGGTCGGGTCGAGGTTGCCCTCGAACTCGCCGAACAGCTCCTGATAGCTCTTGCCCACAATGTTTATGAGGACGTTCAGGCGGCCCCGGTGAGCCATGCCCATTACGGCGTGCTGGTGCCCCTCGTCGGCCGCACGCTCCAACAACGCGTCCAGAAGAGGGACCGCCGACTCGGCTCCTTCCAAGCCGAAGCGCTTCTGGCCGATGTACTTCGTCTCCAGGAACCGCTCAAGCGCCTCAGCCGCGTTCAACCTGGCAAGGATATGGCGGTGCTCCTTCGGCTCAAGGTTCGTCGAGGCCCCCTCGACGCGTTGTTGGATCCACC
>Ga0182024_10009910_pt1 | contig 19558 bp, 13 predicted proteins | sample P32metaG_FD_120480 | JGI IMG/M metagenome (GOLD analysis project Ga0182024, IMG submission 120480) | Permafrost microbial communities from Stordalen Mire, Sweden - P3-2 metaG (Illumina Assembly) | ecosystem: Environmental > Terrestrial > Soil > Wetlands > Permafrost | place: Sweden: Stordalen... | reverse complement strand
TTCAACGGTGCCGTCAATTGCCCCCGCGACACCATTGACGATACCGCCGAAAAATCCGTGATTGTGAGCGCCAAATGCATGCTGCCAGCCATCCCCGAATCCGGTGAACAGTCCGTCAATATGACCGCCTCGGTTTTGCCAGTGCCAGTTGCCGTCGCGTAGTTGAATAACTGCAGGGTCGTACCAGTTGTCCGCCATCCACTTCACTTGCTTGGCCTGTTCGGCTGAAAAAAGACCGTCCTTTTTGTGCGCTTTCGCATCAGCGTCTACCTTCAGTGCTTGTTCCAATTTGTCCTTATTGATCTCGCCATCGATTCCTGCGATTCGATCAAAAACTTTGCCGCCCTGATCGAGAAACGTGTTCATAGCGGTCATTGCCATCGCTCTTTTGTTGTTGTTGTCCCGCAAGCCATTCTCAACGCGATCGATGTCAGAGGTGATTACTCCCGAACCCCAGTGCAAGCGAAAAACATGGTTGAGCGAATGTCTTGCGCCGCCAGTCAATTCGTCATAATTCTTGGTCACTTCGTCTGCGACAGCGCCTTTCAATTTTTCTTCGGCCGTGGCGTTGGGCAGCTTGCTTCTCAATGAAATGTTGTCCAGACGATCGTCCGACGTGGAGGTGGAGCGGACTACATCCAGATCTTTGGCCAATTCCAGCATCACGAGCTTGTATCCATTGGCATCGGTAGTTTGGAATTGCTGCTTTTCTGCCGCAAAAGTCTTTTGTGCTTCTTCGGACGACTGGTTCTTCAATGCGTCAAGGTAGTGCTGTCTGAACAGCTCTTCTGCGCCTTTTACATCGCCGTGAAGTAAGTGAGACTCCACTTCAGCGGCGTGTTGCTTGCCGGCTTGCTCAAAATTTGTGTTATTGCCACTCATGTAATTTCTCCTCGCTACGATCGGATTGGCTGTGTCAGCGTGCAACAGCGAAACAGTCCCAAAGCAAGACCATGTTCGTGCACGGGTTTCGAACCATGGGTGAGAGCACCTTGCTCTGCGCAAGCGCAGTGAGCGCGAAATGCATCCGGGGCGATTTCAACATCTGGGTAGATGAATACGCAGACTAGCCTTTCCAGTCCGATAAAAAAATGTGCAAGTCCGCAAATCTGTACGACTTTATCGCTCTGCCGACACTGAAATGTCCTACCAGGGCGTTGATCGCATCTATGACGCCCTTGCTGGCCGCCCTCGGAGGCTGCACGAAAACCAACTGCAACAGCGAATCATCCAAGAAAACCAAGCAGCGTCCGGCGTCTGCGAAAAAATTTCGTTGCATGTTAAAGATATTGTGTGATTATTAGCATTGAGCACAGGAAACAAATCGGACTGACAAAAAAACCTGCCCCCAAAATCCTGGTGTAGTTGCGGTGATTAGAGTTCTTGTCAATCTGCTGGCGTTGGGCACCGTCCTGCAAGGCAACGTCAGCGAGATCAGTAACACAGTCGGAATACTTGGATACCGGCTCTCAGTCTTCGGTCACAAAGTTGTTTGCGTTCATCCAGGCAGTCCGGTGGAAGGTATTCTCAAAGAAGGTGATTGTATAGTCGCAGTTGACGGCGACACCAATCGTCAGGACACGCGCGGCGAACCAGGAACAGAAGTGACTTTGAAAGTCCTTCGCGGCAGCAGCACCTTTGAATGCAAGGCGCGCAGAATCCCCGTGCAGGATCTCAATAACCACTATTTGAACAACTACTTCGGCATCAAAGATTGAAGTTCCACAAGCGGGGGAACCTCACTCATAACAACAGTCGCCTATCAACTATATTCCTTAGTATTAAATCGAAATCGAGAAAAGTCCGAAGCGAAACGGGTTTCAAACCGTTTTACCGCGGACCTTTCTCTTTGGCACCAGAAATCGCCGCACGCTTATGGCACCAGTGGTGGTGCTGTCGGTGTGCGGCAATTCGTGGCGGTTGTGACTTGTGTGCCGAGTGAAAACGGCACCGCTTAGCTGGCAGACCCCGACTCCGAGTTGGTAGGCGAAATCTGTGCATGGCGGTAGCGCTCCTTAATCAAGTGAATCATCTCGAGACTGGTATCGACCACGAGGCTGGCGGTGTACGGCTCCCGATTGTGGAGGTACATGCTGACGACGGGGACGCCGCCGAAGTACTCCCTCAGCTCCTGACTGAGCCGAGCGAAGAACCGCTGCACGTTGTCTTCTCTCTCGCTGATGAAGGTGATGTTGTACAGCTCCGTAGCCGCACCACCCCTGACCCGATCGACGGCGGCTTCCAACCGTTCATCGAAGGAGTTATCATCCGCTCCACTTGCGCCAGGCATGTTCCGACCACGACGAGACGTTGCCGGAGCAGGCAGAAGAGCGGGCGAATCCAAGTCAACCTTGCGGCTGCTCTTCTCCACCTTGATCTCCAGCTTGCTGCCATCTTTGGCGCCATCAACGATGACGAAGTCGCCGCCCTTGATCTTCTTGTTCGCGAGCTGCCGGCCGAGGCGGTCAGCAATCTCGCGTTCGACCACACGCGTCAGCTCCGAAACATCGCCCTCGTCCCTGAGAGACTGAGCGACAATCCACTCCTTCGCACCTGGCGTCACATCGAGAGTGAACGCGTCGGTGTCGGGGAGCTGATCGTCGATGCGCTTCTGGACGTTGCGCACCTCGATGCCGCAGATCTGCAGAACTTCCTCCGGGGTGAGCGGGCGGAAGACGACGACTGCAGTAAGCCGGTTGAGGAACTCCGACTTGTACTTGGCCTTGAGGGCCTCGTCGACGATTGTCTTGACGTCCGTCTCGGTCACCTTGCGGGGACCGCCGTTGAAGCCCATTCGGCCCTTGGCGAACTTCTTCAGCTCGTCCATGCCGAGGTTCATCGTCAAGATGAAGATCGTGTTCGAATAGTCGGTCTTCATGCCGTTGCCGTGCACTGCAAAACCGTTGTCGAACACGCCCATCCAGAAACGATAGAGCTCGTCGGTGGCCTTCTCGAACTCGTTGAGGATGACGACGTTGACTTCCGACTTCGAACCGAGCCGCGCGCGGCGCAGGTTGTGGGCGGAAACCTTGGAGGTGGGATCGACATCTTCGGGCTTCAGCTTGGCCACGTCTTCCGGCTTCATGTAGCCCACGTAAGTGGGACCGGCGCCGGTCAGGTCAAGCATCTGATGTTGCTCGATGTAGTCGCCCATCTCCAGGATCGTCACGGCATCTTCGTCGCCGTGGAAACCCTTGGCCATCACCTTGCCGGTCTTGGTCTTGCCGGTGCGCGATGGACCGATCAGCACGTAGACGCCGAGCGGCATTTTCTTGTTGCGAAGCGGGTTTTGGGCCCGTTCGAACGCAGACACAGCGACCCTCTCGGCGTTCGGTTGTCCGACCAGGTTTTCACCGAAGGTCTTCTTGAACGTCTTGGTATCGCGTGGCAGTTCGTCGGGATCGAGAACGATCCATTCGACGTTTTTAACAGTTTGAGTACTCATAGTTAGACTCCCATCTGCCAGCGTTTCAACGGCTGGCGATAAAAATCAGCGGCGCAAAGCCTCCGCTGGCTCAGTCTTGACTGAGCTTTGGTTTAAGAAACAAAGCCTGTTTTACAGGGTGGTTCAGATCAGCGCGACGCGCTCCGTTTAAGCATCTCCATGTAGGAGTCTGCAACGGGGCGTGTTTCGCCGAGCACTTCTTGAACGAGCTGCTCGATGCTTGTGCGAGCGGCATTGACGTGACACTTCCGCGCCACGAGGATCTCAATCTCCATGTACGGACCGGAGTATTCTCCCAGCCCTTCGACGAGATCAAGCGAGATCGTCACTTTTCGACCTTCAGCGTCATACCGCGTGTAGAAGTCGCGGTCTTTGCTGAAGGAAAGAAGCTTGGCACCGGCAAGGCGTTGGCCCAGGTCGAGCATCAGCTGCGCGACACGTTCGGTGATTTGCTCCTCGTCTTCCTTGCGTTCACGTTCGTTGTCGACTTGCACCCAGGTTTTCTGCGTCAGCAGATACTTGGTGCGGTCGTTCATCGTTTCTTCTCGCACTCGGCACATGTCGCCATCGACTGGCACCGGAACGAACGTGTCTTTCATGTACGCCTGACCGACATAACGGAACTTGATGGACAAGAGTTTGTCTCCAAGTGCCTTATATTCGGCTCGTGAAATCGAGTATTTGCGCTCGACCTCAAAATTGCTGTCGCTGCGGGTTACGCCGAAGAGAATTCGACGCAGGAGCCGCGGCATCCAGCAGTTGCAACGGTGCTTATGCACCCGTTTCATCCAATTGAACACGGTGACTCCTCCCGCTAGTTTCAGCCGATCGTTGAGACAATCGGGCAATGGTTATAGACTACGGCAGCTAGCGAAGCGCTTCAACTCCCCAACGTGTCAATCTACAGTCCCGGATGGAACTTGATCGATGAACACAGTTTGTTGAGAGAGTGGGGACTGGGTAGAAGTGCTTCCAGGAAAATGACATTAGAGACGAATGCACTTACGGTAGCTATCCAGAGCTTCTATACATAATCATCTGGAGGACCTACTGATCGACATCTTGTTAACAGATGTACGTTTGATTACAAATGAGAGAAACTACGTGATCAGGGCGCCCGCCAAAAATTTACAAGCCATTACAGAACACTTGTGGGGTAGCCGGCCGCTGTGACCAAGCCATTGAAAACCCTGGCAGCGCGGGAGTTACAAGAATTCTAAGGGAATCATTAATGGCGGGGTTAGCGCTAGCTGACAGCGGTTAATTTTGCTTCGCCCAATTGTCAACCACGCACCCATGACATCACCAGTGGTGCAAACCGGTTGTAATGTAGTTTGGTCAGGGCAAGCAAGTGGGAACATCGATAGCGGCGATCCCTTTTGCAACTCATATTCGACCGAGGTGATGCGATGCAGTCCCCTTCAGCTTCGTCTGGCGATTTTTTGGCAAAATACAGCCAGTTTTTCGGACTGATTGATGCTCTGCCAGACGAACCTCAGCTGCTTCAAAACGCCACCAGTTGCAGGATGCCGCTTTCCTCCACGCACATGTATTTCGAGCAGCTGCGCCGCATGCGCGGCTCAGACGCATTGAGAGACGTGCAGTTGGCTGAATCCAACCGATTTCAGGTCGATGGCAACGACCAGGCAAATACCGGAGCCATACCACTGTCCAGAAGACAACGATTGCTGGCATCCGCCACCGCCGGCAACCTGCCCGCCTTGCCCGGCAACCTCGTCAGTCTGCCTGAGCTGCCCAACACCACCGATTGGCTAGCCGGCAATCAAGCACAAATAGGCTGCTTCCAGCCGCTTTCTCGAGCGATTGAAACCGAAGCAGCCCCGACGCAGCGACGCCAGTCGCGCCGTTTCGTCGCCCCGCTTGCCGCCTCTGCCGTTGCGCCCCGGCTCCACCTGGTCGCCCTGAACAACCATCCGGCCGCAGTCGATCTGCAACTTCCCGCGACCGGCGCCCTTGGCCGACCAGCACCGGATGTTTATTTCAATGCCGCCAACAGGCTTTCCAACAATTTCTCGGTCTCCCCGCGTTCGTTGAAAGATCGTCGCAAATCAAACGCAGACCAGGCAGAACTGCGCCAGCTGATTGAAGAAAGCCGCAAGCGCCAGGTCGGCAGAATTACCGCACGGCTGCGGCACAACGCACCGCCGAGCGGCTTCTTTTCAGCAGTGCGCCGGATCTGCCAAACGTTCTGCCAGAAGGCGTTGATGAACCATCAGGTCGTCTGCATGTATTTTCATGATTTTCAATCTTTGAGCGGAACAATCAAAGGCAATTCGCGATAGACTCAAGTGCTTAAACCAACGCGCACAACCAATCGGCGAGACGCCCTGCCTGAGCACAGCGCACTCGAACCGGCGGTCGAAACCAAGCGGTAAGAGAACGCGCACCAAGACGAAAGTCTGCCCTGAGCTGAGCCAAGCGCAGCCGAGTCAAATGGATTGACAAAGGCGTCTATACCAATCACGGAGAACGGACCATGCTGAAATCTGAAGCGGAGCGTGTCGTCCGACGCGCGATGGAAGAAACCGGTGCCCAATTCACGGAAGAGCAGATTGCGGCGATCTCCTTCCTCGTCATCAAGATCGCCAGCACCACAGTCGAAGAAGCGCTTTCACAGTGGCGTCCCAGTTCAGGCGGCAAACCGGGGTCTTTCTGAGCCACCGAGGCGCCGGCAGCGATTCCTGCACCGACCTACGCCAGACGCTAAGCCGAAAACCCCTATGCCATCGCAAGGACACGTGAGATGACAACGACTACCACTGCCCTCGAGCAAGCCAAACAGCTCGAGCAAGAGATCATCGAGCTGCGGCGACATTTGCACGAGCAGCCGGAGCTCAGTTTTCACGAGCATAAGACGGCGGATCTCGCGGCCGAGAAGCTCACCGGGCTGGGCTACACAGTCAAGCGCCAGGTGGGCAAAACCGGTTTGTTCGGCGACATCGGTCAGGGCACGTGTGTTGCCATTCGCGCCGACATGGACGCGCTACCGATTCAAGAAACAAATGAAAAGTCATATCGCTCAAAAAACGAAGGTGTGATGCACGCTTGCGGTCACGATGCACACGTCTCCTGTGCGCTCGCCGCCGCCAAAATTCTTGCCGGGAATGCGCGTGATCTGAAAGGCGGCATCCGCATGCTGCTGCAGCCGGCTGAGGAATTCGGCGACGACGAAGGCAAGTCGGGCGCTTGCCGGATGCTTGAAGACGGAGTATTGGAAGGCGTCTCCGCTATCATCGGTCTGCACATGGATGCCACTGTTCCGGCGGGACAAGTAGGGATTATGGATGGGCCGGTCATGGCTGCGGCCGACGGATTTACGATCACGATCCGAGGCAAAGGCGGTCACGGCGCCTATCCTGAATCGACGATCGATGCAGTCGTGCTCGGCGCTCAAGTCGTGCAAGCGATCCAACAAATCGTTTCACGGCGCGTGTCCGCGCTTGAGCCGGCAATCGTCACAATCGGATCGTTTCACAGCTCCAGCTTGCGCGGCAATATCATTTCGGAAGAAGTGGTGCTGGAAGGAACTTTCCGCACGTTCAACAAAGACGTGCGAAAGAAAATCATGGAGGAGTTGGATCGCGCCTGCTCGATCGCCCGCATCCTCGGCGGCGATTACCACATCCACTATGAAATGGGTTATCCGACTACGGTCAACGACGCCAACATCACTCGCGTGATGCGCGAAGTGGCGATCGAATTGATCGGCGAGAAAAATGTGCTCGAAATTCCCAAGAAGACATGGAGCGAAGACTTCTCCATGTTCGCCGAAGTCGTGCCTGGTGCGTTTATGTTCCTCGGCGGAGAAGTGAAAGGTGACAGGCGAAGCCACCATAGTGCTACCTTCGATATCGAGGAATCGGGACTCTACATCGGCACCGCCATTTTGTCTGAAACTGCAAAACGATTGATCCCTTATCTAGAGAGCCGCAAATAACTATGGAAACCGCCGATCTGCCGCAGCGCATCGAGGAGATTTTCACTTCGGGCACGACCGGACCGGAAGCACTGAAAGTAGTTGAATCAGTGATCGAGCGGCTCGACGCCGGCACGATCACTGTAGTTGAGAAAGTTGCCGGTATGAACGGCAAGCCCAATTGGCAGGTGAACGCCTGGGTCAAGAAAGCGATTCTGCTTTATTTCAGGCTGCGCCCGATCGAAAAGATGGATGAAGGGCGATTCTATGACAAAGTGCCGCTGAAGACGATCATCCCCGGAATGAATCGCATGGTGCCTTACAGCTCGGTGCGCAAAGGCGCGTATATCGGCCCCAAAGTTGTAATAATGGCGCCCAGTTTCATCAACATCGGCGCCTATGTAGATGAAGGCTCCATGGTCGATTCGCTGGTTCTAGTTGGATCATGCGCTCGAATAGGTACCAACGTTCACCTCGGTGCCGGCACCATCATCGGTGGCGTATTGGAACCGCCCAACAGCGCTCCGGTGATCATTGAAGACGGCGCTTTTATCGGCGGCAGTTGTGGGATTTTTGAAGGCTGTCTGATCGAGGCCAACGCCGTCATCGGCGCCGGAACAATTATTACCGGACGGACACCGATCATCGACGTGAAAACAGGGGAGCAATATTACGGCCGCGTTCCCGAAAATGCAGTCGTGGTACCTGGAGGACGCCCGAAAAAGATCGGCGATCAAGAATACGTCCTGCAGACACCATTGATAATTAAACGTCGCGATCCTTCGGTCGACGCTAAACTGGCTTTCGAAGACTCTCTAAGAATTTTTGAATAGCATCAAGCGCTTTGGACTTCTACGACTTGCGAATGCGCACGCCGAGCTTGACCGCCCTTTCGCCCTGCTGCCGCTGCTTCTTCAGAGGTGAATTCGTGAGCCGTTCCCTTTTCGTGCGCGGCCTTTCCACCTTTACTCGCAATTTCGCGTTGCTTCGCTATATCCATTGAAGCGAATCCACGATTGCTGCGTCCACGTTTTTCATTCATTTTGATGCCCTCGCTCAAACTATATTTTCGAACTTCGATCGGATGGTTATTGCTAATTAAGCCACCATATCTGGTGCACATTGACACCGCAAGCATATCGTTCACATAGGTACATTATAGTCTACAAAACCGCACCCCTGCAATACGACTGCACTTTTTAACATTCAAAATGTTGAGCCCGCTTCGCGATGACTCCTCCGCTGTCTCCGGTGATGCCCAAATCTAATTGAATTCCGGCATTCTTGCAGAATTTATTGTGCAGCCGTTGATGCTACACAAATGCAATTTTTTCAACCTTTATAATGCAGTCGAAAGTAATGCAGTCAGTGAAAACGATTCTAGCGTCCAAATGTAACGGTCCCGTGTGCAACGGGTGATCAGACAAATATTTCTCAAGCTGCGATTTGATGAATTCAGGGTCGACCAGGTTCAAACCGCCCATCCGGCCTGGAGTTCCAAGGGTAAACCGGCCGGCTGGCCAAATCTCGCAATCCTTGTGACATCCGGATCAGCATCATGGCTAAAATCAGCAACTCGTTGCCCAGTCAGATCCGGCAAAAGTTCGCGAACCATTCAGAGTAGGAAAGCCAAAAGGATAGAGCTCGAAGTTCCAGACGCCAAAATTAAACCGATATCGGTCCAAGTTCCGAGGTCAAAACTAAACCGATATCGGTTCAAGTTCCGACGGTCAAAGCTAAACCGATATCGGTCCAAGTTCCGACGGCCAAAGCCTAAACCGATATCGGTTCAAGTTCCGACGGCCAAAGCCTAAACCGATATCGGTTCAAGTTCCGACGGCCAAAACTAAACCGATATCGGTTCAAGGTCCGACGGCCAAAACTAAACCGATATCGGTTCAAGTTCCGACGGCCAAAAACTAAACCGATATCGGTTCAAGTTCCGACGGCCAAAAACTAAACCGATATCGGTTCAAGTTCCGACGGTCAAAGCTAAACCGATATCGGTTCAAGTTCCGACGGTCAAAGCTAAACCGATATCGGTTCAAGTTCCGACGGCCAAAACTAAACCGATATCGGTTCAAGTTCCGACGGTCAAAGCTAAACCGATATCGGTTCAAGTTCCTCTGCCGCAAGGAGGATCAATCTAAACTTTCCTGAGCCGCCGAATCGACGATCGTCTCAGCGTGACGGTCCACTACATATGCGCCGGTTTTCAATTGCGCTGCGGCAGGCAGGGTGATATAAAAGCCGAACGGTTTAAAATCCTCTTCACATCTTTGGCGAACCTATGGCACACAAAGCACAAACCATTCAAAAACGACGAGCTCCCAAACAAGCGGCGAAAACGGCTGGCGGCAAGGCGGCGTCGGGGAAAACGGCGGACAAGCATCCGACAACCAATTATTTCGGGCTGCCAGAGGAATTCTCGTCCCAGAAGAATTCTCGAGCAGTTGTCGTTCCCTGTCCCTACGAAGCAACAACCAGCTACGGCAAGGGCACGAAAAATGGACCGAAAGCGATCCTTGAAGCCAGCCAACAAGTGGAACTCTTCGACGACGAACTGTGGACGGAGCCGCACAAGATCGGCATTTACAGTCACAAAGAGATCAAAGTGCCGCCGGTGGACGGCAAAACCGAACGTCCGTTCGATGCCCTGTATCAAGTGGTGAAACCGATCGTTGAATTCGGCAAGTTCCCGATCGTTCTTGGCGGCGAGCACTCACTCACGCTTGGGGCCGTTCGCGCATGCGCCGAGCGCTATCCGGATCTCTCAGTTTTGCAAATCGACGCTCACGCCGATTGCCGAAAATCTTACGAAGGCAACCCCTACAGTCATGCCTCGGTCAGTTATCACATTTACAAAAACCTGCCGCAACCGTTAATCACACAAGTCGGCATCCGTAACGTCAGCTCCGAAGAAGTGGCCTGGATGGAAGGAGAGAAGCCGAACATCAACATTTACTGGGCACGCCAACAAGATCGCTGGAACTTCCAGGACATAGTTGCCACCCTTTCGGACAATGTTTATCTCACCATCGACGTCGACGGGCTGGACGGCTCGGTCATGCCATCGACCGGCACTCCGGAACCGGGAGGCATGACCTGGTATCAACTGATGGAGTTGATCAAGGTTCTGTGCGTGAGAAAGAATGTGGTCGCTGCCGACATCGTGGAATTTTCACCAATTAAGGGTCTGCACGCCCCTGACTTCCTCTGCGCCAAATTGCTCTACAAAATCATCGGTTATCGTTTCGCGCTTGAACTGGGCGTAACCAAGAAATACTGAGAGAACAAAACCGGCTGGTGGCGCCATTCTGGCAGAGCTCGCCAGCGCATGCGAAAAGGACCGGTTTCCCGGTCCTTTCTAGAAAGCAGATTGCTAGCCGCTGTCACTTGCTGAATTTTGGTTTTACTCAGTCAGTATCACCTCCATAGGCAAGGGATAACGTAGAATCGAACCTGATCACCCCTGTTCAGGTTGGTTGTACTCCGACGAATTTGGAACTACTCGAAATCTTCCACACACCCCTTGCTTCAGATTTTTCGTTTGTTCCTCGTCGGCTTACATACGCTTATATCCGTGCCGATCTATTTCTGGACAGGAAACAAAGATTAAATGCAAAAATTTTCTGAACAAATTTTCCAATTGACTGAAAACACAGACCAGGACTGGATGAACGAGGCGCTGACCCAGGCCGGCCAGGTCATCTGCGACATTCCGGTTGGTGCGCTGATTGTTATGGCGGGCAAGATCATCGGGCGGGGTCATAACCTCCGCGAGGAAACCAACGACCCGACGGCCCATGCTGAAATCATCGCCATTCGCGCCGCGGCGGTTCATCTCGGTTCGTGGCGGCTGACCGGCGCCACTCTGTACACAACCCTGGAGCCCTGTCCAATGTGCGCTGAAGCAATTATCCAGTGCCGTCTCTCGAAATTGGTTTTTGGTGCCTACGATGCGCGCTCAGGCGCAGCCGGTTCGGCATTCAACTTGTTTTGCAGTGGCCGCATCTATCCCATTCCCGAAATAGTGGCAGGCGTGTGCGAACAACAATGCCAGGAACTGCTCGTCAACTATTTTCGAGAGCAAGCGAGGAGGGTGCCATGAATAGCGAAACGATGCGGCGATGCTTAGCGATCTGCATGGTGGCGGCTGTCTCGTGGGTTTCTTCTGTGCATGCGGCTGAGCCCGTGGTGACCAGTTCACCCAACGACGAGAAAGATTTGCTGGCTGCCGGGTTTGGCTATCTCTATCAGTTGCGCCCAGATCGAGCGATAAACTGTTTCGTTCCGCTGCTGGTGCACGCCGGCGCCAAGGATTTGAAGAATCGAGCGAACGCCCAACAGACCGCGCGTTATTTTGTCTTGATCGGCCGCGCCTTTTTATTCGACGAAAATGTGCCGGCGGCTGCTCAAGCGTTCCAGGCCGCCAGGGCGCTCGACCCCGACAATCTCTATGCCCTGGCGTATCTTGCTGACTCGCTATCGCACGGCGGACGCGACGCCGAGGCGCGCCCGTTGTACAAGCTGCTGGAAGCAGCGGCGCCGCATTCGCTGGTAGCCACTCGCGCCCTGGCTCTCGATTATCTGCGCGGGGCGGAATTCAGCAAGGCTGAAGCAGTTTTGCATAACGTCATCAAGTTAAAGGAAACTCCAGGCAATTGGAAGTGGCATGAGCTCATGGGGCGCACACTTGCCCGCGAAGGTGATACCGTTGGTGGTGCAAACGAGCACCTGATTGCAGCGCGGTTATGTCCTGAACCATACGAAGCAAAACTCCTGCAGCAAGCCGCAGCGGGGTGGCAGGCACAATACGACGTGCAAGAGGCTCGTTTGCGCGAGGCAGGCAAATTGATGCCGCAAGACGGCCTCTGGCGTTCGGATCTTGCCGGCGCATTTCAGGCGCATAAACTGAAGAATGCACCGGTGAGTGCGCTCTATCGTGAGGCTGTGCAATGCCCACGCCTGTCAATCAGGGCTTATTTTTCTTTTGGCAGCTATATGGACAGCCATAAAAAAGAAGACCTAGCGCTTAAATGCGCGCAATATTTGCGGCGCCTGGCACCCTGGGACGAATCGCTCTACCGCCTGGAAGTACAGATTTATACGACCAAGCACGACCTGGCGGCGACGCAAAAATGCTATGAGGAGATGCTGCAATTGCATCCTCACCTGGCTATGGCCTACATCAGCTATGCAGACTTTTGTCTGGCGAACAATTTGCAGGACAAAGCAATGTCGGTTCTAGAGCAGTGCGTCGGCAATCTGCCGGGATGCGTCTACGGCTGGCGCAGATTGGGTGACATGTATCTGAAGCAAGGACGTTGGCAGGAGTGCAAAACTTGTTTCGACAAAGCACTGGCAGAGTTTCCCCATCATCTAACAATCAAGAATCCCATTGCCCAGGACGAATTTTCCCGGTGTCATGCCGGGTTGGGCGCCTATTTTTATCGATTGAAAGACAGTCAGAAAGCTCAGGAGCAAGCAGTTGCCTTCAACCAATTGAAATACGTGCCCGATTTGCCCGGATATCTCAAAATATTCAAGATTCGGCCCGACCACATCGATCTCTCCAAAATGCAAACAAAGGATCGGCAAGTGGCTGACCACGTGTTGCTAGCCGACATGCTCTACCAGACAGGAAATTTAAACGACTGCATCAGCGAATACAAGAAAGCGGTCGAGCTAAATCCGGATGACGTGGATTTGCACTGCTATCTCTTTAGCGTTTACAACGAAGCGGGAAATTATATTGCTGCAGCGCAAGAAGACGTTCAGCTCAGCAATAAACTGGTCGGCAAGATGCCGCACGAAATCGGTAAGTTTGTCGAAGGCAAGAAAGCAACCGACAACACAGCACAAGAAAAAAATAACTCCGAAATCGAGGACTCATCTGCCGGCACAACCGATGACGCTGCCATACCAAAGGAAAAGTCCGGCACTGCCAATGACGATCAACCAAAAGATGAGAACTCCAAATAGCAGCGCCGAACCGCGCCTAACCGCCGCACGAATTCAACATTTCTGACGTTAAGCTCAAATATCGCACACAGCTGCCTGTTCTACCATCTCGGGCCGCGATACTGTTGACCGCGATGTTGCTGACCGCGACCAGTCCCGCGCTGCGGCTGTGGTGCTTCCGGTTCACCAAACAGCTCGGACGGAGAGAAGTGACTGAGGCGATTGATCAGGGCCGTTTTAATCGTGTCAACTGTCTGTCCGGCAAGCAATTGCCGTTTGAGAGCGAAGTCGATGGTTTTCTGCGAGTTGACTAGATCGTTGACGACGCTGGCGATTCGGCTTGAAACCCGGTCAATAACGAACTTTTGTCCTTTGGCCACCATGCTCAATTGATCATACTGACGATCCAAACGCATGCCTGTGCGCCTGAGCGATTCGGCGTCGATGTTGGTGCCGCCAGTGATGCGACCGTTGCCGCGGATGATGCCTCGCACCAGGTCGCGCACTTCCGTGTCAAAGACGTCATTGAATGCCTTGACGCGCTTGGGATATTCCGGGTCCGCGGTCTCCGAAGCCGACCGATTCGTTTGCTTCTGGGCACTGGCTACATCCATATCATAGTCATGAAGAAGTTCAGCCTGACGCAGCAATGCCACTGAAGTTGGTTGGTCTGCCTGTGCCGCCTGGGCATTCAAGGCGGTAATCTTCTTGGCGATATCCTGGCGGAAACGAGCTATGTCAGCTTGTTTTTCAGCATCGGTCTTGCCGCCATCTATACTCGGCGGTTTGATTTCGCGCATGTTCAGCGGCGATGACTCGGTTGTTGCCGCCAGCACTTGCTGCATAAAATTGATGCGCGTGGTCAGGTCGACCGAGTTTTCCTCCAAGTCCATATTGACTACAGCGCGAGCGCGCAGCGCCGAGACGCCTGTCTTGCTGTCGGGATCGAGCGTCGGGTCGAAAAAGAAATAGCGTCCATCTTCTCTATTGGCGAGGATGTAGTCCATTCCCACTTTGTCGGCGGCTGAATTCTTACCGCTGGCAACCAGCACCCAATTGCCGGTCTTCAGCGTCTCTTGCAAATGCGCGCGCAAGTTGCGCACTGGGCGCATTTCCGGCGAAATCAACGGGTTGTCTGGTCCATTTTCTTTGTGCACCCACTGGATCAACTCTCGTTGAGCGGCATCACCATTGCCTTCACCAGTGAGGTAGCCCAGTTGGATCGAACGTTCGTAACCAGGAGCCGTGGTATCGCCAGCGGTGAAGGATATGCGCTTGCCGTCGGCATCGGCGCTCAGCCTGATCGGACCCTGGGCATCGGGCAGCACATGGTTATTGCGGGCGGCAGGATCGACTGTATCGGCATTGCAGTAAGCGGCCAGATCAGCCCCGGCAGCGGCGCGAGACAGCTCGGCCGGACTGGTCAGATGCTGCAAGAAAAGTGTTTGCTCCGTTGCCAGCGGCGCGCCTTGTTGCCGGTTTAGGATCTCGCGCACTCTGAGCATGGCCGAGGTGCGGTCCGTTCCCCCTTCCATAAAGCGGTTGAGCGCCTCTTGCCCGTCGGTAACCACGAATTGGCGCGGCGCGGCGACACTGCCCTTCAGCCCCTCGGCGGTTGCGATGGCGTCGCCACCACCACCGGTGCGCAAACCAGTACTGGAAGTGGTATCGCTCATAATGCGACTGCTTTGCTCGCGTTGCAGCGAAGCGGCTCTGGCGCCTTGCAGGCCACCGGGAATCGCCGCGATCGAATCGATGCCACCCTGCGTCAGACCGGCGCCGAGCACCTTAGACAGATCGAACGACTCGTTATTTTTGCTTTGCCGAGCAATTTCGTTGGTGGCGCCGGTGGTGAAACCAAACGCGCCGCCGGTGGCCATGGTCTTGCCCACAACCGATTGTTCCAACCGCCCGCCGGCGATGCCCAACAACCCTTTAGCCACGCCGAATGTGAGCCCGTCGGTGGCCAGCGCTCGCCAATCGCCCGCCTGGCTGAGCGTGGTGCCGATGCCATTGGCGACGCCGTCTTTCCACGTGTCACGGTTGAGCCCGACATCCGACAAGCGCGAAAGGAAGCCGATGCTGACGCCTTGCTCGATCGCTCCCCATTTCTTTTCCCCGACATATTTGAAAGTTTGCCGCAAAGCCACGCCTTTGGCGGCGCCGAGCAAACCGTCGGCCGCCTTGTCTTCCAGGCTGCTGCCCCATTTCATGTTGTTCAGCGCATAGACACCAGCTGTGGTGGCCATGCCGCCGCGCCCGAGAAACAAGCCCATCGTCTGCAAACCGCCAGCGGCGTAGCCGAGAACTGTACCCTCACTCTGCAGCGCCTTTTGATCGTCTGCAACCGCCGCGTTGGCCTGTTGTTTCAGCGCCGCCACAGCAGCATTATCGCCACTTCGCTGCGCCGCGTCCAAACCGGACTGCACGGATCTCAAATGTTCCAGCGACTTGCCGCTGCCGCCATCCCAGACATACGACAAAACGTGCGTGAGCACGCTTTGATTGTTGTCTTGTTGATCGTGCAGCCGAATCTCCTGGCTCAAAGCCGCCGCTGAATCAATAGTATTTTGGGATGCATTCGCAGCAGAGCCGCGTTGCGAATCTAATGAGCCCAAGGGAGTTACCGGGAGAGTAGTGAGACTAATCTAGTCTTTTTTACGCCGTCATCAATGGGGAAAACCGCAAAATGCCACTTCCGTCGCTTTTCAGTGCTGCTGCCCGCTTGAGGTAGCTGGAACTTGCCAGCGTCAAAAGGGGAAGTGGATGCGGGCGCGCCCAGATTGGCGCCGGTTTGCGCAGGTGGGTGAGCTGTGAGGGGTTGATTTTGCTCTCATCTGCGGCGATGTTGCCGAATGTTTCGCCCGCTTGATGACTATAAAGAGCCTTACGTGGAGAGGCTTTTGATTGAAACGCCAGGGTCGCATTACCATTGTCGATTAGATTGTTCGCTGTGCCAGGCGAGGATACGATGGCAAAGTTCCTTTTTCCCTCCACCTGAGACTCCTCCAAACTCCACACCTGAAAACTTCCACCAACTAGTGGCGTCGGCCGTCCGCACGGACGTCTTGAGTTGCCCTTCGCTTCTATGCATACGACTTTTCCCAACCTGAAAGGGGATGCAAATGCAAACTCATACGGTGTCTAACCAGGCACAACCGCTGATCGACTACGACATGTTTTCCAGCGACGCAGTCTTGCGCGATCTGGTCGGACGATTCGGTGCCGAATGGTCGCTCGACCGGCTGGTTTCTTTCGGCAAATTCAACGGCAGCGCCCAGGCGATCGAATTGGCCATCCAAGCCAACCGCAACGAGCCCGTGCTGCAAACTCACGATCGCTTCGGCGATCGCATCGATCGCGTCGACTTTCATCCGGCGTACCATCAACTGATGCAGGCTTCCATCGAGCACGGGCTGCACAATCTGCCCTGGCAGGAGCCTCGCGCCGGTGCCCACGTAGCTCGCGCGGCGCTGATGTACCTTGCTTTTCAAAACGAGGCCGGCCACTGTTGCCCGATCTCGATGACCTATTCAGCCGTTCCCTCCCTGCGCCGGCAGCCCGATCTGGCTGCGATCTGGGAACCGCTGGTAGGCACACGCTCGTATGACGGCAGCTTTCGTCCGGCGGCGCTCAAGAGCGGCATCACCATCGGCATGGGCATGACCGAGAAGCAGGGCGGCTCCGATGTTCGCGCCAACACCACCAGAGCAATTGCCCTGGCGGAACCGGGCGCCGGCAAAGAGTATCTGCTCACCGGTCACAAGTGGTTCTGCTCGGCGCCAATGTCCGATGCCTTCCTCATGCTGGCGCAAGCGAGTAAGGGGCTTTCGTGCTTCCTGGTGCCGCGCTGGAAGAACGATGGCAGCAAAAACAACATCTTGATTCAGCGGCTCAAGGACAAGCTGGGCAATCGTTCCAATGCCAGCAGCGAGATCGAGCTGGTCGAAGCCAGCGGCTGGCTCATCGGCGAAGAAGGGCGCGGCGTGCCGACGATCATCGAGATGGTCAACCACACGCGGCTGGATTGCATCATCGGAGCGGCGGCTCTGATGCGTCAGGCGACGCTGCAGGCGCTGCACCACGCCCATCAGCGTTCCACCTTCGGCAAAAAACTCTCGCAGCATCCGCTCATGCTCAACGTGCTTGCCGACCTCTCTCTCGAATCGGAAGCGGCTGTGCGCCTGATGATGCGCGTGGCACACTCCTACGATCGGCAAGACGAGAGCCCAAGCGAGGCGCACTTCAAGCGCATCGCCAGCGCCATCGCCAAGTATTGGGTCTGCAAACGGGCGCCGATGCACGTGGCAGAAGCGCTGGAATGCTTCGGCGGCAACGGCTACGTCGAGGAAGGACCGATGCCTCGCCTCTATCGCGAGAGCCCGCTCCTGGGCATCTGGGAGGGTTCAGGCAACGTCATCTGCCTCGATGTGCTGCGTGCGGTCAGCAAAGAACCAGAAACTCTCGACGCCGTAGTGCGCGAGCTGGAGCTGGCACACGGGCGATCGGCACGCCTGGATGCGTTCATCAAAGCGATCAAACGCGAGATCGCGGCGCTGAAAAAGAGCGCTTCGAGCAAAAAAGCGTCGGTCGCCGCCGCTCGCGAGCAAGGCGCTCGCCGCCTGGTGGAAAGACTGGCGCTGGCGCTGCAAGCGGCACTGATGGTGCAGCAAGCACCGCGGTATGCCGCTGATGCTTTCATCGCTTCGCGCCTGGCACACCAGGGCGGACTGGCCTTCGGCACACTGCCCAAATCCGCCGACGTCAAGGCAATCGTGGCGCGCGCCTATCCGTTTGCCACTAAGCGCTGAAGAAACTGGTCGGTAACCGCGACGAACCTTGTAACAGTCGCAACCGATCAGAAAAACCTGAGCCCGCAACTAGATCCTAAGTCGACCGTGACTGACCCTCACGGTCGACAATTTTTTCCTTTTTAAACGACATGCAGTAGTATCTGTTGCGAAAACGAAAACCGAAGAAGTTCCATGTACCGAGAAATTGCCGGACACTTAGGGACCATGCGCACGGCGGTTGTTCGCCGCCGACGCGCATGGACCTTAGTGCCGAATACCGGCTAGGCGGCGGACAACTCGTAGTCTTTGGACCAGAGCCGTTCGTCACCGAAAGCTGCGGTGTGGATCTCACCGAGCGGGTTGCGGTAGAAGCCGAGCGATTGGTAGATGTGCTCAGCCACCGGATTGCCGGTGAACAGGTGGAACAGCTTGGTTTGACCGTCCGCGACAGCAAACGAGCGGATCTGCTCGTCGATGGCAGCACAGGCAAATTTGCCGATACCGCGTCCGCGCAGGTCGAAGCGCACGTTCACGCCGCCCCAGAGTCCGTCGCCGCCCAGTTCGTATTGCTCCTTGACGCCGCGGTCATCGGGCGCGATCGTGCCGGTGGCGACGATTTCGTTGGTCAGCTTGTTGCGCCAGATGAAAGTCTGGAACAGCCCGCCAGCCACGAACGCCGCCGATTTGTTGTGGTCGCGAATCCAGCTCAAGTAGCCCGGAATGGTTTCGACCCCTTCGGTTCGATCCTGCCCATGCTCCCCGTCGCGCTCCATTGTCATGCCGCCGATCCACGCCTCGAACTGCTCGCGAGTCGTGGCATCGCATGCCAGATAGGTCAATTGCTCGAGTTCGTCGGTGTTGTACGTTTGCATAGATTCATTCCTGCTACACACTCACACGGCAAAATGCCGCCACGTCCATTCGCTCGGAGAAACCGGGGCAACGAGCCCGCGGTTAGAGAAGTTGAGAGTGGAGAAGATTGACTGCTAGTTAGGGTTGCGAATGGAAGTGCGAGGTGTAGCTCCAGACTATTCGCTCAACCGCGTCCAGTCGCGAAATATTGCGGTTGCTATAGGCTATTGACGGTACCGCAAGAAAAGATTAGCGAGGCTGACCTAGCGCAGCTGGTGACTAGCATGGCAAGTAGCGCAGGACCGGCAACCAGTGGTCTAATCATGCCTGCTGCTACCTGCCTTCTGCCCAGCCCAGCAGTGCTGCGACTTATCGTAGTAGGAAAAACCACAGGAAAAGGAAGTGCAGGCGAACCTGCACCTTCTTCCTGCAAGCCGCAGCCAAGGCTTACGACTCTTCGTGATGACGGCTCTGCACGTGGAACTGGTTGTAGAGCCGACCCCAGCCTTCCAGCTCACCTTGCAGCACCAGGCCCCGGGTGGGCAGGTCGGTGTTGGGGATGTAGCC
>Ga0182024_10009909_pt1 | contig 19558 bp, 10 predicted proteins | sample P32metaG_FD_120480 | JGI IMG/M metagenome (GOLD analysis project Ga0182024, IMG submission 120480) | Permafrost microbial communities from Stordalen Mire, Sweden - P3-2 metaG (Illumina Assembly) | ecosystem: Environmental > Terrestrial > Soil > Wetlands > Permafrost | place: Sweden: Stordalen... | reverse complement strand
GAAGCCCTCGCCGTTGTCGTCCACGACTAACACGAGGGCGCTGTCATCCTGTGACAGTTTTACCACGACATGGGAAGCCTTAGCATGCTTTTTTATATTGTTGAGTGCTTCACGGTAAATCTGAAAGATTTCCCGGCATACCCGGTCGGGAGCATGGATTTCCGCTGAATCGATCAGCACATCCAGTGCAATAACCGACTCATTTCGGTAACGTTCTGCGAACCCCCGCATAAGGTCAACCAGGTCAGCGCTCTGTACCCGCAACGGTCTCAAATCGGTAACCATGTGGCGCAGCTCCGCAGACTCATTCCGAACCGTCTGCTGCAGCGCCGCCAAGGCCGCGACCGACTGTTCCGGCGAAATGGCGACCCGCCGTCTTAGCACATCAAGCTGTATCTCAATACTGAGGAGTGTCTGCAATATTCCGTCGTGCAAATCCCGTGAAATACGGCTCCGCTCGCCTTCAATCGCGCGGGCGCGCAGATGCCGCAATAGGAAAATATTCTCCAACGCCGGTCCCACATGACGAGCGATCCGTTCCAGCCAGGCAAGGTCGGCCTTCTGAAACTGTTTTCGCGGATCACGCAAATTAATCAAAAAAATGCGTCCCGCCGGTTGTCCGCCTTGATCGAACGTGACGCTGATTAACGAACGAAGCTTGAGTTCCTGCTGAGTAGTACCAGGAAGTCTAGGAAGTGTTTTCAATTTTCTGTGATTCAGGCGATTCCACCCGAACCCTGAGCCTTCGCCCGCCAGGCTGTTCCAGCAAACCGTGGCGTCCATATCGTCAAGGAGAAAACCGTCACAACGTGAAAGTGGCAGGGCTTGCGGAATCAATCTCTCGCTTTCGCCCGCCTTTAGTCGCCATAGAAAAATTCGCTCCAGATCGAGATCGCGAAACGCTAGCATCGCTTCTTCGGTATGGAAGGCGCCGGCAAGTTCATCCATCAGGAGCCGTAACGATTCTGCCAGTCCCTGATCCACCTGCATGGTCGCCGTGACACGCCCGAGAAATTCGTTCTCTGCTACGTACCGGCGGCTCAGGTCGCCGAGAAAGGCTAATCCGCCTCCAGCCGCAAACGTGATCACCACCAGCGCGATCCAACCCATGGCGCGCATCCAGCCGATTTGCCCTTCAAGAGCGGTTCGCACCACTAGTGCGAGTGACAACGCACCCGCGATCGGAATTGCAGACGTTAAGCCCCAACGCGATCCCGACGCATAGCATACGAATAGGTACGGAAACCACAGCGCTACAGAAAATGGGCTGATGTAAAGAAACACTCCCAACGCCAGCAAATCCACGGCCAGCGGCATGTGCCAGGACTTGCTGCGCAAAATCCACTCCAGCGGTATCACCACCAGGGATACGACCAGATACCCGATCAGGAAATTAAGCGCGTGGCGGGGATAGTGCGGAGCAGGCTGCTCCACCACGGCAATCAGCGCCAGAAGCACGCTGATAGGCCGCGCGTAGACAATCTGGCGGCCAAAATTCAGGCGTTCGGTTTCGTGGGGACTCATACGCGGGGACGCATCCTATCGCAGTAGTCTAACAAGCTCGTTTACAGACACACCCAGCGCTTGGCTGGGTGTTTCCAGATCCAAGTATGCTAAGGCACGAGCCGGAAACGGTCTTTATTGTCATCTTTGTCCGCCCATCATCATGGCGGGATGGACGTAAGTTATTAAGTCAAAACCATTAAGGACGAATCGTTCGCCAAACCCGTTTGGCAAATTGTCCGGTCGGAATCAAATGCTAAATCCCAAGCAAACTTCCGCATCGATGCACGCTGGACAGTTGGTGCAGGGTGCCTGGAAGCGGCACTGGTCCGGAATCAAACCTAGTGAAGCGTCTGAGCGCCAATCGGCCGGTAGGACGTCGAAGGGCAACGGGGACCTTAAGTTTACAGCCTCGTTTACCGCCAATGCCAACGCGACGGCGGTGTCATCGCGCCCGCTTGTCGGGCGAACGTCGATGTCCCCGCGCTCCGTTCTTTCCTCTTGCAAGTTTCGCAATTCTCTTAGCAACCGGACTTCGTCCAGTAGTTCAATTTTTTTCTGTACGATTAAGTGCTTAAGCCCACAAAAAATTGTGCCCCGCGTCTTCGGACCGAAGGTGAAGATTTTGTACGTAATCCCCAGCCTTAGAAGGTGCTGTGCGATCGCGTCACAATAAAATTGATCACCAGTTACTGTATTAATATAGTAACTTGATAATATACAACTCAGCTCACTGAGCACCGCTTCGAAAGGCAGGGGCGCTTTTTTGCTTCCGGTCCAGCAGACGGTTCGATCTACCACGATGATGCCAACTGTGGAGAGATGCAAGATAACCAGGGTAAAGTCGTTGCCGCGGCTTGCGGGGTCAATCGCCGCAATATAATTCACGCCGGATTGAGGGTAAAGTTCCTTACGGCCGCGAACAATGCACGGATTCAGGATTTCAGGGTCAATCCAGCCATTGATTGAATCCGTGAACCGTGCGCAATATTCCCGTTGATACTTTTCCTCGCTCAGACGCCGTTCGCGCTCCACTTTATCCACAGCAACGCTTGGATTCATTTCCAACGTACCGACTTGCCACACGGCGTAGTCCAGTTCGCCACGGCGCTGGTACTCGTCCCAAAGAATCCCAGCCTTCGCAAACGGGGTTGAAATTTTGATGACTTTGGTATTGCGGAGGGTGGCCATCGCCGGCCGCAGCGCCCCCAGAACTTCGTCTGCGGGATTTGCTGCGTCTTCACCGTATGGCCAAAACGAGATCTCATCGCAGATAACCGCGACGACAGTGCGTCCGCGTACTCCATCGTGCGATGACGTGTGGCAGCCAATAACAATTCCATTGTCGAGGGTGATCTCGTCTTTGGTAATCTTCACCAGATGATCAGATAGAAGTGACGACCGGCGAAAATAATTTGAAATGTACCTGAACGCAATCCTGGATTGAGCCATGGTGGCCGCCAGCAACATAACGTAGCCCTGCTCGCCCTCTGGTAGACCATGGGCGCGGAAGGCTTCGTAAATCGCGATGATGGCAGCCATGATTGTTTTTCCAGCCCGCCGCCCGGCGATCAGGGTCACCTCACCCTGCTCCCGCTCGTCGTAGGTTGAGCGCCCAGTGCAGCGAAAATAGATTTCGCGTTCACCAACGGTGAAAGTTAGTCCGTAGATCGATTTCAGATACGCTATCTGCGCCTGTGATAAACGCTGCTCATTCAAAATATCCTCGCGGCGCGCAAAGGTAATGATGTCCAACGGCAGGTTATTCATTTAGTCCTCCACGATTTCTTTGCGGGTGCCCAAGGTTTTGGTGAGTATCTCCGTGAGCGCGGCGTTGCTCCCATTCTTCATCGCCAGAAGCAAGCCCACGGTGCGGTAAAATTCTCGGGAGAAGTGGTTATCGTACCGCTGGACGATCGCCAGATGCTTTGCCAGTTCGACTGAAAAAGAAAACTTTTGTGTGCCGGGTTCCGGAAAAACCAAAGTGGGAAACTCAGCCTCACGAAGCCGCGGGAGCTCTACGCCCGGAACCCGGGGATCATTTGCCGTGAACACCGAACTTTCCGCGTTCGCGATCAAAATGCACCGCAGGTACGATGACCAAGCCCGATCGAAAAGAATTTCAGCCACGATGCCTTTCGGATTTAACTCCGCGCGCAGTAGTTTTTCGATCCTTCGGATTTGCCGAATGTTGTGCCCGCAGCGTGCCAAGGCCTCGAGGGGATGCCGGGTCAGAATTCCGTGGCGGGTCGCATGGAAGTGCGACTTATCACGACGAACACGGTGATTGGGCTTGTGGCTGTGAGCTTGAGGCATGTCTCTTCGATCGCCACTAGGTACCGAATTTTGGGTCTTCACACTGTCACTTTCTGTGCGGTCACTATGTTGCATGACTTCCTCCAGGCCCAAAAAAAAGCCGACTGAAGCTTCTGGCTTCAGTCGGCCGTAATACGCTAAACTTCCCAAATCTCGCGAGAAATTCTCCCGCGTACGAAGATTAACGCCAGGAAGATCAAACGCAAGTGTTTTTTTTCGATTTGTGCAGTAGTTGTTACGATGTCGGAACAACCGCCGTGACGGCCCGCGAGATAATCTCAAAGCATTCGCTAGATGTGGCGCAAAACCTTACGCTTTCTAACGAAAGTTCCTTGGACGCGAGTCCCATGCCTGACGCTGGAATGCATAGACCACACTGGCAGCAGAAGAAAAGCATGCTGATTCCGCGAAGATTAAAATCGCGACATTACTCCCAATGGGAAGCGCATCCTTCATTTCGGCGTAGCGGCCGTTCAGACTGAGCGCGGTGGCCCGAGCGCCTAGTTGCCCCTCAGACTCCGCGTGCGCGATTTCCGCAACCGAAATTAAGGGAAATCTCGGACTGCGACGGATATGCTGATCCGTGACAAAGCTTTTCGGCGGGGTCGTAACACGGAAGTTGCCAGACTCAATTCCAACGTGGTCCCAGTGATTCACTCCCGCGCCAGGGCCGGAGAAGTGTGGCCGCCCGTAGCGTTGGCGACGACTTAGGGCGCCACCATCGCCGCTAAAAAAGCGAGACTTTCTCCTGGGCCCCGGCTCGCGAAGGCCCGTGCGACTTCGTTTACGCAAGAATTTGACCGCGTCTTCGCGAGCTAAATATTTTACGACCGACCCGAGCACTTAGGGTATTAGCTGGTGAATGAGAAAACCCGAACTGCTCGCCGAGGTATCCGTCTGTAATACATACGCCTGTGAGATATTAATCTGGTAGAAAGTCACACTGAAGCTCGGAGCAGCCGGTGAAATAAACGGATAAGCCCCAGAGGTCGACGGTGTCGGTATCGTGATATTTCCTGTCGCGCGTCCCTGGTTAACGGCGTCCTCAACGGAAGAGCCCGTAACGGACGCACCAAGAACCGCAACAGGATTGGAAGAATCGCTGCGATCATAGTCGGCCAAACCTGAGAATGCTTTGTTTTCGGATAGCACCACACCTGCTAAGTCCAATTCATTTGCTGTTGTAGAGGTCGTAATGCCCTTTGTGAGCTGCAGGGCGTTATAGCCGAGAAACGGAGGAAAGCCAGGATTGGTGTTCCTGATGAGCAAACCCGTCCCGTTCACGTTTGCGTCGGTACGCAACATCAAAGCGTTACCTGCGCCGGAGAAAAAGCCTGCGGGGGAAGCGTTGGGATCAAGGATATTTACATCGTAATCCACCACGTAAAGATTAAACGTGGAACTTCCGGACGCGTCCACGAGAGTGAGACCGCCAGTACCGGCTAGCGATGAATCATAGGAACCGCTAACGTTGACGCTTAATTCCGGATTGGCCGGGGACCCACCCGCATTGGAATCAGATATTCCCGTTGATATGTCGCTGTCGATCTCAATGATAAAAAACTCGCCGGCGGTAATCGTTCGCCCGGCGGAACTCCAGCCTGCATGTTGATAAAAATAATTGCCGCCTAGGAAAATAGTGCTGCCACCCTGCGCGTACGCACTGCCACCCATAAGATTTAAATTGTCGGCTTCGCAGAGGCGTAGTGCTTTCGGGGAAATAATATAGTAGGTGAAGGATCTTCCTCCTCCCAGCTGCAACGTTCCGCGCCCGTTGGGATCCGGCGCACTGAAAGACCCATTGAAGGGCGAAGTGGACATGACCGCGGCAGTATTGATATCCAGGATGCCGCTGCTCAGGCTGCCGACTCCATCGGCGGTAAAAACTCCGCCATACGATACTTTTGTTGCCGCATTAGATTCCGCTGTTCCTGTCATCGTGAATGAAAAGCCACCATTAATTTGAGAAGCGACGAATCCACCGGCCGGATGTTGCTGCAAATCCATCGTGCCGCTACCGGGGTTTCCATCTATTTCTGTCAGTAAGGCATGTGCGGGTGAAGTTAGTGCGAAGCTAAAGTCGAGTTGTTGTCCGCTGGCCGTTCTAACGTTCATCGTGCCGTGCCCGGTGATGTCTACCGTGTACGAGGAAGTATTCGGTTGCGGATTCGCACTGGTCGGGAGAATCTGATCTTTGAGGTCGAGGATTGCAGGAGAAATAATGTCAGCGATACCGCCCGCCACGGTTCCGTCGCCATTGAGAGTTATGCTGCCAAGAAGTGAGGCCGTACCGCGGTTCCCCGTCGGGGATGTCAGGAAGAAAGCGTATTGGCCGCTGAGCGTCGCGTTCGAAGCGGTTCCAGAGATCAAGGTGCTCGCACTGGCGCTCTTGTTGATGTCGGTAACGGAGGTGGCAATAATGATGATTGCCGTGCCAGATGCCGCGGATGCAGGCACCGTATAGGTCGTCACAACTTCGTTGCCCGTCGATGCCGGGTTGAAAGTGCCGCAGGCCGCCGCGGGAGAGCAACTCCACGTCACACCCGCCGTATCATGGGACACACTGGCGCTAACGCTCGCGGTTTGGCCGGGCTGAATCGTTGTAGGTGGGAGAACATCGAACTGCACCTGGGAAGCGGAGCCGGTGATCATGATTACGGAACTGGCGCTCTTCGAATTGTCCGCGACGGATTTAGCTGTGACTGTGACTTGGCCACCGGTTGGCACCGCTGTCGGAGCCGTATAAGTCGTTGCCATGCCGCTTGCTGTAAAGTATGGGCTAAACGATCCGCAAGCAATTGCCGGATTGCAAACCCAAACCACCCCGGCGTGCGTGCTGTCATTCGACACCGTTGCGGAGACAGCCGTGGTACCGCCTGGAACGACGCTTGGAGAAAGCGGAGACAAGACGACCGAAACAGATCGCGATAGTGTTCCTGGCTGTGTCCCCGGCTGTGAGGATCCTCCGCCGCAACCAGAGCTGAACAGAGTCAAGATTAAAGCCGCTACCGGAAAAAGCGCGTCGCCTCTATTCGCATTTTTGACGTTCATTGGGCCTCCAAGCCCCTGGATGCGGTACGTTTCCGATGACTCTTGGAACTAAGGAACATCGCGCGCACTTCGAGTTGCGGCGGTTTACCCAGCCCAACCGCCGCCCCTCGCGAGCATTTCTTACGCGAGATTTCAAGAGTTGAACGATCCTCAACGGGTGAATATGCGGTTATTTTCTATCGCTCATTTCTCCACCGCTGGTTGTCTTGTAGACCGAAGAGTTAGTCGAGACGTACAGAATGTCAGGTGCGTCTGTGTCTAGTGCGATTCCGAAGACGTTCAGGTCGTCCAGTCCATTGTTAATCGCCGTCCAGGAGTCACCGCCATTTGTGCTCTTAAAGACCCCCGCGCCTTCGAAAGCGACGTATATAACATTGTGCCGGCAAGGGTCGACCTGAACAGATCCAGTGCGCGCGGTCTGAAATCCGTCCGGTAGCCCATCGCTCTGGGAGACAAAAGACGCGCCCCCATCGACACTCTTCAGCACCCCGGTGAAGGTTCCCGCGTAGACGATATTGGGCTCGACCGGATCAACCGTTACGCTCAAGGACGGCGTTTGATCTACATTGATCCAACTGGCCCCGGCATCGGTGGATCGCCAGATCCCGCTGTTACCGGCAAAGAAAACAGTTTGGTGGTGTTGGGGGTCAATCGTAATTCCCCTTCCGCTGAGGGACAGGAAATCGTCCGGAAGGCTGCCCGGAGCGCGGTCGATACGTGTGAACGTCTCGCCAAAATCCGCGCTTTTCCAAATACCATCGCCGCTGCGAAATGTGGAAACATAAATGGAATGATCGACAGGATCAACGGTGACACCGGCAACATAGATGGCGCTTGATCCAAATAGGCGACGTTCCCAATGCCGGCCGTGATCGCGCGATCGGTAAAGACCTCCGCCCGTAAACGAGCCTGCATAGACGAGTTTCGGTTCCTGTGGGTCGAAGGCAATGCTCCGTGGTGCCCGGGATGTCAGTCCTTTCTCGCCGCCATCCTCCCAATTGCGACCGCCATCCTGCGTAACGAACAAGCCACCGTCATTGGTAGAGAAGAACACGTGTTCGTGGTTGCCCGGATCAATTCGCAACGCGTGCCCGTTCTGGCAGCGGCACTCTTTCAATTGCCTCCAGGCGACCCTTCGCCAATTCGACGCTCGGCGATCATCTTCATCGGAGTCTTTTGTCGACGCTGTGCGCTCGAACACTCCATCGAAGTTGGTTCCTGCAAAAATGGATCCGTCCGATCCAGCGCTAAGAACTAAACCTAGACCGTCGGATATTCCAGTGTTGCTCCAGGTTGCGCCGTCGTCTTTGCTGACGGAGACTCCCTGAGTCGCGGTCCCGGCATACAGACGTTTTCCACTTTTCGCCAGTGCCAGGACAACACCAACGGCCGGTGAACCGGTGCGGACAAAGGTGGCTCCTGCGTTTGTACTTTTGTAGACGCCATTGCCATTGGAACCTGCATAGATGACGTTGCTATTGGTGGGATCCACGTACAACGACCAGACCGTCGTGTCCACGTTGAGTGGATTCCACGTAGCGCCGCCGTCGACACTCTTGAACGCGCCGGTCCCGGCGGTTCCTGCATAGACAACGCTGGTGTTATTGGGGTCGATTGCCAACGAGAAAACAAACGGGTTGTCGATGCCATTCGCCGAAGACACCCAGGTATCGCCACCATCGGTCGTCTTCTGAAGGTCACCGTTAAAGCCCGCGTACAAAATATTTGGATCCGTGGGATCGATGATCAACGATAAAGGTAAATCGACGGAGCCTGTGGGAATCCAGGTGTTTCCCCCGTTTACGGTTTTGTAGATGCCGGCGCCCGTTCCCGCGTAGACGAGACTGGGATCATTTTGTGCCATCGCCAGCGATGCCACGACCAGAGAGCCCAGCCCCTGATTGGCGGCTGTGAAGGTTTGGCCGCCGTCCCGGCTCTTGAGAATTCCCCCTCCCAAGCTCGCGATGTAAACGGTGCGTGTCGGAGGGTCTAGAGCGATGGAAGCTTCAATAGCGGGAGGGGCAGGGCCTACTGATCTCCAAGCTCCTCCTGTGCGGGGTTCGCCATTTACGAGTGCCTTTGATTGAGCATTAGAATTCGCCGGCAAAATTAAAAACGATGTAAGAAGTAGTGAAAACCAGATACCGACAGCTCCCTTATTTGCTGACTTGCGTTGCCTTATTTCGTTCATGGCATTGCTCTCCTTAACTGACCAATCGCTCCGAACCCGAAATGACGCCGGAAATCTCGCCAGTGCAAGCTGTGCAATGGCTGCGTAGGTTCCCGGTAACTTGCGTTGGGCGGACTATGGGAGCGAACCAGTCGGACGGTCAATGCACGCGGAAACATTCTTGGGTAACTGTGTAACTGATAGAAAACGCTTTGAATGAGGTTAAGACGCGACGCCTATCTATTGATAACCACTAACGGCAGTGCTACGCTTCTTCGCGAATCTCCCTTATGAACGACGATTCGAAGCCTTCAAAGGTGTATAGGTTCGGTCCTTATCAAGCCAATACGGCAGATCTGGAATTGCGAAAGGGTGGCATCCGGATCAGACTACAGCCCAAACCCTTTCAGGTGCTCAAGATCCTGTTAGAGCGGGCCGGCCAGTCGGTTAGCCGGGAAGAACTTAAGGCCTTGCTTTGGGCTCCTGACATTTTTGTGGATTTCGACCATGGACTGAATACGGCGGTGAATAAAATCCGCGAGGCCTTGAGTGATTCCGCGGAAGAACCCCGATACATCGAAACGCTAGCAAATGGTTATAAGTTCATCGGCGATATCACTGAACAGTCTGCACGGCACCTCGTCACAACTGCCCCCGTCGCTGCATCGCCTCCCGCTGCTTCACTTCTTGCCGACCATCCTGATCCAAGGGTTGAGATCACTTGGAGAAGACGCTACATCGCGCCGGGTGTCGGACTCGCCTGCCTGTTTGCCGTGGTTCTTTTAGTGTTTCACGCCGCACCTAAGGTGTTTGGAACCTCTTCAGGTGCGATCCAAGCCGTGGCTGTTCTGCCTTTGAAGAATCTCTCTGGAGACCCGTCTCAGGAATATTTCAGCGATAGCATGACCGATGAATTGATTACCCAACTCGCGAAAATCTCCAGCCTCAATGTGGCGTCCGCTGGATCGGTGGTTCGTTACAAGAATACGTCGGCCTCCGCTGCAGAGATCAGACGAGAGTTAAAAGTGGATGCGTTCCTAACAGGCAGTGTGATACGTACCGGCGACAAAATTCGCGTCAGCGCGCAACTTGTCGACGCCCGAACTGACCGGCACATTTGGGCGGAAGACTACCAGGGCGATTTGCGGGATGTGCTCGTTTTGCAGAACGACATTGCGACGGCAATTGCACACAGCGTAAAGGTTAAGGTTGCTCCTGCCGATTCTCCGACGGTGTCGGTGCCTCGCCAGGTTGATCCCCGCGCCTACGACGCATATATCAGGGGCCGCGGGTATTGGATTCGGAGCAATACCCCAACTGAAGTTCCCGGTGATGTTGAGAAAAGTGGGGAATTTTTCAAGCAGGCTATCCAGTACGACCCGAGTTTTGCGCGTGCCTACAGCGGGCTTGCAGATTATTACGGCGTGCAAGCGGCCTACGGGGTAATACCCGCCGCAGAGGGCTGGAGAAAGTCGGAAGAGGCGTCTCGGAAGGCGCTCGCTCTCGATGATCGGCTTGCGGAGGCCCACTGTTCGCTGGCGTCCAAAATGATGTACTACGACTGGGATTGGAAAGGCGCTGAAAGGGAGCTACTGCGTGGCTTGGAGTCTGATCCACACTATGCGGCACTCCATAACTTGTATTCCCATTTGCTTTCTTACACCGGGCGGTTCGATCAAAGTATCGTGGAAGCCCACAAAGCAGAGGAACTCGATCCTCTGGGCCAACGAGTCGCTGTTCAGCGGGCCCTCCGATTTAGCCGCCGTTTTGATTTGTTTCTCGTTGAGGTGGATAAGACTTTCGCGCAGGACCCTGCCCGGATTCACAAAGAAAGAGCAGCAGTGTACAAAGCCAGAAAGCAACATGCTGAAGAGGTGCATGAAACGGACCAGGAACTTCGCATCGAGGGGTGCGCGCCCTGCGCCGATCGATTGGCGACGGCGTATGAGCGCAGGGGTTACACGGGCTGGCTCCAGGAGAGACTGAACAGGCTGAACGAAATTTCGAAAGACGGACATTCCATGTCGTTCCAACACGCCGAGCTGTATGCGGCCATGGGAAACACGAATATGGCGATGCATTATCTCGAACAGGGCTACCGGGAACACACCGTGGAGTTGGTCAGGTTACAGGTGAATCCGGCCTATGACGATATGCGGGCCGACCCGCAGTTCCAGGATCTGATTCGTCGCATCGGGTTGCCCCAAAACTAGCCAATTCCCACCAGATCGCCCCGGCAGTGACAAATGTTATTTTTCCTCGCAAATTATCGATTAGCACAGTAATCTTTCGTGCCACTGACCTGAACCAATTTCAAAAGGCTACAGCTCATCCAGTGTCTCCGTATCGATCACTTCTGAGTTCCTGGGGACTACTGTTTTGTTTGTTTACTCTGGTGTCTGCTGCGACCGCCACAGCTCAATTGAGCACTGGCTCGCTCTCCGGTACCGTCATCGACCCGCTGCGAGCCCCGATCCCGAACGCGCAAGTCAGCATCACGAACGTTGCCACCCAAGAAAAACTGACGACCATCACGGAAATGGACGGAACCTTTCACGCAAACGCTCTCTTGGCAGGGACTTATACGGTCCTCATCGCTAAGACCAGTTTCAAACAATTGCTCGTCGAAAATGCTCCCGTCAACGCCGGATCGGAGTTAGGTCTCGGCGAATTGCAATTGAAGCTTGGCGAAGCTTCCACCACCGTTAGGGTGCAGTCCGTTTCAGGCTTGGTTGAACGCACCGAACCGCAACTTTCACGCTCCTTCGGAACCAAGGCTCTCACCTCCCTTCCCGGAATTTTAGAGAACAACGGTTTGGATAATCTCGCGTTGCTAGTTCCCGGAGTTGCCGACACCCGCGATCTGGGTTTTTCGAATGCCAATGGCGTGCAATTCTCCGTAAACGGGCTGCGAGGGAGGAGCACCGACCAGCAGATCGACGGTCAAAACAATAACGACAACTACGAGGCGGGCCCTTTGATATCACTAGGCGATGCGGAATTCGTCGCGCAGTACGAACTTACGACGGGCAACTTCAACGCGGAGTTCGGACGGAATTCAGGTTCCGTAGTCAACATTGTCACCAAGTCTGGCACTAATGATCTGCATGGTCGTCTATACGCGACCGAGTCAAACTGGCGATTTAACTCACTTTCACCTAATCAGAAGGTCTTTGAGGGTCTCACTGGAGTCCCCGCTTTTAATGACGCGTTCCTTGGAGGAACGGTTGGCGGGCCGATAGCAAGAGATAAATTATTTTTCTTCCTAGGCGTGGATTCGGAAAGCCTGAATCAAACCAAAGTATTCGCCACCGGGCAGTTGACACCGACGCCTTCAGGGCTGAAGACACTAAGTGATTGCTTTCCTGGAAGCACCTCCGTGCAGGCACTTCTTTCCTATGGTCCTTATTCGGTGAAAGCAGGAAACCCCAGGCCGCTAGGGGCAGTAACTTCGATGAATGTCCCGGGTTGCGGTACGGTAGCTACAGCAGGTATTCAGCGCTTACTACCGACGGACGCTCGCCAAAACAATTTCATCACGAAATTTGATTATCAAACTCCAAAAAATCATTTCTCGGGCAGATATCTCTATGCCCGAAACCTATCTTCGAATAGCGACGGAGCAATTGCTGCGGGGTATTCCGCAGACGGCTTTCAGTTAGCGCAGGGCTACAATTTCAGTTGGACGCGGTTCCTTGGGGTGAGCACGGCGAATGAGTTTCGCGTGTCTTACGGGAGAAATGATTTTCAGGATGGGGGTAACACCCTGGGTCGCACAGGCCCCGGCGCCAGGCAACTTGGGGATGCACTGACGTTCATCACGTTTACCAACTCAAACCTTCTGAGCTTTGGAGTTCCCCCTGGTTTGCCGGAGGACCGAATCGCAAATACCTATCAATTTCACGATAACTGGACTCACATCGCTGGACGACACGCCCTGAAAGTGGGCGCTGACGTCACTCAGGTGCGTGCGCCCATTACCATGCTCATCAATTACAACGGCTCGTTCGAATTTACTGATTTGGCGGCGTTCGCGACAAATTCGCCGGATCGAATTCGCATCGCTTCCGGAAATCCATATCTTGATTTCCGCGAGACCGATCTTTACCCGTATGCCGCCGATCAGATAAGGCTCGCGAGTAACCTGATCCTCACTTTGGGGCTAACCTGGTCTTACTATGGGCAACCGGCTAACATTCTGCACAAAATAACGACGCGCTCCCAGACGGGCGACGATCCGTTGTGGGATCCAAATCTCCCGTTGACCGTAACCACTTCACCGGAATTGCCTGCCTTCAAGAATGGCTGGGCGCCGGGCATTGGCTTTGCGTGGTCACCCCGCAACAATTCCTTGCATTTAGGTACTGGCACAGTATTTCGCGGTGGTTACCGGTTGTCTTACGACCCGGCGGCTTACATCACCTACGCCAAAGAGGCCACCGACTCACCATACGTAATTTCCACAACGCTGACGGGAGGTATTGCAGGGGCAAATCCACTGCCGGCGGTTCCGACCGGTAACAACGTGAGAGCGTTGCTGGGGCCTCATTTGCAGACCGGGATTTTTGACCCGCGAGCATTTGGACAAACTACCGTCTCGCCGGATTTTGGGCCGGACCGCGTACATGAGTGGTCGCTTGGCCTACAACGAGAGATTTCCCACAACGCAGCACTGGAAGTGCGCTACGTCGGAAATCACGGCGCGGGATTGTTCCAGACGATCGACGGCAATCCTTACATTCTCGGCCTGGCGAACTCCTATCCAAATCTTCTTCCGCCCGGATGGAAACCGTGTCCAGCGTCACAGGCAGCTATTCCCGAATTGGTAGGGCGCGTCAATTGCACGGGCGGAGCCTTGGTTCAAGAACGCGCGAACACCGGTTACTCGGACTACCACGGATTGCAGATCGAGTTCCGCTCGACATTGCTCTGGCATCAACTTACCTTGCAGAGTTCCTACACCTTCAGCAAAACAACCGACAATACCAGCGAAATCGGAGCGACTGGGTCCGCTGGCAATACTTCGCACCTTTCCCAAAGTCAGGCCAACTTCACGGGTCAGGAGCACGGTCTCTCGGGGCTTGATTTCCCTCATAAGTTCGTGCTTTCCGCTGTGGAAGAGGTACCATTTTTTAAGAATCGGGGTGGTTTGGTCGGACAGGTTCTCGCCGGTTGGCGCGCGGCGGCCGTTTACACGCTATCTTCAGGTCAGCCCTACACCGCCGTGCAATTCTCCCTCAGCTGTAACGCCGGCGGCGATATTTGCGCTTCTTCATCGAGCGACACCAACCCCTACGATCCCGCGTTCAATGCGGAGTACGCCCTGCCAGATGGCTCGCTTCGGCCATTTCTAGGGTCCAACAACGCGCCGGTGCAATCGGTCGGAATTTTCGCGAAGGATATCTGCGCCACTGACAGCGCCGGAATTCTCTGTGGCAACTCCACGATCTCTCCGACGACGTTGATCAGTCTGAACCAGTTCAACCAGGGTTTCACCGGCACCACACTGGATAGCTCAGGACGAGTAATTTCCGATAGCACGCATCCCGCCGAGGTTGTCACCAAGGATCAGGTGAGGTTCATCGCGAACACCAAGACTGCTGTTGCTTTTTTTGGAAGCCCGTTCGGAAACGTGGGACGCAATACACTGCGCGACGGTCACATCAACCTTTTGAATTTCTCCGCCTTCAAAATCACGAAGCTTACCGAGGGCTTGACCTTACAACTTAATACCGACTTCCTGAATGCTCTCAATCATCCGAATTACTCCTCGGTTGATCCTTTCATTGACGATGCTGGTCTCGCCGCCGAAGGGTTCGGATTTGCAAATCCTCACCTCTTCGGTGTGTCCCACCGTACGATTTCGTTCGGAGCAAAACTATTTTTTTAACGCGCTTGAAAAAACAGGCTCAACATCTCGAGCGCAACCATGGATCGCTTCAACAGGACTGACGCGGCTCCCAAGTCCAGGGAGAACTCGGAAGCCGCCCTATATCAGTGGTCGTCGTCTGCTTCGTCTCCGCTCTCCAAGGGCGCCGGTTTACGGACTTCGATTGTAGTGAGAGGTTGACCCGAAGTAGGGTTTGCAAAGCGTAGGATTCGTCCAGCCGTGCCGGGCGCGGCCCCGAGATCGCTGACGTAGATATCATCGTGGCAGTCCAAAGCCATGCCGGTGGGCACGTTCAATCCGCTCACGATTTCCTCAGCGACGCCGTTGGCGATCCGGATGATCCGGCCTTGACCGACATTTGGAAAACCCGCCGCACTGGAGAATTCCATCACATACAGCCTTCCCTGGCTATCCTTCTGAACGTCAATAATGGTGGTGAACCCTCCCCAGTAATCGATCACGAAACCTTGATGCGTCACTTGGTAGAGCTTCGACGATCCCACGACAACCGGAAATAACCCGAGATTGCCGACAAAGAAACGGCCATCCAGACTGGCAACGGACGTCGGTACGATGTGTCCGAGCGGTGCGGATAGATCGGAGAGTTGTTCAATTCTCGGTTCTCTCCCATCGGTTAGATTAATTCGTAGCAATCTTCCGTGGTTGGGCTCGATGACGATTAGGTCGCCATGGAAGGCTTGCATGCTGAAGGGCACTCCGTCCGGTTCGAAGTCAGCGGGATTCGGATGTGCCACCGGGTGCTCCCGGAAAAATCGGCTCAAGTTTGCCACTAACTCGAACGTGTGGCGCTTTACGTTGATACGAAGAACAGCGTTGGGAAAATTCGGATTGCCGTGGCTGCATCCACCTCCAGATGTGAGGGCATACAGCTGGCCGTCAATGAACGCAATATCCGACACTCCAGCCGTATCTCCCGTGGGTAGACTAGTGGCCCCAGAAGGAAGGCCGGAGACCACTGTCGTGCGCTCCCCGTTCGACTCAATCCGCGATATACGTGCCGTTAAGCCCCCATGATACGGTCCGACTGGCGCCGGCACATTCTCACAGCCCTTGGGTACCGCTTGAGTGCCGCCTAGTCCGGCTTCTGCGAAATAGAGCAATCCGTCCGGTCCGAAGGTCATTCCACGCGGTCCTTCAAGTCCGGAGGCAACTACGGTGCCGCCCGGAGGCACCGGCGGAGCCTGAGCGAACAAAAACGGCGCACATGCCAGGTAAAAAATTGCGAGACGGCAGGCCTTAAGGCCTGCCTCCACACCACTGCCGTTACGTTTGAAATTCATTTCTTTCTCCTTTGTAATGCCGAGGCCATCCATGGGATATGAAAGGGACGGCGCATGATCCCGTTTCTTTTAGGGCGGCAGCGTATCGGAAGCAATGCACAGAGGGTAAATTCCGGCTCCACTTCTTCCTCATCGAATAATCGATTGAAGGAACGTGGGTTAGGTCCCCGGATTAAGGCGTATCCGCGCCGGCAAACCCAACGTTTTTTTGGTGCGATGCGATTTCGTCGGTCTGCCTTCAGACTGTGGTACGTCCGAACCAAACCCGACGCCTTAAATCGCCATTTAGTGTGAAGCCACCACCATTCGTGCTATTTCAGCTTGCACACACAGTCGAGCAATACTAGAGAGTTTATAGCTTGGAACCGTGCTGGCTTACGCCCGTAAAGCTACGGCACGACCAGCATTCAGAAGCTGACCGGATGTGGATCGCCGGAAAGGAGCAGATTCCAGAAGCCTACAGCGCATTCTGGGGCAGATTCTTTGAAACAACTCGGCATGATTCTGCCACAACGAGTCCCGTCAATTTTTGGTTAGTCGGCAAACATAAGATGTTGTGCTAAGGACCACCGCTTGCTGGGTACGCGTCCGTTTATCAGGACTTGTGATTCGGTTTGCGGACAGATCAGGCCACTAAACGTATGATTTGATCCCTGCGATGCGGCTTTTCAGTGAACAGATTGGGCACTTAGGACACCCATGGTGCATGCGGCGTTTTGCGGGGCGAAAATGAGGTCACCATTCTCTTTTTTTCCAACGATTTTCCGTCCATTTACCTGAATTGGGCCGGCGCCCGCCAGCGTTCCGTCCGATCGATACGCTAACACAATCGGGTGCGCGGTATCCTTGAGTTCGAGGAGCAGCTGATTGTCCTGTTGCACCATTCTGTAGTCGTGGGCCACCGAGGCGGCGCCACATCGGACTACGGCCGCGTCGGTATGAAACTTGATCGCAAACCCAGCAATTCCAAAGTACTGGCCGTTCACTCGCAGACCAGATGGAATGACTTTTGTGGACCCGGGATCGAGCAGATCCATGGTCATGGTGACCGTGGTTTGAGGGCCTGAGGTAGAACCTTTCAGACCTCCGATCTCACATCGTTGCGTCGTGGCCCGCAGGATGGGAGTGGACTCAGCGTAAGGGATGTTCGTGGAACTGTTAATTTTCCACTGGGTCGAGTAACCCGCTACGATGTTGCCCTTCAGATCAATCGTTGCGGGACCCATGAGGGTTCCATCAGGGCGAAAGGTAAGGCTGAAAGGCTGCGGCTGGGCTTGAATGTTGACCACAGCCCGATTGCCATTCATCTGAACGGTGTACGAATGACCTTCTGGCACGAGGTCGCGGCAGGAGACGGACACACCGTCCTGGCCAAAATTCGCAGTAAAATTTCCGCCTTTATAAACACCAGTCAAATATAGGCCGGCAGGATGCTCATTCGCCATGGTCTTAGCCATGGCCGGATTGACCTCGGCCATCATTCCCTGAAGTGACTTGGACATGGTCTCGCCCATGCAAGTGGTGGGTTCCCTGCCGGCTTCGATACACTCACGAATTTCGCCCTGTTCGCGTTCCAATTGAGTCGGCGGCGGCGGGGCAAAGGATCGGGCCGACGCCATGCCAGCAAGATTTTTCTTCTGCGCGGCGTCCTGTTGATCTTTTACCCGCTTTTCGAAGGCGGCTTCGCGTGCAATCTCTTCGGCGGTAGGCTGCACACAAGTCGAAAGCAGTTTTCTCACATTACCCTTCGTGTCGTAGGTGAAAGTCAGCCCGCCATTGTAGAGTTTCTCGGGATGGGCGATGGCGCAGCGGGCGGTATCGGCTTCCGATTTGTCACAGTAGTCAATGAAGATGTGCTCTCCGGCGCAAATGTAGGTGACGTTCGTCAAGACGGTTTGCGCCGAGGCGGCACCAGGGATGCCGAGCAGAACAGTCAGAACGTAATTTTTGAGATCGATCTTCATTGTCGCCACCTTAGATGAAGCAAGTGCATAGCCTATCTGGTTTTGCGAGGACTAACCAGATGCGGCAGGGCCTGGTAAGTTTGAATGCATAGGCAGGAGGAGCGCTTGGTGTACCAAAGCTGAACTCAGCGGCCGTCCTGATTCAGAAATACCAAGGAGGCTCTCCCATGCAGACTATGTATTACACGAGGCTGGATGTTCACAAGAGGACGATTAGCTACTGCGTAAAAGCTGACAGTGGCGCGATTCACATCGCGGGCAAGATTCCTGTCATACGCTGCGATCTGGTTCGATAGATTAGACAAGAACATTAGAAACTTCTCAACAATGAAAGGCTATGTGTTGTGTGGCTAGTGCGAGCAGCGATTCAACATTTGTGGCGAACCTTGGGTGCTCGCTCCGGCCCTTTTCATTTTATATTTTGACTAGTCTCTCGTGCTCCGGTCTCCGCGCGGTCGTTCACAACGACATGATCCGGGGAATGTCTGGCTTTCCGTTCATGCACGATTCCTCATCCGGGATTCGCCTCTTCGGCCTCTTCGGCCTCCCCACCTTCTCAAGGAACACCCGCTATCAATGGAAATTAGCTAACTTTTGCTTCAACAATCTCAATTCGTCACCGAGGGCGATCTCAATCCCTAACGAACGGCGAGATCCGGTTGCTACCTTGCTCACCATAGATGGGCTCACCTTCATTCTTTGCGCCACTCGCTGGTAGACCCCGGTGAACTCGGAAATAATGCTTCCTGCTGGAGGCTGCAATTCTTCGACCTTGTGCGGTGCCACAAGGCTTTGTTCATGTTGTCTCGGGGGCCTCAGATTTGAAGAGGCTGCAACACGAGGAATAACCATTTCTAGCTTGAGACGAGCCATCGCACGTTCATCCGCCAATTTGTTGCGTACCATCGAAGAATATGGTCGCTTGCTTATGCAAAAACGAGTGTCCGATTAGGAACAGCCGGGCGATCTTTATTCCGGTAATACCACATTCAGCAACGAACTGTGCACTTGCAGCCCTCCGTTGTAGTGGATAAACCCGAGCTTCCTGAATTTGTTCATGAAGAAATTTACGCGACTCCGAGTGGTCCCAACCAGCTCGGCCAAAGTTTCCTGCGATACGCCACCATTGTTTCGGGCTCGCCTTCTTTTACGTAACGCGCAAGATGATATTTGACTGATAGTAGACCGTACCGTCGGCGACGCTGCTCTTTTCCTACCACCAGCCGCTACACAATCTCCTGATGGTTACCCCCCGAGCTGAAAGTTCTGCAAGTAATTGCGCCACTCCGGGAGAGATCTCACGGTCGCCCGGGACAATGACAGCCCATTCCAGGTTCTCGCGAAACTCTTTCGATTTGATCTG
>Ga0182024_10009908_pt1 | contig 19559 bp, 10 predicted proteins | sample P32metaG_FD_120480 | JGI IMG/M metagenome (GOLD analysis project Ga0182024, IMG submission 120480) | Permafrost microbial communities from Stordalen Mire, Sweden - P3-2 metaG (Illumina Assembly) | ecosystem: Environmental > Terrestrial > Soil > Wetlands > Permafrost | place: Sweden: Stordalen... | reverse complement strand
GGTGTCGCGTTGCAGCGCCTCGGTATCGGCGCGGGTCGCGACCACATCTCCCGGCTGCATCGGCAGGATCCGCTTCTCGGCCTTGCGGCCTAGCGTGTCCTCCAGCACCTCGATGAAGCGCGACACCTTCACCGGTCGCCCGCCACCGATATTGTAGACACGGAACGGCGCCGCGCTTTCGGCCGGGGTCGATTGGGCGGCATTCCAATCCGGGTTCGGCGTGGGCACGCGGTCGATGACCCGCCGCACGCCCTCGACGATGTCGTCGACATAGGTAAAGTCGCGTTCGAGCTCGCCGCCGGCGAAAACGTCGATCGGCTGGCCCGAGAGGATCGCTCGGGTGAATAGGAACAGCGCCATGTCGGGCCGACCCCACGGCCCGTAGACGGTGAAGAAACGCAGGCCTGTCATCGGCAGGCCGAACAGGTGGCTGTAACTGTGGGCCATCAGCTCGTTGGCGCGCTTGGTCGCGGCATAGAGGGTCAACGGATGATCGACCGGGTCATCGGTCGAGAACGGCATCTTGGTGTTAGCGCCGTAGACCGAGCTCGTCGAGGCGTAGACGAGGTGCTTCACCTCGGCGTGCCGGCATGCTTCGAGAATGTTGAGAAACCCGGTCAGGTTCGCGTCCACATAGGCATGCGGGTTGGTCAGCGAATAGCGGACCCCAGCCTGCGCCGCGAGATTGACTAGAACCGCCGGGCGCGACTTTTCGACGAGCGCCCGCACCTCGATCCCCTGCGTCAGGTCGAGGTGGGCGAAGCTGAACCGATTATGGGCTTGCAGCCGCGCGAGCCGCGCCTTCTTCAACTCGACATCGTAATAGGGGTTGAGGTTGTCGAGGCCGATGACCGCGCGGTCCTCGCTCAGCAGCCGTTGGGCGAGATGATACCCGATAAACCCGGCGGCGCCGGTCACCAGAACCGGGCGCTCTGGAAATTCGTCGAGGGGGCTCACAGCCGCCATAGCTCAATGCCGGCAGGTTGCTCGGCGCGCGGCAGTCGCGACTTTACGTCAAGGACAGCACCACACCCATCGCGCAGTAGGCCGGTCACCAGCGTCCAGCCTTCGGTGACGAGCGGCGCGTGCGCCACCGCGAGGATCACGGCATCGGTCGGCACGAGAGCCTCGCGCGGCAGCAGTCGGACGCCATATTCGCGCAACGCCTCATCGGCCGAAGCGAGCGGATCATGCACTTGCATCGCGATCCCGAACCCTTCCAGTTCGCGGATGATGTCGATGACCTTGCTGTTGCGGATATCGGGCACGTCTTCCTTGAAACTTAAACCCAGGATCGTCACGAGGCGCTTGGCGCCGTCATGGCGCAGCATCATGCGGACGCATTGCCGCGCCACCCGGGCGCCGACGCCGTCGTTGACCTGGCGTCCAGCGAGGATCAACTCCGGGTGATAGCCCGCCTTCTCGGCGCGGTGGGTCAGATAATACGGGTCGACGCCAATGCAATGGCCGCCGACCAGCCCCGGGGAGAATTTGAGGAAATTCCACTTGGTGCCGGCGGCGGCGAGCACGTCGGCGGTATCGATCCCAAGCTCGTGGAAGATCGACGAGAGCTCGTTCATCAGTGCGATGTTGAGGTCGCGCTGGGTGTTCTCGATGACCTTGGCGGCCTCGGCGGTCTTGATGTTGGGGGCCTTGTGGATGCCGGCGTGGACGACCGAGCCGTAGACGGCGGCGATGATGTCGAGGGTGCGCGAATCCTGGCCGGCGACGACCTTCGTGATGGCCTCGAAACGGTGCTGGCGGTCGCCGGGATTGATCCGCTCCGGCGAGTAGCCCAGCGTGAAGTCGCGCCCGCAGACAAGGCCCGAGGCCGCTTCCAGCACCGGCGCGCAATCCTCCTCGGTTGCGCCCGGATAGACGGTCGACTCGTAGACGACGATGTCGCCCTTCTTGAGCGCGGCGCCCACCATGCGCGACGCGGCCATGAGCGCGCGCAGGTCGGGCCGGTTGGCCTCGTCGATCGGGGTCGGGACCGTGACGATGAAGAAATCGGCGCCGCGCAAATCTGCCGCGTCGACGGTGAAATGGAAGTTCGGCGAGCGCAAATCCTCCGCCTCGACCTCGCGTGTGCGATCGCGGCCGGCAGTCAGCTCGGCGATGCGTTCGCGAGAAATATCGAACGCGATCACGCGCATGCCCCCGCGGGTGAACGCCGCCGCGACCGGAAGTCCGACATAGCCAAGACCGACGACCGCGATCTTGCGGCCATGTCCTGGAAAGCTGTCAGCCGACATCAAAAAAATCCCCCACGCGCGCAGAGTGTTTTTCGATCGTCAGCCATTCGTAGCAAAGAATTGTTAGTTTGACGTAAGCGAAATCGCCGCGACCGGAGGCTAGCGCATGGTCACAGGCTTGCTGCTTGCCGCGGCCCGTTCAGCGTGCGGTTAATCGCGCATCGCCATCCCGCCCTGCCACCGCGCTGCCTCTCGCGTGCGGCGAGTTGGCGATTGCGGTTTGCCGATCGCCCGGCTAAATGTGCGGCGGCACCGCTGGGTGGGCGGATGCGACCGATCAGCAACACAGTCTTCGTTGGCTGCGGCTACCTATGGGTTTCAGCGGGTTGGCGAGGCGAGCGCGCTCGCGTCACGGCCCGCGGGACCATCGTTAGTGCAATGTCCATTTGCCAGAAGTTGGAAGCTCAAAAATGAGAAATCGCAGGATCGGAATATTTATTGGTTTAGTTGTTCTGGGTATCGTTATTTTAGGTATTTATTTCGATATGCAACCGTCTTCTTCTGCCAACCAGAGCTCAGTCGCCACAAATGTGAACGCTACTCCGCTGTTAATAGGAAGCCTGACCCAGGCCGGTCGCGGGGCCACAATAGCGGGTGATAATCCAGCGATCATTACGACGCCCCCCGGACGCTACGCCTACGCCGCAAACCTGAAGGTCCCAGATGATGTTAAATATCCTGGAACAGCTTCAGTGCAAATAAAGATAAAAGTTAAGGAAGGTACGTTTTCTGTTGGTCTTTTGACAAATGATGCTTCAAAATTTATCGTAAGCCAAGTAGTAAAAACTAGCTCTGACATGACGTTGGTTACGCTAGTTGCACCTTCTTTTAAAGAAGTAGGCTCGGTGTTGTTTGCAAATAATCAAGAACAAGATGGTTTTCCTTCGGTCGCCGAGGTGTCTGCGGTGGTCATTTTGCCGGGAGATATCCGGTGAAGACGGTGGCCACTAAATAGAGCTGAGTGGCGCACTTGAATGTCATCGAACGTTGTGATGCGCGGGAAACCACAAAGCGGGTCGAGCAGCGCACTGGCGGAGTCGAGCGACCCACACTGTCCACACCAAGGGCACTCCAATCGGCGTTCTGCCAACAATCGCTTTTGCGTCAGAACCGGCTCAGCGACTGGGTTTTTGGCCGCGCAAGTGAGTGGTACTTGGTGCGCCAACTTCGCTCTAGGTGATTGGCTGGCGGGTAATTCGGTGGGCAGAGGGGACGTCCTTGCGTCACAATCGGGGGCATGGTAGGGGGTACAATGCCTGCATCGGATGTCGAATTGGGCAGCGATCTTTAAGGAAGAGCCAGCTTATGCTTTTGATTTTGTTTAAGGATCATGCTTGTCGGTCAGGTCGATGCCGCTCAGCCTCTTGCCCCGAGCCCGAAACGATTGCGCAAGCTTGCGGCTCCTCCGGGTTCGTTCGCGCCTAACGCAGGGTTCGAGGAGCGAATGACCTTGGCCTCGCGCCGGAAACGGGTGCTCGTCGCGCTTGGTACGCGACCGGAAGCCATTAAGATGGGGCCGGTGATCCGTCGCTTGTCTGAATGTAAGGCTATTGAGGCACGGGTCTGCGCGACTGCGCAGCATCGCTCGATGCTCGATGACGCGTTGCGTATCTTCGCGATCAAGCCGGAATACGACCTCGGCATCATGAAGCCGGGCCAGACACTGTCTGATATAGCCAGCTCGGTGCTCGCCAAGATTGACCCGATCCTCGGGGAATTTAGGCCCGACTGGATTCTGGTCCAGGGCGACACCACGACGACGATGGCGGCCGCGCTCGCCGCCTTTCATCGCCGCATCAGCGTTGGGCATGTCGAGGCGGGGCTGCGCACCGGCGACCTGATGAACCCGTGGCCCGAGGAGGCCAACCGCCGCATCACTACGATTGTCACCACGCGGCATTATTGCCCGACCGAGCGCGCCCGCCAGTCGCTGCTGCGCGAAGGCGTGGCCGACGATAGCATCCTCGTCACCGGCAACACGGTTATCGACGCGCTCCTTATGATCCGCGATCGGATCGATGGCGACGCGGCTTTCCAGCACAGGGCCGGCCGGCAATTCGAGTGGATCGACCGCGATCGCTGGCTGATCCTCGTGACCGGCCATCGCCGCGAATCGTTCGGTCAGGGTTTCCAGCAGATTTGCGCCGCTCTCGCCCAGCTGGCCAAGCGCCCGGACGTGCAGATCGTCTACCCAGTTCACCTCAACCCGAATGTCCGCGGGCCGGTTTTTGAGGTCCTCGGCAACAATCCGTCTATCCACCTGATCGAGCCGTTGGATTATCTCGACTTTGTGTATCTTATGCAGCGCTGCCACCTGATCTTGACCGACTCCGGCGGGGTCCAGGAGGAAGCACCGAGTTTTGGCAAACCGGTATTGGTCATGCGCGAGACGACCGAGCGGCCGGAAGGTGTTGAAGCTGGCGTGTCACGTCTGGTTGGGACAAACACCGAGCAGATTATTGCCGAAAGCTCGCGCCTGCTCGACAATCAGCAAGAATATAATGCGATGGGCCGCATAAAAAATCCTTATGGGGCTGGCCAGGCGAGTAAGTTAATCGTTGAGGATTTGGTGAATGCTTCGACCCATTAAGAGCGTTTCGATTATCGGATTGGGCTATGTCGGCCTGCCGCTCGCGGCGACGCTCGCCGGGCGAGGGATTCACGTCCGCGGCATCGATTTGCGCGAAAGTGTGGTCGAGAGAGTCAATAGCGGGCGATCGCATTTTATTGAGCCCGATCTCGACACCGTCGTGCACAGCGTCGTTAACATGGGGTTTCTCAGCGCGGCGCTCGAGCCGAGCCCCGCCGACTGTTTCGTGATCTCGGTGCCGACGCCGGTCGGGCATAATAACGCTCCCGACATGTCGGCGGTCGATTCGGCGCTCGATTCGATCGCGCCGGTGCTGAGAGCGGGGACCCTCGTCCTCGTCGAATCAACTTCACCCGTGGGAACCACGCGCAACGCGGCCGAGCGACTCCACGCGCACCGCCCCGATCTGAGCTTTCCGCACCAGGCTCCCGAGCATTCCGATGTGATGGTCGCGTACTGCCCCGAGCGCATCCTGCCGGGCAACACGCTGCGCGAGCTGACCGACAACGCGCGCATCATCGGCGGGCTCGACCAGCGCAGCGCGCAGCGGGCGCATCAATTTTACTCGATCTTTGTCAGAGGCGAGATCTTCGAGACTCAGGCCGAGATCGCCGAGCTGGTCAAGATCGCCGAGAACGCCTTCCGCGACGTCAACATCGCCTTCGCCAACGAGCTTTCCCTAATCAGTCACGCGCATAAGGTCGATGTCTGGGAAGTCATCAAGCTGGCGAACCATCATCCGCGGGTGAACATCCTGCAGCCGGGGCCCGGTGTCGGCGGCCATTGCATCCCGGTCGACCCGTGGTTCATTGTCCACGCCCATCCGACGCTGGCGCGGCTGATTCGCGCGTCGCGCGAGGTCAACCTCGCCAAGCAGAACCACGTGCGCGACCTTATCGTCAGCGCGGCCAAGCAATTCCACCATCCGCGCATCGCCCTTCTCGGGCTGAGCTACAAGCCCAACATCGACGATTTGCGGGAAAGCCCTGCCGTGGGGATCGCGACGGATCTCGCCCGGGCGGAGATTGGCGAGCTGTTGCTGGTGGAACCACATGTCGCGGAATTGCCGCCGTCGCTCGCCCGGTTCGGCTGCGTCAAGCTCATCGGCGTCAAGGAAGCCATCGAGAGCGCCGACATCGTGGCGATCCTCGTTGCGCACGACCAGTTCGCCGAGCTCGATCGCGCGCAGCTCGCGGCAAAACATGTGATCGATGCCGTCGGCGCGGCGCGCTGACCTGAATTTGTCGTTCTTTCACGGCAGAAAGCGTTATGCGGCAGGTCTTGTTTAGCAACGCGAGGGCCGTGGTGGCGCGGATGCCGCGCCCGACGCCCGGACCCGGCGCGGTGCTGATCCGCGTTCATTTTTCGCTGATCAGCGCCGGCACCGAGCTCGCCACCCTGCGGCCGTTCAGCTCGGGCGTCGGCGGCGCGACCCCCACCGAACGGGTCAGCGACCTGGCGAGCCGAGCGGGGGTTTACCTGGGGAAGGTGATCAACAACCCGCGGCTCGCGGTCAGGCGGGTGCGCAGCATCGTCGGGAACCGGGTTCAGCGCCAGCTCAACGCGATCGTCCCAAAACCGGCGAAGCCGACCGTGCCGATTGGGCCGGTCATCTGGGAAAACCAGGTGGCGAGCGCGTGCGAGCAAGAGGGCGGCACGCTGCAATTGGTCTCGGGCGGCGATCCAGGCCACTACCAGGCGGCGTCGCAGTCCATGGATGTGCCCGAGCCCGGCTATCTCGTCGAAGTGAAGATGAAAGGCCGGATCGACCAGGGCTCGCTGATGCTCGGCCTGCTGAACGAGGACAAGTCCGGCTGGCTCGGTATGGTGCCGCTGTCGGGCGCGCTCGACGAGGTGCGGCATTTCGATCCCGGCGCGTCGCGCGCGGTGACGCTGATGCTGACCAACCCGTCCGACGCGGGCGAGAACCGCATGGTTCTCGACATGGCCGAAATCTCGATGGTTCCGGCGGTCACCGCCGGTGTGCCGACCACTGAGATGACCGACCAGGGCTGGAACGTCGGCTATTCGGTCGCCGGCGAGGTGATCGCCGTCGGCGAGGACGTCACCCGGTTCGTGGTCGGCGACCGCGTCGCTGCCGCCGGCGCCGGACAAGCCAATCACGCCGATTACGTCGCGGTCGCGCAGAACCTGGTATGCCGCGTGCCGGAGGGCTGTTCCTTCGAGGAGGCGGCGACGACGACCGTCGGCGCCATCGCGGTGCAGGGTGTGCGCCGTGCCGCGCCGCAGCTTGGCGAGGTGGTCTGCGTGATCGGGCTGGGTCTTATCGGCATGATCACGCTGCAGCTGCTGCGCGCCAATGGCTGCCGCGTCGTCGGGCTCGATCTCAATGCCGAGCGTTGTCAGCGGGCGGCGAAGATGGGCGCCATCGCCACCGCTACCGACGCCGAAAAGCTCCAGCGGCTGATCCGCGACCTGTCCGATGGTCAGGGCGCCGACGCGACGATCATCACCGCGGCCAGCAAATCCAACGCGCCGATCAACACCGCGATGGATCTGACCCGCCGGCGCGGGCGGGTTATCATCGTCGGCGATATCGGCCTCAAGGTTGAGCGCGAGGTCTTTTACCGCAAGGAAATCGACCTCTTGATGAGTACCTCGTATGGTCCCGGTCGCTACGACCGGGAATATGAGGATTACGGCCACGACTATCCCTATGGCTACGTGCGCTGGACGCTCAATCGCAACATGCAGTCATACCTGGAGCTGATCGCCGAGAAGCGCATCGACATCGCCGCGCTGATCGACCAGGTGGTCTCGGTCGATGAAGCGCCGGAGACCTATGCTGAGCTCGCCGCCGCGACCGGCAATCCGCCGCTCGCGACGCTGCTTTCCTATCCGGACCAGGGACGGGTGCTGACCGACGAGCCCGACGCGCCAGTCATTCATCTGCGCGGCCATCGGCGGGCGACTCCCGGCCGCATCGCCTACGCGCTGGTCGGCGCCGGCGGTTTCGGCACCCAAATGCTCGTGCCGATGATGGATCGGCGCAAGGACCGCTTCGATTTGCGCGCCGTCGTCAGCCGCGACGCGATCCGCGGCGGTAATTTCGCCCGCTCGAAGCAGGTCGAGATCTTCTCCTCGAGTTATGAGGAAATCCTCAAGGACGACCAGCTGGATCTCGTGGTCCTCGCCACACGACACGACCAGCATGCCGGTCAGGTGATCGCCGCGCTCAAGGCCGGCAAGCACGTCTTTGTCGAAAAGCCGTTGGCGATAAGCTGGGAGGAGCTCGACCGGGTGCGCGAGACGGTCGCCTCGCTCGCCGACCCGCCGGCGCTGATGGTGGGCTTCAACCGACGTTTCGCGCCGGCGATCCAGCGCCTGAAGGCGGAACTTGGCGAGCAGCGCACCCCGCTCGTCGTCAATTACCGGCTCAATGCCGGCTATATCCCCCTTGATCACTGGGTTCACGGGCGTGAAGGCGGTGGCCGGAACATCGGTGAAGCCTGCCACATGTACGATGTATTCGCCTGCTTGACGGGGGCCGAGGTCGCTTCGGTGTGCGCCGAGGCGATCGATCCCGGGGCGGCGGCGTACCTGCGCAACGACAATTTCTGCGCGACGATCCGCTACACGGACGGCAGTGTCTGCACCCTGGTTTACACCGCGCTGGGGCCCAGATCGGGAATGGCCAAGGAGCGCATCGAAGTCTTCGCCAACAACGAGGCCTACATCGTCGACGACTTCAAAACCCTGATTCGGGCCAGCGACAATACGGTCTTGTGGTCGTCGTCCTCGCTGGATAAGGGGCATTTCGAGGAGCTGTCCCTGTTCGGCGACGCGATCGCCGGCATCGGCGATGTCCCGATCGCGGTCGACAAGCTGTTCGAGACCACCGCGCTATCCCTTCATATCGAGGACAAATTATACGGCCGCGACGGCAGAGCGGAAGAATGAAGGCCTACCTCTACGTCACTCCGAGCATGAGCAGCTTCGGAAGTTTTGATACTCCGCACCTCGAAGAGTTCACGGAGCGCCATCATTTCCACATGCCGCTCGTGTCGCTGGAACCGGCCGGGTCGCTGCGGCGGGTCATCGTCTCGGAGCCTGTGGACGGAGTGGTTTTTGGCCTCGACACCGGGCTGCCGTGCCGACGCCAGCTCGGCCTCTGTCGCCGCGCGCTGCGGCGCGGTCTCGCCGTTTACCTGCACTGGCCGGCGGAACAGGCGATAGAGGTCGTCGATGCCGAGCGGTTGCGCAGTCTTCGGCGGCACTGGCTCGCTGTCGCGGTCGCCGCGAAACTGCGCCGCGCCAGGGAGCGGCGGCAGTCGCAGGCCGTTTCCCGTGACGCCGTGGCGTTGCCGGCCCCTCCCGATCCGTGTGAGATCCTGGCGCCGTTCGCCGAGCGCGTGGCGTTCTTGGCGACCGATTACGCCGGCACCATGGGGCATGTAGCCGCTGGGATCGCCGATGTCGAATGGGCGGCCAATTCGCTCGGCCAGATTGTCGACCAGGCGACAAACGCTGACCCGGACAAGTCCCACGATCAACTCGTCGAGCAGCTCATCCCGCTGCGCGAGGCGGTGGATCGGTTGCGCGCCTACATGCTCGATGGGCGCATGGCGCTCGAACGGGTGGGTGGGATCGTCGACGATCTGCATGCCAAAGTAAGCGGCCGAGTGATCGCTCTGGGGGGAGCCGCACCGGAGGAAGTGCTGGCCACCGCGCCGCCAGCCATCGAGAACTATGTGCGTACGCTCAAGGAATTCGCCGAACGCATCAAGCCTGTACCCTTCCGGCAGGGAATGCCGGTCCCAAATTCTGGACGCAAGATATCCGGCACCGGCGTCTATATCCGCACCGATTATTGGTCGAAGATGGTCTCGGGCGGCAGCTACGGCCATACCTGCTACGTGGCCGCCGAGCTGGCGAAAACGACCGACAATTTCGTCTGTCTGATGGGTAGCCATTACCCGCTGCTCGATGAACTCGGGCTGCGGCAGGAAGTGGTGTGCCCGCCCGTCGTGACGATGAATGAGATCGATCTCTTGGCGGCCGACAGTTTTTATTACGATGCCTTGAAGCAGCGCCTGAAACAGATCAGACCGGCCTACATCTATGAGCGGGGCGTTCTCGGCAATTACGCGGCGGCGCGGTTGAGCCGCGATCTCAATATTCCTTACATCCTCGAATATAACGGTTCCGAGATCGCCATGCGGCACAGCTTCGGCTCGGGCGCGCTCGATCATGAGGCGCTGTTTCTCGAAGCCGAGCGGCTGGGCTTCCTGCAAGCTACCACGATGACGGTCATCTCGGAGCATGTGCGCGATGACGTCGTCGCCCGGGGCGGGGACCAGGCGAAAGTCCTGATCAATCCCAACGGTGTCGATTGCGACGAATATTCGCCGGGCACCGCGGCGGAGCGGCACGAGATCCGCGCCTCGCTGGGTCTGCCGGACGACGTGCCGGTGCTCGGCTTCATCGGCACGTTCGGCGGCTGGCATGGTATCGATGTCCTCGCCGCGGCGATGCCCGAGATCTGCCGTCGCAACGCGAAGTTGCGTTTTTTGCTCATCGGCGACGGCAACCTCAAGCCGCTGGTGCACGAGGCGATCAGCAAGCACGGTTTGCAGTCGCGGGTGGCCGATGTCGGCCGGACCGAGCAGCGCGTCGGCGCGCGGCTGCTGAAGGCGGCGGACATCTACCTTTCGCCGCATTCGAGCCACATGCGAGACAGCCCGTTCTTCGGCTCCCCGACCAAGCTGTTCGAGTATATGGCGATGGGCGGCGGGATCGTGGCGAGCGACCTGGAGCAGCTGGGAGAGGTGCTCCGCCCGGCATTGCGACCGGGAAGTTTTGCCCGCGGCAAGGTTACAGTCGGAGCGGAGCGGGCGGTGCTCTGCCGTCCCGGCGAAGTCGACGAATTGGTCGCTGCGGTCATGGGTTTGGTCGAAAACCTGGATGTTGCCGCCGCGCTGGGCCGTAATGCGCGTCTGGCGGCGATTGCTAGTTTTTCCTGGCGCAGCCACGTCGCCAGGCTCTGGCACCATGCCGTCGGCGCCGGCGCGGACGAATCGTGGCGGCTGGCTCCAACACGCAATTAGGGTTTGTCATGGCGGCAGAAATCCAGATCGCGACCGGCGACGCGTACAAGGACGAAGTCCAGAGCCAGTGGAACGAAGACCCGTGCGGTTCGCACTATGTCACCGAGGCCGCGCCCGACACGCTGGACTGGTTTCTTGAGGCGGAACGCTACCGTTACGCGATCTACGCGCCATGGATGCGCGAGACGATGGAATTCGACTGGCATTGCGGCGAAAAGCTGCTGGAGATCGGCGCGGGGATGGGTACCGATCATGCGCAATTCGCCAAGGCCGGCGCGATCGTACACGACCTGGACCTGGCCGGAGGCCATCTGCGCCTGGCGCAGCGCAATTTCGAGCTGCGCGGCTTACCGGGAAGCTTTCACCACGGCGACGCCGAGGACATCCCCTTCGACGACGCGACGTTCGATGTCGTCTATTCCAACGGGGTGATTCACCACACGCCGAATACGGCGCGGGTCGTCGACGAGATCTACCGCGTGCTGAAGCCGGGCGGGCGTGTGATCGTCATGGTCTATGCCGAGAATTCCCTGCACTACTGGCGCAACCTGTTCCGCGACATCGGGCTGACCCAGGGCAGGCTGCTGCAGAGCTCGATGGGCGAGATCATGTCGGAGAGCGTCGAGCTGTCGGAGCACGGCGCGAAGCCGCTGGTTAAAGTCTACACCGCGCGGCGCCTGCGGCGGATGTTCGCGCGGTTCGAGAAGATCCGGATCTGCAAGCGCCAGATGATCCAGGAGGAACTGCCGCAGAGGTTGCAGTGGTTCCCCCTGGGGCTCGCCGGGCGCCTGGCCGGCTGGAACCTGATCATCAAGGCTCGCAAGCCGCTCCATGCGCCGGCAATCGGGCGCGGCAGACAGACGCCGAAAGCGCCGGCGGTCGCGGCGGAACGTCAGGCATCGTCCGCGTTGGATCTCGAGCTCTCTCGGGCTGGGCTCGACTTTGCCCAATGGTTGGCGCGGCGGCGCGCGCAGCCGCGCCAGTACAGCGAAGCCGCGATCCCGCATCTCGACCGCCTGCGCGTGCTGTTGCCGGAGGCCGCGCGGGGCACGGTGGAAGCGGCCGAAGCCTTCCTTGCCCATCGCTTCGACCTTCTCGGCAGCGGCCCGTTCACGCCGCGCGACCCGGATCGCCCGGCCCGCGGCGGCTATGAGCCGATCGATTGGTATCTCGATCCGGTTCGCGACCTGCGCTTTCCCCGGGGCGTGCCGTACAAGGAGTGGAAGCTCTACGAGATGCGGCCCGGCAACGCCGACGTTAAATATCCATGGGAGCTGGCCCGCTGCCAACATTGGATGACGCTGGCGCAGGCGTGGCGTTTGACCGGCGACGCACGGTTCGCCCTTGAGGTGACTCACGAGCTCGACGATTTCGTGCAGGCCAACCCTGTCGGCATTGGCGTCAACTGGACCTGCACGATGGACGTCGCGATCCGCGCCGCCAATTGGGCGCTGGCGCTGGCGCTGCTCCATGACTGCGAAAAGCTCGACGCGGCGTTCTGGCAACGCGCGCATCGGGCGTTGTTCGATCACGCGCGGTTCATCTTCGACAATCTCGAAAACACTTACGAGGTCACGAGCAACCATTACCTGAGCAACGTCGCCGGGCTGTTCGTGCTGGCGGCGGAATTCGCCGACCTGCCGGCGGGCGGCGAGTGGATCCGGTGGTGCCGCGAATCGCTCGAGACCGAGATGACGGTGCAGGTTTATGAGGAAGGCGCCGATTTTGAGTCCTCGGTGCCCTATCACCGCCTGGTTTGCGAATTATTCCTGTCGGGCGCGTGCCTGGCCCGCCTGCAGGGCGCCGCGCTCAGCGCCGCCTACGAAACGCAGCTGGCGCGCATGATCGACTTCGTGCTGGCGACCACGCGACCGGACGGGCTGATGCCGGCCATCGGCGATTGCGATGACGGGCGGCTCCATATCTTCACCCGCCCCGGCACTTGGAACCCGCAGGACGCGCGTCACTTGCTGGCGCCGGCGGGCTGCCTGTTCGCGCGGCGGGACTGGCTCGCCGCCGCGGGGGAGATCGGTGCCTGGGAGGCGGCGTGGTGGGGCTATGGCCCGGCCGTCATGGCCGAGACGCCGAAGGCGCCGCTTCCGCCGGTCGCCCGTCTTTATCCCGAATCCGGTATCGCGATCGTGCGCGGCGAGGGCTGCTATCTGGCGGTCACCAACGGCAAGGTCGGCACTCGCGGTTTCGGCAACCACAAGCACAACGAGCTGCTGGGGTTCGAATATCACTACGGCGCCGCGCCGATCGTGATCGATCCCGGCGGGTTTGTTTATACGAGCGATTTCGCGGCGCGGAACCAGTTTCGCGGCACCGCCTATCACAACACCTTGATGATCGACGGGGTCGAGCAGAACGAGACCAATCCGGAATGGATCTTCCGGATGTTCGAGAAGGCCGACCCCGAGCATCTGCTCTTCGAGGAAAGCGGCGATCAGGTCACCTATCACGGTTGCCATCACGGCTACGAACGCCTCGATGAGCCGGCCACCCACGAACGCCGGTTCTGTCTTGACCGGGGAAACGGGTTGTTGCTGATCGAAGATCATCTCTCCGGTGTCGGCGAGCACGACCTGCACTGGCACTTCCGCTTCGCGCCCGGGGTTCTGCTCGAAATGATCGAGCCGGGCTGGGTCGCGGTGACGAGCGGAGCCCAGCGGCTTCTTCTCACGCACGAGCCGGGGCTTCGCGGCGTCGCCGAAGCGTCGTGGTACTCACCGTCCTATGGTTATCGGGTGCCGGCGCAGGGCTTGGCGCTCAGCGCTCACGGCGACATCGGGGCCGGGACGATTTGGCGCTTCGCGATCGGGCCGGAAGCGGAAGTGCGCGCCTGGCACGGCGCGCGGCGCAACGTCGAGACGGCGCCGCAAGGGTCGACTGCATGAACCCCGCGATCCAGGTGTTGCGCGACGTTGCCGCGCATCGCCATTTGTTGCTGGCCACGACGCGCATCGAGTTGGTGAAACGTTACGCCGGATCGGGGCTCGGGTTCTCCTGGATCATCCTCAACCCGCTGTTGTTCCTGTCGGTCTACCTGTTCGTGTATCTGGTCGTCTTCAAGACGACGGGACCGGGTTTGACCACGATGGGCTATACCATCTTCGTCTTCGCCGGGCTGGTGCCGTTCCTTGCCTTTATGGAGTCGGCGAACAGCAGTGCCGCTCTGATCCGCGCCAACCTTCACCTCGTCAAGAACCTGGTTTTCCCTCCCGATTTGATCCCAGTTCGTCTGGTGCTGACCGTGTTCGTCGGCGAGTTTGTCGGGCTGGCGATCCTGCTGGTGCTGGCGGTGTTCGATGGCGACCTATCGTGGAAGCTCGCCTTGCTGCCGGCGATGCTCTGCATTCAGTTCCTGTTCCTCGTCGGCACCGCCTTTCTCTGTGCCGGATTTGGCGTGCTGCTGCCCGATTTCGGCTATTTCCTCAATTCGTTCTTGATGTTGTTGCTGTTCTTGTCACCGATCGGCTTCCGGACGGGCGCGGTGGGGGGGCTCATTCGCTACATCGTCGTCCTCAATCCGTTCAGCTATATGATCGAGGCATTCCGCTCGGTGCTAGTCGGGGAGGGGGATTTCGACTATAAGGCCGTCATCATCTTTACCCTGATGGCGGTGGCGCTATTCGTGCTTGGCTCGGCCTTCTTCAACCGCCTGCGCGCGCACCTCGTCGATTATGAGTGACGGCTCCGTCCCAGACGCGGACTTGGCGATACGGCTGCGCAACCTGCGCAAGGTCTATCGCCTTTATCGCAAGCCCAGCTATCGCATCCGCGACGTCCTCGGCATCCTTCCCGACAATCCGCGGTATTTCGACGAACATGTCGCGCTGCACGACGTGTCGCTCGATATTCGCCGCGGTGAGAAGGTGGCGATCATCGGCCGCAACGGCGCTGGCAAAAGCACCCTGCTGCGGCTGATCACCCGGGTTATACAGCCGACATCGGGCACGCTGGATACCCGCGGCTCGACCCAGGCCCTGCTGTCGATCGGCGCCGGGTTTCACCCGGAACTCACCGGCCGGCAAAATGTGCTGGCCTATCTCGCCCATTTCGGGATTTCCGGAGCCCAAGCAAGGCGCACGCTCGAGGAGATCATCGAATTCGCCGAGCTCGAGGAATACATCGATCAGCCGACCAAGACCTATTCGACCGGCATGGGAATGCGGCTGATGTTTTCCGCATCGATCATGTTCGTGCCGGAATTGTTGGTGATCGACGAGGTACTCGGCGTCGGCGATGCCTATTTCCAGGGCAAGAGCTTCGAGCGGATCCGCGAGATCTGCAGCGGGCGCGGAACGACGCTGCTCCTCGTCACGCACGACATCTACGCCGCGACCCTGCTCTGCGAGCGCTCGATTTGGATCGACCAGGGCGCGGTTTTGATCGACGCCGACAGCCCGACCGTGCTGAAGGCCTATGAGGCCTCGATCCGGCAGCAGGAGGAGGCACGGCTCCGCAAGAAGGCTTTCTTAAGCCTGCGGAGGCTGGCCGATGATCGCTCCGACCTCATCCCGCTGCTGATCGAGCTGCGCTGCCCCGACAACGCGCCGCACGTCGGGGGGATCGGGTTTGCGCGGATCGCCTTGTACCGAGGCGATGTCGAGCTCGGTATGGTGCCATTGGTTGGCGATCTTGCCCCTGGCGATGTTGGCGGCAGCATCGTCGCCGAGGGCGGTACCTGGGGCGAAATCATTGAAATTGGCGGCCGTCAGGCGCGCGAGATGAAGAATTTCGGCTCCTCGATGCACAAGGTTGCCGTCAGCTTCCTTTTGCCGCGCGAGCTTGCGGGCGTTCTTGACGAGCTTAGCATCGAAGTCGAGACCGCCTCGGCCGTGCCTTACCGCTTGACGGCCTGGCGGATCGGCCAGGATTTGGACAATCGCGGTATCGGCGAGATTGCCGGGGAGGCCGCGGATTGGGTGACGTTCCGCCTCCCGCTTGCCGGCGGGGTGACAGCAATTCAGTCCTCGGCCGCATCCGAAATGGTCGTGCGTGCGGCCGAGACCCATGGCAGCGGGCGCATCACGGTCACCGGGATCCGCCTTCTCGATTCCGCGGATCAAGAGACATTCCAGCTGGTTCACGGCGAGCCGGCCAGTGTCGTTTTCGACTATCAGATCAACGATCCCGAGCTGAACGACGATTGCCAAATCGTCATGTATTTTCGCCGTAATGGGACTGAAGACATCGCCCGGGTATACTGCCAAGCGCTGGCGTTTGATGGCCGATCGGCCCCAAAAGGACAAATTATAGCCAGGTTTGATCGACTTAGTTTAGGTTCGGCAGAATATTCATTGACGTCTCTGATTGCTGAAAAGGGATACTATGAAGAAAAGCAGACCATATTTTATTCTATAAACCCTAAAGTATATTGGGCTGTTCGAAATATTTTGGATTTCAAAGTGACAACCGATCACTACATCCCACAAGGGACGGGAGTCGTGATCGAGACGTCATGGTCCGTTCGACCGACACCGACGCCCCATGTCTCGTTCGACCACGCCGATCTTCCGGATGATACGATTTCGTCGGATGTGGCGTTATCGCTCTTTTCGGCTAAAGACGCGGTCATATTGGCTTCCAATGGCGGTTTGACCGTACAAACACGCCCGAGTAATTTCGCCTACGCGCTGAGCACACCCGCGCTGGCGCGGGAGGATGTGGCGATCGAACCCAATGTAATCGTGATCGAGGGCTTGCTCGAGGAAGGTGCTGTGTCCGTGGGGATCCTTGATGCGGACAGGGACGAATTTGTCGCTTCCGGCCCGCAACAGCAGCCGGGACCGTTCCAATACTTTCTTGCAATCGATAGCCTGCCGGACCGCTACAGCGTCATTCTTTCAAATCATCAGACCGCGAAACCGGGGGTCTCTCGCTTTACCTTGCACCGGGTCCGGCTAGCGCGCAGAGAGCCTCTCGTGTCCGAGATCGCTCGGGAAGAACGCGGATGAGTCCGCGCGACGGCCGCCTCGTGAGCGTGGGTCGGCCGGCTTCGAAATGAGGTCTGGTAGCCCCTCTATCCAAGTCGCGGCAGTTGATCGAGCCTCAGATCATTCCTTAGCTCGACGGTGGTGCCATCCGGGAAGCGTGCGCAGTTCACGCGCTCGCGCGGCATGACTTCCACGCCGGTCGACTTCCACACGGTGCCGCCGAGCTGGATGGCGTCCTGCGCCCGGTAGCCGAAGATCAGATGACGACGATAGCCCGATCGGATCTTGGGGCCCGAATAATGGACCAGAAGCGAGTGATGGAAGATCACGCTACCTGATTTACAGGTAAGCGTAACCGCATTGTCCGGCTCTATATTCTCGGTAATACGACCAACAAACTCGCCGTTGAGGGAGTGGGACAACGGCCCTTGCCGATGGCTTCCAGGCAGCACCCTCAAGGGGCCGGAATCTTCATCTTCGTCGTCAAGATGGATCACGCCGGCAAGGCAGTCGAAATTGGTGTGAGGATAAAACGGATAATCCTGATGCCAGTCGACAACACCACCGGTTCCGCCGGACATGGGCTTGGCATTGAGTCTCGAGTTGTGAAGCTCGACGGGGGCGCGGATCAGCAGCGCCGCGGTTCTGGCCAATCGCTCATCACGGGCATAGTCTCGGAAGAGCGGCACGGCGAAGATCGCGTCATGCGTAATTGCGAGCGTCTCGTCGGCGTACTCCGCTTGCTTTGCCGCATTTTGTAATTCAGCAATCTCGCGTGCCGAAAAAGGACTGTCAAAACCGACAAATCCGTGTTCGTGAAAGAACTCGGTCGCCTTGGCGCGCTCGAGTTCCGAATGCATCCAGCGCATGGTCTCTCCCCGACAAAACGCCGCTTGAGCACAGTACCGCTCTTTCGATGTCTCGTTTTGTGCGAGTCGTTCGTGGATGGCAAGATGTATGTCGCCCGACGTCAGTTGCAGAACCAAAGGCTCGGCGTTGGTGGTGGAACAAAGGACTGCTTGTCTGATACGAATTGACCAATTCGATGCCGCCGCGCGTACAGCAGGGATCGCAAAACTTTCAGCAACGAAGGACTCCCGTGCCGCTGAAGCTTAATCTAATGGACTATGTCGAGGCGGTCGCTGATGCTGCGACGGAGAATGTCCGCGCTGCCACCGACGATGCGCTCGGCTTTCTCGGAACGCACGATTTTTCCGCGCTTGACCGGCACTCCCCTGGCCTCGGAAAGGGCTGGGACTGGGGGCCTTACCTACGGCTCAGCGCCATTCGAATCGCACATACGGCCGCGTTGCTTCGGCGGCGGGACGTGACCTCGGGGCGGCTTCTGGATTTCGGCTCCTATTTCGGCAATTTCTCCTTCTTCGCGCGGCGCTGCGGCTTTGAGACCTTGGCGTTCGACTCCTACGGGGCTTATGGCGGGGTCTTCGACCCTACGCTCCGCCTGATGGCTGAGCGCGGTATCCGGGTCGTGGATTCGGCCGAAATCGGTTATGACCTTGCTGGGTTGTCGCCGGACAGTATCGACGTCGTGCTTTGCATGGGCGTCATCGAGCACATACCGCATACGCCGCGCCCGGTATTCGAAGCCATCCGACGGGTGCTGAGGCCCGGCGGCACGCTGATTCTGGAGACGCCCAACCTCGCTTATGCCTATACGAGGCGGAAACTTATGGCAGGGCGTCCGATTGGGCTGCCAATCGAGCTTCAATACAACACCGAGATCCCGTTCGAGGGCCACCATCGCGAATTCACGCTTGATGAAGTGTTGTGGATGCTAAACCGTACCGGTCAGGTCGATATCGAGGCGCATTACTTCAATTACTCAATCTTCGGATTGGCCGAGATATCCGGCACCGACCGGGAGGTGTATGGGGAAATGGAGCTCGACCCCTCCCGTCGCGAGTTGATCATTACAGGGTCGCGCAAGCCGATCTGAGGTGAACAACTCGATTGGCACCGCTCGTCGGATAGCTAGGCAAAATCAGATGCTGTCGGTGCAAGGCTATCGATCGAGCGTGCGGCCGCCGCATTGACAAGGCGGATCGAACTAGCGCGATATCCTCTGGACGGAAGCGTTTTTAGTTTCGAGGTTCTTCGTTATGTGCGCGATTAGCCGCAATGCGAGACTGCAGCCGAGAGCGTGGGAGAGGGCGTGATCGAGGCACGTCTCCGACGGGCATCAGAGAGCCAATTGGGTGGTGCCACGCAGGTCGCCCATGATCAGACTTAACGGAGCCGATGCATGAGCATGGCTAGAGCGGCCGCTCCTGAATGATTACAGGCCGTCGCCGGCTGGAGGCGATCGTCCAGCCCATTATTGATCAAGTCGCGCTTCTCGAGACGGGCGTCGCCGCGATGATCGATGGCGAGCGCGCCCGGCAGTCTGCCGAGAGCGAACGCCAGAGCCAGCAAATTGACAATCTGGCGACGGCGCTTGTGGCGCTCGAAAAACGGGTCGCTCAGGTTTCCGGCGCCGTGACGGCGCAGGGCGACGAAACCTCCAAACGGCTAAGCGATCTCCATAAAGGAGTGAATGAGCGCGCGTCCGGCGAGCAGATCGAGGCGCTTAGGCGAGAGTTTGCCAACGGGTTTGCCCAGATCGTCGCGCGGCTTGATGGCGATTTCACCAGCCTGTTCGAATACACCCGGCAGGCCGATCGCGAGCTGAGCAGCGGGCTCACCGCGG
>Ga0182024_10009907_pt1 | contig 19560 bp, 17 predicted proteins | sample P32metaG_FD_120480 | JGI IMG/M metagenome (GOLD analysis project Ga0182024, IMG submission 120480) | Permafrost microbial communities from Stordalen Mire, Sweden - P3-2 metaG (Illumina Assembly) | ecosystem: Environmental > Terrestrial > Soil > Wetlands > Permafrost | place: Sweden: Stordalen... | reverse complement strand
CGTGCCAGCGGATAGTCGCAAATATCCTCACCCGCATCTGAGGGAACGCGGTAGACCTCGTTCCAGACTACCTGCCCATACTCATTATTTACGCCGGCGTGCAGGCACACCTTGTCCTTCGCCAGGCAATACTCGGTCACGGCCTTGCGCGATTGCGAATTGTCAAAAGTGTCGATAATTATGGGGGCGTGCTTCAACAGCTTATCTGCATTGCGTTCAGACAGATCCTGGCATTGGGCTTGCACCTCCACGCCCACCTCGCGATAAACCAGGTTGCGCACGATTTCAGCTTTCAACCCGCCCACATCATCAAGGCAGTAGACCTGGGTGCCGATGTTGTGTTCTTCAACACGGTCACGGTCGATAACGGTAATTTGTGAAAATCCAGTGCGCGCCAAATTAATCAACAGGTTCGAGCCCAACGCCCCGGCACCGCAAATGCATACAGACGTCGCAGCAAGTTTTTGCATGACTTCGCCGCCCCGATAGATTTGCTCGTGATGCAGTCGTCGAACCATAATTCCTACCTCACCGAAGCAACAAACCAATTGCGCCCAAAAATTGCTGCACGAGCGCATTGCTCTGCGGCGTCAATACCAGGCTCGAAAACCCACGCCTTAATGCCTGCAGAAGTGCCGATTGCGCAAATCAGCGGCTTGCCGAAGGAAAAGCACCATGCACGCATTGTGCGATTATCCCGATTGCTTGGCTCAACAAAGCCTTCCGGATGCGTGTGGTAGAAACCGACCACATCGGCACATTCTTCTTCGCGCGCCATCACCCGATTACCGTCAAACTCGACAGATGCATGCGCGCCGGACTTTCGCCACGACAGTTTTGCGTGCCAGATGCCGTTGCTGAACTCTCCCAACAACACACAGCAAACTTCAGTAGTCTTCGCCATCTCGTGCAGCTTCACGGAACACACTCACTAAACTGGTTAAGTCGAAATCAAAATCGCGGCCGCTCAGGCAGATTCCCGCACTTAAAACAGTCAAATCGCTAGGTCTTATGGACACGTTGCGCGTGATTCCGTCTACCGAAATGCTCACAGTTGCCCGATCTTGTTCCTGATATGTAAACTGCAGGAGTTGCGCCCCCGCGTGCCTCAAAGCCAGCCCAACGCGCGCAGCATCGTCAGCCGGAATGATTGCATCATCACCATATTTAGACAGCCAGAGCATCCGGTATGCCAGCCGTTCTTGCGGAACGACACCGGGGCAACGAAGATCTTCCGGTTTAACCTTATCATTAAGTGCCGAATTGAGCGTACGAGAAATCGCCGGATCGCGTCTTCTATCAACGCCTTCGAACCAAAACGCAGAACCGTCAAACCTTGAATTCACGGTATCGAAGCTCTTGACGCTTTGCGCTAGATGCAACGGTACCGGACCACTTAGCTGAATTCGAGTATCGCTGGTCGACGCAGCCAGCGCAAACCAACGGCGATCGAATTGTTGAAGTAAAATCAACCGCACGCGCGCAAACAATTGAAGATATTTGCCGACAAGCGCCGGCGACGCCGGTTCGACGACGCGAGCTTTTCCTGGCGCAGTCATGCGCAAGAGAGCCCAGCCGTCGAATTTGTCGTCGACCGAAAGCTCGTAGACAATTCCCTGCACTTTTATTTGCACGCGAGCGCCGTCGACGATCGGTGCCAGGATCGTGCCTTCGAAAAGGCGCTGTTCCTCAGCCGCTAACTTAGCGACAAGTGCCAGCGGATCGATCTTGTCCTTTTTGCTCATCCGAAGACAGCTTCGGGACGAAGCGTCATGTTGCCATTTTCATGGCGCTCGATCACCGTATCGCGCAATTGCGCCGGTGTCAGTTCCATAAACTGGGCCACCGCCTGACGAATCATCGCATCGTTGGATTCGGAATTAATGCTCAGCAAGTCGAACGCGATATCGCGGCTGCGTCCCATAACGCGCACGTGCACGACGAGCGGATCAGTACCATCGGCACGCTTTATCGCGCGATCGTACAGTTTGTTTGCATCGTTTTCAGTCATGATGATGCACCTCCGTTCTATATAAGTGAATTACATTCTATCAATAGATGCGTGAAACGAATGTGCGGAAATACGAAAAGAAAAAGGCAAAAAATGATCGCTCAAACTAAAATGCAGGCGGAAACAATTGAATTTGCTGAAAAGAATGATTCAGAAGAAAACGCGGTTGCCCGCACATTTCAGGCAACATTTCTGCGGACCAATCCAGCTATGTTTCGCTATCGTCAGATTTTTTGACATCCTTAACGACTTTTGGAGAAAGAGGTTTCTGTATGGGATCGTTGCTACTCAGAGACTCTGCCTGGCGTTGGCGTACCAATTGACCCATTATCGATGAGCCCCAATTACCACCACCGCCCGGTCCTCGACTCCCACCAACAAGCGCCTTAAATAGCTGATATGCACTGATTTCCGCTTTTTTTCTTGGACGTTTCTCGGTTGACATAGAGGCAGCTCCAAGTGATTGCATTCTCAGCATACCCCTATATCCGCGTTCATTGCTTAGTGATGGCGGGGCAAAGCGTCAGCGATTTCAACCCAAGTAAGTTTGCCACTGCCGTTAGCCTGACCCAGAAGGACCCACGTGTGCTTGACCAGACACCTATAGAAATGGAAACTAACTGCACTGCCACTCTATCCATCCAACCAGTAATTTATCAATCGTAGGTGCCTGCTGATCAGCCCGGCCCCGCAGGTTGGCTTGGAATTTGCTTCCTCAGGCGAACACGCTCCACAAAAAATGCACAAGCACCTAACACAGAGTTTACAGAAGAAATTGAACTTTTTGTCCGCTGTTGTCGTTAACAAGGTTGAACCGCAACCGGCCGATGTGGGATTCGGCAGTTCAAAAGAAGCATCCATACACTTACGCGTCAAACTTTTATTCAAATTTCCGGAGAACAAACATGATTTCGAAAAACAATGCAGTCCGAAGAGCCTTCATCACCGGAAGCGCCTTTGCATTTGTGCTCGCTTGCTCGAGCAATTGCCCAAGCTTTGCTGGGAGGTTTGCTCAGCAACATCCGCGTAGAGCTGAAGTGCTGGGGAGAGCTGGCAATATTAATCAACGTGTGAACAATAACTACGGCCATCTCGGCGGCAACTATGGGCATCTAGAGAATCAGGACAGGCAGGTCGTCAATCAGGAACAAAGAGATGCCAGGCAAAATGGCGGCTACATAACAAGAGGGCAACAGGGGCAGTTGAATCGGGAAGAAAACAGCCTTAGCCGAGAGACCTTTTATGACAACAAAAATAATCAGTTCGTCCAGAATCATCCTAGGCGCTCTGAAGTAATGTCACGGGATGCCAACCTCAATTACGGCATCAATAAAGACGAAGGACACCTGGGCGGCAATTACAGAACACTTGAAAGTGAAGATCATTCGATTGCGCAACAGCAACGTCAAGATGCCGCGCAGAATGGAGGATACATCACGAAACAAGAGCAGGCACAGCTGAATGGCGAGGAAAACTCGCTAAGGAGTCAGATTCGGCACGACGATACGCAATAGCCGCAGGTTAACTTGGCACTTACGATCGGCGCCATACGCATTTGTTTTCCCGACTAGAAGAACTTGTGATATCTGGCGATATCACGAGTTCTTCATCGTAGGGTAAATGAAAGACGCCGGCAACAGCTGCTCATGAGCACCGCCCCCAGTGGCCTCAGCCCCACACCCATCAAACATCATGTCTGGATTGAAATCATCATCCCTGCAAGCCCGGCATTAATGAGATTCCAAAAAATAAAAGCAAAAGTCCGAAGCCTATAGTGACCATTACGGAAAAGATCAAACCGAGGGTGAGTAAAACAGGTCCATAATGATCATTCTTCCAAAACGACCTGGCGATTAATAATGCTGGCGCGCCTAGTGAATAGCAGACATTGGCAAAGATAGCGTAAAACGTGGCGCCAGCCAGCCCCACACCCCCAAGCTTTCAATAGAGCCCCTGGATGGCGGCGTTCCCCTATAACAGCGTGTCAGATGTTTTCCCGAAACTTTTCCGCATATCCCGTCATCTCGACATATGCTTCTCCAGTTACGTCCGCTTTGTTGCATGTTCCACTAATTTTCGACGCACCTTCCCAGTACGTGACGCCGGCGCCGCTTGTGACAAGCTCCTGCTCCTTCATGACCGGCTCGATTTTCAGTTCAGCATGGGCAGAAGGAATCAATATTTGCCATCCCATTGGGTAGACGCCGCCGGTTCTAGCACTCTTCCATTCGCCCAGCTTTCGAACTGAAAATTCGCTCAGTGCAAGATGTTTTACCGAGCCATCGGCATTGACCAGGGTGCCGCTCGAATTGCTGTCGATAGTTCCGTCGACATTCCGCATCAAGTAGAGCATGACCTCACTGTTGTTGCTGAGCTGGAGACTGAACCAATCCCAGCCGACCTGCTGCGCAGTCAACTGATTGCTGCCGAATTCATGGTCCATCCATGACGTTCCTTGCACCGGGATTGGATAATGATCGACGCTGATACTACCGGCGGTTTGCATTCTTGTAAATGAGTAATAGTGCGATGCACATCCCTTGCAAGACGCTTTCTGGCTGACACCATCTTTACCGTGAATCACTAATTGTTTAGTCGGCTTCAGCGCTAGATTTAAAGCATATTCCGGAGTATCAGCTTTAAGAAGGAACTGATCGCCTTTCAGATCCATCGACCAAGTCTGATTGAATACATGACCACTGTGCTGATCGGCTCCTGCCACCCCAAGACCGGCTCGATTCATTTTTTCTCGAAAATAGAACTTGTGTCCTGCATCGTCAGTAACGGCAAAATGCGCCAGGTATATGTTGCGCAGATTCCATAGACTGCGATCATTGTCGTCCTGATTGAGACCGGTACGAAAGAAAGTCAGCTCGTAACCGAACACCCTCTGCTTGTCGCCATGAAGGTGTCCGGTGAAGTACCACCATTCAGTCTTGAATTGATCGTGTGAAAAATGATCTTGAGGAAACGAGTAATGATATCCAGGCAACGCCTGTCTGAACTGGCGGGCACCGGCTGGAACGCAGGCAAATTGCAAAACCAAGATCAGGCAAAGCACTTCGATCATGCGGCCTCTCCACCAGTTCCTGATTTTCACAATCATCGGTGAAACTCCATCTATTCGTCGCGCACCACACTCGGTGCCAGAGTCCGCGCTGCAATGCGCGCTGGGATCAATCCGGACAGAATTGCGGTGACAAAAACCAGTAATCCCGATTCTAACAGGAATTGGACGGGCAAAGAAAATTGCACTGTCCAACCAAACGACTGCTTGTTGATCACATAGATTAGAAGCAGCGACAGAACGAATCCCAGCACGAGTCCGGCTGTGTTTCCGATTGCGCCAAGCAATCCAGCTTCGACGAGCACAATGCGGCGCAACTGCTGTTCACTGGCGCCGATGTAACGCAGAATGCCAAATTCACGTTTGGATTCCATCGTCAAGGCAAAGAGCGCATTCATGACTGAAAGCAGCGCCACGCAAATCGCGATTGTGTGCAACGCGTATGTGATCGCGAAAGTGCGGTCGAAAATCTTGATTGCTTCCCGGCGCAGTTCACCTGTCGTTCTGATGTGCAGGTTCGATTCCTTGCCGACAGCGCGAACAATTTCTTCGCGAATCTTATCTGGATCGCACTGCGGTGTCAGATATACAGCGCAGCTGGAGACGGTGCGATCGCCGAACAGGCGAATATACGCCGCGCGCGGTATCACTACGAAACCAAGGTCGCTGGCATAATCGAAGTAAATCCCTTTGACGTGAAGCGGAACGTCTCCAGAAGGAGATGCGATTTTTATCAGATCACCCGCTTTAACGTGTTTGCGAATAGCAAATGCTTCTGAAACTATGGCATCGCCATCATGCATATTTAGACAAAGGTCTTTCGAGTTCTCTCCAGACGTGAACAACAGATGACCGTAGTTCCCAACGACGTCAAAATCCCCAGCCGCGATATTAGTTCGTTCACCGCCGTATTCAATCGGATGTTGAACAAATGCATCAACAGCCGCCACGCCGGGCACCGATTTGATCTGATCCACCGTCTGTTGTGACATGCGCGCGTCGCGACTGCCACCATTGCGGGCAGCCGTCTGGATCCACAAATCAGCCTTAAGAGATTGGTCCACCCAGACCATTACAGTCTGCCGAAAACTGCCAATCATGATCGCCAGACTGACCATCATAGCTATACCGATCATCAGACTGGCGACCGCTACGGACGTGCGCCCGAGCGTTCCTTGCAAAGATCGAGCAGCGATCTTACCTTCCGATTGAAACAGCCAACCGCTGATGGTGCCGAGAACAGGCAAGCACAGTTTCAAAACTTGAGGCATGAGCATCGCCGCACCGCATATAGTGCAGAACGAAGAGAAGTAACCATACACGGGCAAATTATTCACCGCTGGTTGCATAGCAGCAATGCCAGCGACCGCCAACACAGCTAATCCGCCAATTGCATACGCCAGGGCGCTGCGGCTTGCTTTCAGTTCGTACGATGAGCGTCGTGTCGCTTCGGCAGGAACGACATTGGCTGCCTCGAAAGCAGGAGGTATGGCTGCGGCAACTGTCAGTCCGACCCCGATAACAAAGGCCACTGTTAATACAATCGGATTGACAATTACAGTCTCTATCGGTTCTTTGAAGTAGAAGTGCTCGAAGGTTTGCGATACCGCATTTAGTGTGCCTTGAGCAAAGAGGATGCCAGCCAAAATGCCGAATCCGGTGCCGACTACACCAAAAGTCAGGGCTTCGAGCGCGAACATTAACAGGATTTGGTTGCTGGAGACTCCCAGCGCTCGCAACGTTCCAATCTCGCTGCGGCGGCGGATCACCGTAATTGTCATAGTATTGTAGATCAGGAACATGCCAACCATCAGGGCGATAAAAGTTAGAGCAAGAAGATTGTATTCAAACGAGCGCGTCATTTTTTCTACCTGGACACCGCGCTGTGAAGGACGCTCCGCCGTGAGCGCGCTCGGCAATTCCCGCCGCAACCTCTGCTGCACCAGATCAAACTCAGACTCGGGTAAGATCAGCTCTACTCGGCTGATTTGCCCGTAGCTTCCCAGCGCTCGTTGAGCGGTGCCAATATCGGTGACCACCATGTTGCCACTGAATGCACCACCGAGACCTTTGCTCGACAAAACCTTGCTGACTTTGAACGTGTGAAACTTCTCGTTCAACAACAGCTTGAACGATGAGCCAGCGACAAGATGCTGCTCCTTCGCCAGACGAGAACCGATCAGAGCAGTATCCGGCGCCAAAAAATCGATAGCACCAGACTGTCCTGCGCTATCGTACGTCTTAAACTCGGGATCGGCCAGCATGTCCATGCCGATGAACTCGATCAATGGCCCGTCATCGCGATCGCCGAAAATTGCGTTCTCATCGATCAATGGACTGAACTTGGCGCCCAGGGGCCAGAGCCATCGAAGGGCAAACAGCGTTTTCTCGTCCATGCGAGATGAGCTCAACGAGTGAATCTCCAGATTCGCCTTACCTGAGACTCGATCGACAGTTTCCTTGAATTTCTCGAGCGCCGTGTGATTGGCCAGACTGATTGCGAGCAGAACGGCGACACCGAGCGCGATACCGAAAATCGTCAAAGCCGTGCGGACAAAATTGCGGCGCAGATCACGAACAATAAATTTGCCGATCAGACCTAGGGTCGGGGGCAGCATTGTTGTTCACCCGTAATACAACCGTCGCGCATCTGCAAAAGCCGTCCTGCGTAGGCCGCCGCTTCAGGACTGTGTGTAGCCATAACAACTGTTCTGTTCTCTTCTTTATTGATCTTGGCAATCAGTGCCAACACCAGTTCACCATTCTCGGTGTCTAGATTACCGGTGGGCTCATCGGCAATCACGATCTTAGGAGCATGAATCAATGCCCGCGCGATCGCGACGCGCTGCATTTCACCGCCTGAAAGTTGTGCCGGGTAAAACTTAGCACGCTTCGTCATATCCACGCTTTCCAGCGACAGCGCTACCGCCTGCCGCACGGCTTTCGGCGCGGTGTTCTCCAACTCGAGCGGCAGAGCAATATTCTCTTCCACCGTTAACGTTGAAAGCAGATTGAAAAATTGAAAGATGAATCCAATGTTGCGCCGCCGAAGCGCCGTCAATTTCTCGTCGTTGTAAGCGAGAATGTCCTCGCCTTCAAACAGCACCCTTCCAGCGGTCGGACGGTCGATACCGCCGATGACATTAAGCAGGGTACTCTTGCCACATCCGCTCGGACCCATAATAGCGATGAACTCGCCACGCTCGATTGTGAGATTGACCGCAGACAACGCCTTGACCATGTGGTCACCATAAGTTTTGGCAACCTCGGACAATTGCACCAGAATCGGTGGCTTTGTTGACATTGGTGACTCGCTTTGTGATTCCACATATATTGTATACACGCGCCAGCAGTTGCCAGCGGCCGGAAAATACATTATGGTTTGCATTGATACATCGCTTCGGCGCTAGATAGAAAGAAAGAAAGACGACAATTGGCGGCAGGCTCGAAACTACGTTCGCCTCGCAACGACAAGCAGGGGGCCATTCTGGACCCGGCATCGGAAACAATTGGTGAACAACTTCTGCAGTCCATGCAGTTTCAATTTCCGCTGCGGAAATACCAGCAGGAGATACTTTCACTAGTCGATCGAAAGCTGGCTAATGGAGAGCATCGCGCCCACCTGGTGGCGCCGCCGGGCTCCGGCAAGACGATTATCGGGCTGCAGTTGATCAGCCAAATGAAGTGTCCCAGTCTCATTCTCAGCCCGAATACGACGATTCAGTCTCAATGGGGACAGAAGGTCGACTTATTCTTGCCGCCGGATTTGGCGCCGTTCGGAACCAGTGAATTGATCGGTACTCATGACGACAAACCGTTGAAACCGATAACGATGCTGACCTACCAAGTTTTATCCACTCCCGGAAGGGAGCAAGAGTACCTGGAGAAACTGGCACACAATTCCTGGATCGAAGAGCTGACGAGGGGACGGGCGATCACAGTTGGAGAGGCGGAATTGCGCCTGCTCGAACTGTTGCAAAACAATCCGAAAGCTCACCAACAGGAACTTTCCAGGCACATCAGCCGGCAGCGGCGTCGGCTCACCGACGTTCTCGATCTAAATGATGTCTTGCATGATAATGCGTTGGAGCTGCTGCAAGCATTGCGCCGGCAGAAGTTCAAACTTGTGATTTTCGATGAGTGCCACCATCTCACCGATTATTGGGCGGCGATCATGACCCATCTCGTCAGGTATCTCGGGGATCCGGTGGTAATTGGACTGACGGGCACTCCGCCCGAAGGCAAAACAGCGACACAAGAGACTCGATATTTATCTCTGGTCGGCGACATTGATTATCAAGTTCCCACTCCGGCTTTGGTCAAAGAGGGCGGATTGGCGCCCTTTCAGGATCTAGTCTTCTTCACTCAACCGACGGAGAAAGAGTTTTCTTTCCTGGAGGAACAGCATGAAGATTTTCACAAATTGATAGATGAGCTGACGGCAGAACTTACGATCACCGAATCGAAAGCCGGTGATTCTGCTGCAATCAGCCCGGAGTCAAAATCCGGCAATGCCGAGCCCAGCCTGCCGGATCCAAATTCCACCGATCCAGACGCAAACCTGCCTCCCCTCTCTCGATGGGTAAAAGATCGAGTTTTCAAAGCGGTGCAAAAAGACGTGGTCAAGCTGCACCCCACCCTGCAAGTCCAGCGTTCTATTGACCTGAAACAAAAGCGCGGTAAAACTGGCACCACTAATGGTGCGAACGGCGTCGCTGGTTTGAGCAACCTGAGACCGATTCTCGGCGGTACAGGTTCCAGTAATCCGAAACCCGCTCTCGGCGGTACAGGTTCCAGTAATTCAAAATCGGCTCCCGGCGGCACAGATTCCAACAATGCGAAACCGGCTCCTGCCAGTAAAACACACCTGCCAACAACCGCCGGCAACGCCCGTTCGGCGACTGAGAGCAAGGCATCAGATACGATAGCATGCGCAGGCGGCTGGACCGACTTGCTCCACACACAATCAGAGTTGGCTCAGGCACTTTGTCGATATATGTGGCGATCCGGCATTACGCTGCCGAAGAACATCGATGTATCTGAGGTTCTGACTCAATCACCAACAATCGATGATTGGATGCGAATATTAGACGATTTCGGTGCGCACAAGTTAAAAGTCAGTTCGAACAAAGACGACCACCAACTGTTCGAACGTATTCGCGTAGCCGCACGAAAACTCGGCTACGGCATCACCGAGCAAGGTCTGAGAAAACAGGCGTCACCAGTAGATCGCGTACTCGCGTTCAGCAACAGTAAACCACATGCGGTGGCACAGATATTGGCGACTGAATATGCCTCGTTGCAAGAAAGATTGCGAGCAATTGTAGTCACCGACTTCGAGCGCATGTCGGCGACCTCTGTGCGCACACTCAAAGGCGTGCTGGACGAGGAATCAGGAGGCGCCCTGGCCTGCATCAAAACTCTTCTGGCCAGCGAGATATCCGAGCAGCTCAATCCTTGTCTCGTTACTGGATCACTCTTGCTGATCGACAATCGGATCGCCGATCGCTTCGTCAAGGCTGCCGAAGAGTACTTGGCCGAAGAAGGCCACAGCATGAAGCTTCACGTAGAGCGAGACGAGAAGTGGCAGTTCGCGCGCATCACCGCAAACAGCTCATCCTGGGAATCGAAGCTTTACGTCGGCATGGCTACAGCTATCTTCGAACGAGGGTTGACCAAGTGCCTGGTAGGTACTCGTGGATTATTCGGCGAAGGATGGGACAGCCAGGCGCTAAACACGCTGATTGATTTGACCACTACGACCTCGCCGGTTTCCGTGAAACAACTGCGCGGGCGCTCGATCCGCATTCAAGCAAACGATCCTCTCGGTGCGCACAAAGTAGCCAATAACTGGGACGTGGTTTGCATAGCACCACAATTGGAAAAAGGTCTCAACGACTATTTGCGTTTCGCCAGGAAACATGATTGTTTTTTCGGCATGTGTGATGACGGGCATATCGAGCAGGGCGTCAGCCATGTGCATCCATCGTTTTCGGAACTGACTCCGATTGAGGTTTTCGCCTCGTCAGAAACTTTCAACGATGAAATGATGCAGCGCAGTCTGTTGCGCGAGCGGCAGTATCGCCTGTGGAAAGTGGGCGAACCGTATGCGAATAAGACGCTGGGATGCATCGAGTTGAGCAGTTTGCGCAAACTGGCTTTGACACCACCGCATATTCGTAAGAACTTGAAGTACCAGGAGCACGCTCGCGAACTCCGCGCTGCGTTCATCGGAGTCTGGGCCGAGTATGGCGGACTGGGCGCGGTCGCCTCCGGCATGGTCGCCATCGCCTTTTCAGCCCAACTCGGTGTCCTTGCACCCTATGTCGCCTCGATTCCGCTAGCGCTAATGCTCATGCTCGGCCGGAAGAAATCGATGGCACTCTTCGATAGAATACGCCGAGAAATTTGTCGGCCAAACACGCAGGACTCATCGCTGCAAGACATTTCCGCTGCCCTGCTCAGCGCGCTGCAGCGCAGAAAATTCCTGCCAGCCGAGATCAGCAAAGATGATATCAAAGTGACGATACGCGCTGACGGAACTTACAGAGTGTTTCTCGATCGGATCGAATCCGATCAATCGCATATCTTCATCAGCTGCTTCAAAGAAATTATGGCGCCGATCACGAATCAGCCGTTCGTAATACCAAAATACGAATACTTTGTCGCTGGAGACAGCGAGCCGCCAGGCTCCGGAAATTGCAATCAGCCATCCACAACCGTGATCGCCGGCACGCAAAACGCATCGGCGAACACCGCTATGCCAGGCGCGCCAAATCCGCCAAATCCACCGGCAGACACGAATGTTCCAGCCAAGATTATCGGACAAACACGCGAAACACCTTTGCACCAGCTCGTCTCAAGCATGCAGGGCCTTGCTTTCAGAGAGCCGATTTCATCCTTCGAGCAAAGGGAACAAGCCTTCTGCAAAGCTTATTTGGCAGGGCAGGCTAAGCCGCGTATCGCAGCCTATCATGCGGTTCCAGCGCTGTTAGCGCGCTCCGAGAAGGGGCGCGAGGCATTCGAAGCAGCCTGGAACAAGTACGTCAGTCCCGGATTCATTGTCGCGACTGAGACCAAACCAGAGTTGCTCGATCGTTACTTCGGCGTCGGGCCGAGCTTGGCTCAGCGCATTTTATGGGAATAGTGGATGATAGGACATCCCGCCCGCGAGCCATATGCGCTTCAATTTCACACTTTCGCACAAAGCCCTGATTCTCGTTGCAATCCCTCTTGTGTTCGAGCTCACGTTCGTCGGCGTGCTCATGCATACTTTGCACCAGGTGGACAAGGAACGCCAGCGCGAAGCCCATGCGCGCGACGTCGCCAATCATTGCAATACGTTGTTGCGCCTGCTGCTTGAAGCCGGCACGGACAGCGTCCTCTGGCACATCATGCAGCAGCGACATTTCTATGAACGTTACCACCAGATCTCCGATCAAGTTCGCATCGAATCCGATACCCTGCGCTGGCTCGTTGAAAAGAACGAGTATGAGCGCGCTAAGTGGAGTCGCATGGAATCTCTTTTAATGCAGACTATGGCAGGCATGAAGCAGGCGCATGAGCTGGTTGAAGATGGCGATCCGGCCGCAGCAAAGGAGTATTGGATACACGCGCACAAGAATATGCAAGACCTTTTCAAAGAAACGGATGGTCTGGTAGAAGAGCAACAGAAAACGCAGGTCGACACTAAGAAAACACAGCAAACCTATCGAGAACGGCTAGAACAGTTGCTCTGGTTTGGAGTGGCATTCAATGTATTTTTGGCTGTTTGCCTGGCTGTCTACTTCAATAGAGGAACGAGCAGTCGCTTGAACGTGCTAATGGACAACACCGTACGTTTCGCCAGCGGCAAGAAATTGCGACCGCCGATTTCCGGCTCCGATGAGATCGCGCGGCTGGACAGAGTTTTCAGGCAGATGGCCGATGCGCTGGACGAATTGCGCAGAAAAGAGCGAGCAATCGTGGAAAATGCCATCGACGTAATCTGCTCGATTGACGCAGAAGGAAAATTCAGCGCCGTCAACTCCGCATCTATCCAGAGCTGGGGCTACTCTCCCGAGGAGCTGATCGGCAGCCGTTTGATTCAGTTTGTGCACGAAGACGACGTCGAAAAAACAAACGAGGCGATCAAAAACATCATCAGCGATCAGTCCTCAACACCACTAGAAAATCGGATCAAGAAGAAAGATGGAACTACCGCCGACATGCTATGGTCGGCACACTGGTCACAGAGCGAGGCAGCATTGTTTTGCGTCGCGCACGACATCAGCGAACGCAAACGAGTCGATCGCATGAAGCAGGATTTCGTTGCCATGGTCAGCCACGATTTGCGCACGCCGCTTACTTCCATTCAAGGATTCCTCTCACTGCTCTCTGTTAGCGCATACGGTGAGCTTTCCGGGCTAGGGCAAGAAAGTCTGGCAGTCACCGAGGGTAATATCAGCCGTTTGATTGCGCTCGTCAACGATTTGCTCGACATCGAGAAAATGGAATCGGGAATGTTGCAACTCTGGACGGACCATACATCAATCGATGTCTTCATCAATAAGTCGGTGCAGGCAGTAGATGGATTTGCTGTACAGCAGGGCATTTCACTCAAGGTGATCGAGCATGAGGACGTCGAGATCATTGCCGACACGGATCGTCTCGTGCAGGTGTTGATCAATTTGCTCTCCAATGCGATTAAGTTTTCGCCGAAGAATTCAACTGTTTCCATTGCAGTAAATGAAGAAGACGGCGGCGTGAAAATCAGCGTGGCGGACAGCGGCAGGGGCGTTCCCGATGAGTTGAGAGCAGCAATTTTCGAGCGTTTCAAACAAGTCGAACGCAGCGACGAGCAGCAGAAAGGAGGAAGCGGTTTGGGTCTGGCTATTTGCAAGGCAATCATCGATCGACACGATGGAAACATCGGTGTTGAAAGTGGTGCCAACGGAATAGGCAGCCGGTTCTGGTTTTTCATTCCCAAAGAACATCGCGAAGAAGGCAATGGAACAGAACCGCAAGAGACGAGCAGGCTCCCGTAGCAGACGCCGAGGTTTACAAAAATTCATAATAGTGCCCACTGACTGGCTGCTCTGAGGCTGTAATGGTGAACGCTGAGCCCGATTCCGCGTTAATATAAGCGGTGGAATGGCGAACTAGGGGCTGACACTTGGCCAAGCTGCTGCTGATTGAAGATGATGCCGGATTGTGCCGGATGATTCGAGACTGGCTGACGATCGAGCACCACAATATCGAGGTGGTGGGCGACGGCAAAGAGGGACTGGAGAAACTACAGTTTTACGAATACGACGTAGTCATCCTCGACTGGGCGCTGCCGGGCATGCAGGGTGTCGAGATCCTGAAGGAGTTTCGCAACAACGGTGGGGTTACGCCTGTTCTGATGCTGACAGGCAAGGACGCCGTTACCGACAAAGAGCAGGGATTCGATGCCGGAGCCGACGACTATCTGACCAAACCGTTCCACATGAAAGAGCTTTCCGCCCGGCTGCGGGCACTCTTGCGCCGACCGCAAGGCTACGTCGGCGACGTCATCGAACATGGCAATCTGTCGTTAGATCGATCCAACTATGCCGTGGTGCGCAATGGCGAGCAAATCCGTCTGCTCCCCAAAGAGTTCGCCTTGCTGGAATTTTTAATGCGCCACCCCAATCAAGTATTCAGTGCAGATGCGCTTCTCAACCGGGTCTGGGCTTCAGAATCGGATGCCACCATCGATGCGCTGACAACGTGCATCAAAAGACTGAGGAAGAAAGTCGATGTGCAGGGGCAGCAGTCGATCATTCGCACCATCCACGGTGTCGGCTACAAACTGGACATCAGTTAGCTACTGCGACACGTTGACGGAGTCACCGCTGATGCGCTGCCGGTGCACACTGAAGTTGGCCATGCCGTTGTCGCCAGCTCTGCCGATGATCGTGTCTTGATCCAGCCATTGCCCGACTTTGGCATTCGCTTTGCCCAATCCGGAATAGATGTCGTAGCGTCCGTCTTTGGTTTCAACAACAACTACATCCTTGCCTTCGTTCTCCAAATTGTGGACCACCGACATATCGGCGGGGTTCAACGAGATCACCCAATTTTGCCGTTCTTTATCGGCAGATGAGTACACGACGCATCCGCGTTCGAAGGCGTTAACAGGGGCGTTTGCGTCCATGCGCATATTGCCGTCGCTGTCCACATCGGCGCCGTGAAGTGAGAGATGAGCGCGAGTGGTGACACCGTGGTTGACGTCATACTTGATCGAACCGCTGATCGGATCGCAGGGCATTGGACTGCCGTCGCTGTAATATCCTTCGTTGGTGCCGTCCGGGCGCGCCACGCGCGTGTTGCCCTGGAAGCTTTCCTCGGAGGTGCCATCGCTGTGCTTGGTTGTACAACGACCGGATGAATCGGTATAGCTGTATGTTCCTGCGTTCATGTTTACGTGCACTTGACCGTGCCAAGTCTGCTTCTTCTGGTTCACCCATTCATCGCCCTGCACGTTCACCCATTTACCGCTGGCGTTTTCCACGATGCGCGGATCGCCGTGCTGGTCAAAGTTGCTAAAGCGATAAGTATGCTTGAGCGCGTCAGTCATCGACGTCGAAAGCAGGTGACCGTTGGGATCTTCTCTCTTAGTGAAATGGGTACGGAAGTCTTCAGTGGTGCGGTAGCCGTTAGCATTCTCAGAAACCCGCGTGCACGGCTGCCCGTCATGAAGAGTTTCTTCGGACTTCACACCACTAATGGTGTAAGTGCGTCGTGACTGATCGTTATTGAACGAACAGCCAACCACATCATGACCTTGCGCATCTTTAACGGTGCCTACCTGCACATCGCCAGTCCATGTGCCGTGTGTTTGCGCGTTGTGCCAGGTGTTCGTGTATTCACCAGGGCGTGAGCCCCGTTGGCGCTGCCAATCACCTTGCTCGTTGTGAACAAAGTTGAGAGCGTTTGACTGATGATCCCAGGCGAAGCGAAAGGAACGATTGCCTTCATCGCGCATCGACGTCATGTGATTGTTTTGGTCCAGCGTGTATTCGCTGCCGTGGGGACCGGTGATAGTAACGTCGGCCATGTTAGGCCAGCTCTGCCGGCGGTGGCTATCGGTCGCTTCATTACTGTTCGAAAAATTATCTGAATAGTAACTGTATCCCGGCCGAGTAGACTGATCCATGCCTAAATCAGACATGTACTGCCGGTTTTGGTACTCCTGGTTTGACCGCGGTCCTTCGTAGGTTTGTCCGTACCCTTGAGGGATGGGCATATTCGGGTAAGGATATTGAACGAATGGCGGCGGAGTGTACATCATCGGCTGCTCGGCCGCGCCGCACATCGGCGGTGCCCATTCTTCCAGAGAAAGGATATTTTGATGTGACTGTGGTCCGCGATTTCTATTATGGCCTTCGTTGAAACCAACGCTGATGTTAAAGGACATGGGGTGATCCCTCCGCTTCGCAACGCGTATATAAGTGTGGGTAATGGTTAGTTTAGGTTCGACTTCTGGCAAATGCTTGGCATCAAGCCAATGAAATAAACTGAAGCGCAGACGCCGTTCCCTATTAGCAATCGCCATGCTGGCACCCCGCTTCTAAAGGATACGCGCAGCTTTAGACAGCCGCCGGTCATGCATCAGGCAACTTCGGGTCAAAGAGTTAAATGGTGAGAGCTATTCCTTTAAATGCGATCGAAGCAAAATGCCCGAAAGCAGATCGAAGGCGTCGTTGTCGAACTGGTTGTTGCGAAGCGCAGTTTCCAGGAATCGCTTCTCTTCCTCCGAGACAATGCCGTCAGCCATGATGATTTCGCGGATGACACGTGCCTCGTATTTGTCGACCTTTTGGTCGCCTTGCAGTGCCTGCCGCAGCGCTTCATCCAATGTCAACACCTTTCCAACCTCGTCAGTCGACTATGCATGCGATTATACTTTACACTTGAGCGCTCCGCTGGGCTTCTAACATCTGCTTTGATTGTTCGAGTCCAGAGCCCCGAGGACGGGCCTTCCTGCCGCTCGCCTCGCCACCGACACCAAATTGAATTCACAGTAGAGGGACATCATGTTCGACACAGCTAATGCAGAAATTACCCCCAAAGAAGTGAAACGCAGACTCGACGCGGGCGAAACATTCGCCATTCTCGATGTCCGCGAACCCCAGGAGGTCGCCATCTGCAAACTGCCCAACAGCATGCACATTCCCATAGGCGAACTGCAACAGCGAATGTCGGAACTGGAACCCTACAAAGACAAAACAATCATCGTCTACTGCCACCTCGGCGGCCGCAGCATCCAATGCGTCCGATTCATGCGCCAGCTTGGCTACAACGCCATCAATCTCACCGGCGGCACTGAAGCCTGGTCCGACGAAGTCGATCCCAGCTTGGCGAAGTATTGAGCGCGTCTTTGAGCGAAGGCCAGATAAATGTTCTTATTTTTCAAGATATGCAAACCCGACCGGCGGAGCAACGAATACGGTGTTGATACCACCTCAATTGACCGGCAAAGAAATTCCTGCCTGCCATTCCTGCCAACTGGCCCTGGTGAAATACCAGAATCCAGCGGAATTAGCTGGACGATCGGCGCTAAGGACCTGATTATAGGCATTGCTGAGCTGCGTCAAATAACGTGGGCTGCTGCCAGTCTGCTGCGGGTTCATGCCTTGATCATAATGCAGAAAGACATTTTGCGTGTTCACAGTGTTGCCTACAAATGATCCGAAATAGTTGACCTGTCCGCCTGCAGATGATCCCAAATTGACGCTTGCATTTGGCGCATAGACAATGCCGGCAAAAGGAGAGGTCTGAGCGATATTTATACTCCGATCCCCTTCGTAATAAATTTGCATGTTTGAAGGCGATGCGCTCAGGTTGCTTATACCAACGCTGCTGCTGATGTTTACAGCTCCACCATCAGGATTCGAATCGTTTATGAAAAAGCGCACTGGCTGGCCAGCAGTGACATCACTGGCAATGCTGATGCTGCCGGTTCCTGACAGATTGAGCGAACTCATTGAATAGCTACCCGGTTGCATTTGAAATGAGCCGCTTGATGGTATTACATAGCCGCCAGAAGCAGGGGGCGGTGAAGCGCTGTTTGTTATGGTTATGTTGACGTTTTGCAAGTTGACGTCACCAAGATTTTGTACTGCGTAATTTGCCGGCGGAGGTAATGAATCGTTGAAGTATGGAGTAGGAGGAGGTGCCGCCGCGACTGGAGTCTGACTGTTAGTTGTCCCCACCTCCAGGGAACCGCTTCGGCCGCTACTACCATCGGGAAACTGCGAAGAAAACATACCATCGACATTTACGAAACCACTTCCCGATCCACTGGAATCGTTCATTCCGGTCGCTGCTCCGTTGTCTGTAACGTATCTGTCGACATTCGTTTGCGAGCCAGCGCCTTGAGCGGAAACAATACTCGTTCCGTTGCTTTCCGGCACGTCGATGCTACCTCCAACGGTGACCGAGCCCGAGGTAGGAGCGAGCACAACGTTGCCATACGAAGCGATATCGCCACCTAGAGGACCAGAAGTTATTCCGTTGCTGCCGGTAAGATTTGAGGTGGAATAATTTGACGGATTGCCAGAAGTGTAGCCATCAGTGGTTGTTGCATTGCCTAGCGTCATGTTGCTGACTGCAAACATCGAATATTGTCCCATTGGATTAAAACTCGAGCCGGGACCGGGGGCAACGCCGGTCCACGACTGCTGGGCCGCGCCGAGAGGATTCCACTGCTGCGGCTGCAGGACAACGCGGATGCTACGAGAGACGACGCCATTAGTGGCAGTCGCCTCAATTACCCGAGAGTAGTTAGCCAACGGACCGTTGGAGACGGTCTGATCGTAGATGGCGGAAGCCACAGGAGGTTGCGTGTTCTTCACGGTCACTGCCACCGTCAGATTGGGCGCGTTATTATAGAGAGCTGCCGGAGCAGTGAAGTTTGTATATGGCGCTCCCGGAGACGCATCGTCCAGAGGCGAGGGATTGCTGTTCTTTAATCCATATCCGATCTGGTCGATGGTGTAGTCGATCGAGGCTTCTGCTGCCGAGCGCAGTTGAGCTAAAGTCTTTGTAGACGCTGCTCGTTGATAAAGCGGTAACAGTCCAGTAGTCATCGCCGCCAGCCAAAGGGTTGCACACATACCAATCAGCAGCACCGTGACGAGCGAGAAGCCCCTGGTGGATTTTCTTCTTTGCCGCTTGACTTTGAAGTGAATCAACATAATGTTCACCATTGATTATTGTTGGAATTTTGTCGATTGCGCATGTAATACTCAGCGTGCATACCCATGGTTGCTGACTGACCGCCAGCCGCGTTTCCCGCACTGCTTGATTTGGTCTCGAGATTGACCGCAATAGCTATGACCGGTGCCATCAGTGTCGGTGAGGCAAAGAAAGGAGCAGCACCAGCAGGCACAACCGTACTATCAGATTTGACATAGTCGAAAATTCGTGTTTGCGTACCAGAGGTATCAAATGGACCAATCAAATTGGTCAACAT
>Ga0182024_10009906_pt1 | contig 19561 bp, 14 predicted proteins | sample P32metaG_FD_120480 | JGI IMG/M metagenome (GOLD analysis project Ga0182024, IMG submission 120480) | Permafrost microbial communities from Stordalen Mire, Sweden - P3-2 metaG (Illumina Assembly) | ecosystem: Environmental > Terrestrial > Soil > Wetlands > Permafrost | place: Sweden: Stordalen... | reverse complement strand
GCGCTTCGTTAGACTATAGCGCCCGCTGTCGTCAGGTCCGGGCACTCGGCGGCGATTGCTACAATTTCATCCCCCTGAAACAGGACGGCCTAGGCTTGGTCGTTGGAGACGCGTCGGGCAAGGGCCTGGCCGGTGCGCTCATGATCGCCAACGTGCAATCCTCCCTTAGAACGGCGGCATTGTTTACGGGAGATGATTTGGCCGCTCTGCTCAAGGTAGTGAATGGGCAGACATGCGTTTCGTTCACCGAAGGCCGGTATGCGACGTTGTTCTACGGAGTGTTCGACGGCTCGACCTGCACTCTGCGGTATGTGAATGCCGGACATAATCCGCCGGTCGTCATTCGGCAGGATGGTTCAACGCACTGGCTGGAAACAGGCGGCGCCCCGGTTGGATTGTTCGCAGATTCGGAGTATCGGGAGGGCACCGTAAGACTCGAAACCGGTCATTTGCTGATCGCCTTTACTGACGGACTTATCGAAGCGGAAAATCCGGACGGTCAGGAATGGGGAGTTGAGGGCTTAGTGAAAGCAGCGGCTAGCGGAGCGCAACACGTTCAAGGCGCTGGAGATCTCGTTAATTCAATCTTCAGCACGATGGATGACTTCTGCCAGGGACACCAAACCGACGATGCAACCTTGGCAGTTATACGAGTCGGGCCGCGGGTGCTCTGAACACCGGGTAGAGCCCATTCTCTGACCAGTCGATTCTCAGCTCTGTGCGCGGCGTTCGCGCGTCGCCGCGCCTTTGGCGGCATCCTATCTTCTATTCTTTTGGGGATGAACGCCCAAGTCGTGCCATGACGTTTCCGCGAGGTTGACGCCGTAGTGGTTTGCGGCCTTCTCGATGTTCGCGAAAGCCAAAGCACGGTCGGCATCGGAGACGTCGATGACTTGATCGAACCGGGCAACGGCGTTGCGCACATGTTGTGCGTCGGTCAGTGGTTCTTTACGCTGCTTCGGAAACGCGTAGACGCTGTCGGGCAAGTCCCTCTGCGTGGTCAATGTTCCGTGTTTTTCGTGGGGTTTCCAGGTCGGTTCCGGCATTTCTTTACCGTCCTTTCTTTTGACTGTCGTATGGTCCAGGAAACAGAACTAGTTCAGTAACGATTCCCAGTTGGCCGGCACCCTGCCTGCGGGTCCAGGTACGGGCTGACTGGCAGGATGCGAATGCGGCGGAGCCAGCTCCCCGCCCCTGACCATCCCTTTCTTCCCGTAATCGTAGAACCAATCCTCGCCCGGCTCAAAGCTGGCGATGATCTGGTGCCCAGTCGCTGCCGCGTGCTTGGATGCATGCTGGCTCGGAGAACTGTCACAACATCCGATGTGCCCACACTCCGCACAGCGGCGGAGATGAAACCACCAACTTTTCGGTGACGCGAGGCATTCGACACATCCGTCGCCGCTTGGCTTCGAAGCGGGATTAATTCTGGGACGATCTTTTTTCATTTTCTGTTTTTCCTCTCGACGTTTTATGCGGAGCGACGAGTTCACGCTACCAGCAAAATTTTACCGTTGCTGCCCTTTTCTGCCGCTGCCTGGGCCTCGGCCGCTTCGCTGAGTGGCAGCTTCTGGCTGATCGGAATTATCAGCTTGCCATCTCGTACAGCTTCGGCCATGAACTCGAGTATTTTCCTGTCGAAATGCGAGAACACGTGGACCACCTTCACAGATGGGTATTTCGCGGCGTTCTGCGGCACCTCGACAACCGATGCATACACTCCTCCCGGCTTGACCCTGGCGATCAGCTTCTCGGCGAGCTTTCCGCCGACCGTATCAGCCACTGCACCGAGCGGCGGAAGATTTGCAATCGATGCATCGTCGTCGGTTGCGATGACCTGATCTGCGCCGATGGTCTTCGCGTCGTCCATCTGCTTCTTCAGAACGCCCGCGATTACAGTCGCTCCGCGTTGCTTCGCGGTGAATGCCGCGGAACGCCCGACGCTTCCTACAGCGCCTACGACCAAGACCGTCTGGCCTCCCTTGATTTCAGTAGCCGACATCAGCTGGTTGCCGGTCACCGTGACCAGCGGCAGCGCGGCCGCCTGAATCAAATCGAGCCCCTTGGGAACTTTCGCCAGAGCCGCGGCTTTTACGACGCAAAGTTCGGCGTAGGTGTTGTCCGCCATTGCGAACACCTGGTCGCCAACGGAAAAATCTTCTACCCCTGATCCAACTTTCGCTACGGTTCCGGCGATGTCGACCCCTATGAGGCTCGGGAACTGCATGGGATAAAAATCTTTCGTTAACCCAGCGCGCCGTTTGTAGTCGATTGGATTCACGCTGCTGGCGGCAACGCGTACCAGCACTTCACCGGGTCCCGGAACTGGGTCAGGGTATTGCTCGAACTTGAGTACTTCAGGACCGCCATATTGGTGGACGACGATTGCTTTCATATTTCACCTCCAAGTTGCAAAACAAGCCTCAAAGAACAGTTGGATGAGGAAAACCGGGATTGGTCGCAGTGTCACGTTCGAATGAATGCCCGTGAGCGACGGCACGCGTTCCCGGCTCCGCATCATCCGCTATTTAGCAGAAGTGGAGTGAAGAATCTATTGGACGATGGTATCGGCTGACACTTTTTGCAATCGGTGCGGCGACAAAGTGGTGTGCCAATCCGAATTCCTAAGTCCTTTCATAATCCCGTAGCATCACAGGATTATGCTTTATGCAGGTCATCCGCAAAGATGGCGAATTGGATTTCCCGGAGAACCGAATGGCTGGCGCAACTGAAGTTTCAGCTGACATACTGACGCCGCTTAGCGCAGATGAACTGCGAAAGATCGATGCTTACTGGCATGCCTGCAATTATTTAGCGGCGGGAATGATCTACCTCCGCGCGAATCCTCTCTTGCGCGAGCCCTTGAAACCGGAGCACATCAAGAATCGGCTGCTTGGACATTGGGGGTCAGATCCGGGACAGTCTTTGATCTGGATTCACCTGAACCGTCTCATCAAGAAATATGACCTGAATGTGATGTACATCGCGGGGCCGGGTCACGGCGCGCCGGCAACTTTGGCCAACTGCTATCTTGAAGGCTACTATTCCGAGATTTATCCCGATAAGAGTCGCGATGAAGCTGGCCTGCTCAAGTTCTTTCAGCAGTTTTCGTTTCCCGGGGGGATCGGCTCGCACTGTACGCCGGAAACACCCGGCTCGATTCACGAAGGCGGCGAGTTGGGCTATTCCATCTCGCATGCCTACGGAGCCGCATTCGATAATCCTGATCTCATCGTCGCCGTCGCCGTAGGAGACGGCGAAGCTGAGAGTGGGCCGCTCGCCACATCCTGGCATTCGAATAAGTTTCTGAATCCCATTCGCGACGGAGCTGTTCTGCCTGTGCTGCATCTCAACGGCTACAAGATCGCGAATCCCACGATTCTTGCGCGCATTCCGCGCGAAGAATTAGAGGCGCTGCTGATCGGATACGGGCACAAACCTTATTTCGTCGAGGGCGATGACCCGCTTGCTATGCATCAGAAGATGGCTTCGACGCTGGAGCAATGCATCCTGGAAATTCGCTCGATTCAGCAGCACGCACGCTCCACCGGCGATGCCACGCGGCCGCGCTGGCCCATGATCGTTCTTCGTTCGCCCAAAGGATGGACTGGACCGAAAGTTGTGAATGGCCACAAGGTCGAGGGTTCGTGGCGGGCGCATCAGATTCCCGTGTCCGACCCAGCGACGAATAAGAAAGATCTGACGCTTGTCGAAGACTGGTTGCGCAGTTACAAGCCGGAAGAATTATTCGACGCCAACGGAACGCTCATACCAGAACTGCAGGAGCTCGCGCCCTCCGGGCCGCGTCGTATCTCCGCCAATCCGCACGCAAACGGCGGAGTGTTGCGAAAAGAACTCGAACTGCCGGACTTTCGTGACTACGCCGTCGAAGTCAAAGCGCCGGGTGCTGTCTACGCGCAGCCCACCGACGTGCTCGCACACTTTCTTGCCGAAGTAATGCGCCGTAACATGAGTTCCTTCCGCGTGTTTGGACCTGACGAGACTGCGTCCAACAGGCTCACTGCCATCTACGCGGCCTCGAAGAAAACTTGGCTAGCTGAATTCGAGCCGGATGACGCCGATGGCGGCGAACTAGATGTCGCCGGCCGCGTGATGGAAATGCTGAGCGAGCACACACTCGAAGGATGGTTTGAAGGCTACGTTCTGACGGGCCGCCACGGCCTCTTTTCAAGTTATGAAGCTTTCATCCACGTCATTGATTCCATGTTTAATCAACATGCGAAATGGCTGGAGAAATCCAAGAAAGAACTCGATTGGCGAGCGCCTGTGCCCTCGATCAACCTTCTAATTACATCTCTGGTTTGGCGGCAGGATCACAACGGCTTCACGCATCAAGACCCGGGATTTCTCGACGTGGTCACCAACAAGAGTCCCGATGTCGTGCGAATTTATTTACCGCCGGACGCGAACTGCTTGCTCAGTGTGACGGACCACTGCCTTCGATCGCGGGACTACGTCAACGTGATCGTCGCGGATAAGCAGGAGCATCTGCAGTACCTCAACATGGAAGATGCGGTCACGCATTGCACCAAGGGCATTGGCATCTGGGACTGGGCGTCGAGCGACGACGGTGAGGAACCCGACGTCGTAATGGCCTGTGCCGGCGACATTCCGACGATGGAGTCGCTGGCGGCGGTCGCGATCTTGAAAGAGCACTTCTCCGATCTGAAGATACGATTCGTTAACGTTGTGGATCTTTTCCGCCTCATGCCGGCGACTGAGCATCCGCATGGACTCTCGGATCGCGATTTCGATTCGCTCTTCACCGCCGACAAGCCGGTCATCTTCAACTTCCATTCCTATCCTTCGCTCATTCACAAGCTAAGTTACCGGCGCAAGAATCACGACAATTTCCACGTGCGCGGATACAAGGAAAAGGGCAGCATCAATACACCGCTCGAACTTGCAATTCTGAATCAGATCGACCGCTTTAATCTGGCGATTGACGTCATCGATCGCGTTCCGCGTCTGCGCTCCGTCGGCGCGCACGTCAAGGAATGGCTGAAGGGCGAGATCATCGAGAGCATTCACTACGCTCACGCCGAGGGCATTGACAAAGAAGAAATTCGAAACTGGAAGTGGCCCGGATAGCAATGGCGAAGATAAGCATGGAGAACCAGTTATGGGAGCACGACGGACCCATCCTGGCGCTCAACAGTGGCTCGTCTTCACTGAAATTCGGGATTTACCGGCGCGACGTGATGGATGAAGAACCCCTGCTGACTGGGAGCGCTGATGGCATTGGGCGAGACAATGGATCCTTAAGGATTTTTTCCTCGGATGGAAAACCGCTCGCAGAGCGCGACTGCGTTCATGAGTCGCAGAGCGATGCGCTCACTACTCTGACTGCGGCAATACGAGAGCATAGTGAGGACACACCTGTGGCAGTTGGCCATCGCGTAGTACACGGCGGCCCGAATCTCCGCACACATCAAATCATTACGCCGCAGGTTCTCGATCAACTGCGCTCGGCAACACACTTTGCGCCCTTGCACATCCCACAGGCCTTGTCGCTGATTGCTGCTGCTCAATCGATCTTTCCTGAGGCAGCACAATTTGCCTGCTTCGACGATGCTTTTCACCAGACGATTCCGGAAGTCTCTGCGCATTTTGCGCTGCCGCAGCGCTATTTTGACGAAGGCATTCGCCGTTATGGCTTCCATGGAATTTCTTATGAATCGCTGGTGCATCATTTCGGCGCAAAGCTTCCCGAGCGAGCCATCTTCGCGCATCTGGGTAACGGATCGAGTCTCTGTGCGCTTCGTAACGGGATATCGATCGATACCACGATGGGCCTTACTCCTACTGGCGGCATTCCGATGGGGACGCGCTCTGGCGATCTCGACCCCGGCGTCATCGTATATTTGTTGCGGAATGAGAAACTCGATGCCGACAGCCTGGAGAATCTGGTCAATCATCAATGTGGCCTTTTCGCGCTCTCATCCGGCGAGAGCGATGTGAAAGCGCTGGAAGAACGCGTTCAATCCGGAGACCCAAAGGCACGCCTCGCGCTGGACATCTTTGCCATTGCAGTACGAAAGAGCATCGGCGCATACATGGCGCTGCTCGGCGGCGTGGACCTGCTTGTTTTCACGGGCGGAATCGGAGAGCATAGCAGCCACATTCGATCTGCGGCAACCGGCGGCCTCGATTCTCTTGGGTTGACTCCAGACAAGATTCAAGTTGTCTCGACGCAAGAAGAGCAACAGATCGCGCGCCGCTGCCGCGAGATGATGAACCCTTCCCGCTAAATGCTCGTATGCTGTTCCCAGCGAACCGCGAGTGTCACGCTGGATATTTAAGAGAAGATTCTTGAGGAAACAGGAGGAGTTCAATCATGCGTTCTGATATTGTGCCTGGAGGAATTTTCCCCGACTACGAACTGCCCGATCACACGGACAAATTGCAAAAGCTCAGCGAGATACAGGGCGATGATCCGCTGATCCTTACGCTGGCGCGCGGCCACTATTGCCCAAAGGAGCATCAGCAGCATTTGGAGATCGCGGCGTTCTACCCGAAGATTGCGGTGGCGTATACACAGATCGCCACGATCGCCACCGACGATCACCATACCATTCAGGAATTCCGCGCGTCGGTCGGAGCCCAGTGGCCATTCCTTTCCGACCCCAAGCGAAAGGTTCAGAAGGATCTCGACATCGCGGAATATACGGACCCCGAGCACAATCCGATGATCCCGTATACCCTTGTGCTCAAGCCAGGCCTTGTGATTCACAGCATCTACAACGGCTACTGGTTCTGGGGACGTCCATCGATCAGCGATCTTTGGAGCGATCTGCGCGCCGTGACGCGTGAAATCCGCCCAGACTGGGATCTAAGCGCTCCTGGACTCCGCGAAGCATGGAATGCGGGTGATCTTTCGCGTTTCCACGGGTGGAACAAAAAAAAGAAGACTAAAGTGAGACATGCCTCGAAGGGGCGGAAGAAATAGTGGCGCCGTCCGATGACACGGGAAGGACTCAAAAAGTTGTACAGAAATCAGTAATTTGAGGCATTACTGAAGTTTCCGGCAAGCCTTACAAATCATTGTTACTAAAGCTGTTAGCTGGCTATCCTTATACAGCGGGAGTTCGCGCGCTGGCCCCAGGCCAGCGTGGCGTCATTCTTCTGTTTGCGGATATATGTCCACTAGCGCGCAGTCGTGGAAGGGCTTGTCTTCGGGCGCCAAGGTGTTTGTCGCCTTGGTGATTGCAGCTGGCATGGCGTCGCTGTTACGGGGCGCGATCCACCAGGAGAGCAAGAACATTGCGGAGTTCATCTGCTACCTGGGCATCGCAATTTTGGCGTCGCGTCTACGCGTGACTCTGCCCGGCATCACGGGCACGCTCTCGGTGAACTTCCTGTTTATCCTGGTGGGCGTTGCGGAGCTGAGCTACTCCGAGGCGATTACGCTGGGCGCGATCTCAATGCTGGCGCAGTGTTGGTCCGGTAAACGCCCCGGGGCGATTCAGATGACGTTCAACGTTTGCGCGGGATCGCTTTCGACCGCCGCGGCCTACTTCGCGTATCACAATTTTCTTGTCAACGCGCTGATCGTAAACCGCCCTCTGATTCTTTGCCTAGCGGCTTCGGTTTATTTTATTGTCAACGCCGGATCCATTGCGATTGTAATTTCGTTCAGCGAAAGGAAGCCGCTTCGCCGCATTCTGGTCGATTGTTATTTCTGGTCTTTCCCTTATTACCTGCTCGGAGCAGGCATTGCAGGCGCGATTGCCTGGTTCAACCATGCGTTCAACTGGGAAACTTCACTATTGTTCGTTCCCGCGATTTACCTCATCTACCGCTCCTATCGTTTGTATCTCGGCAAACTTGAGGATGAGAAGCGGCATGTCGAAGAGATGGCTGATTTGCACCTGAGAACCATCGAGGCTTTGGCGCTGGCCATCGAGGCAAAAGACCAGACCACGCACGATCACTTGCAGCGAGTTCGCATTTATGCCATCGAGGTAGCGAAAGAATTGGGCATGAAGGGAAGTGACCTCGATGCCCTGCATGCGGCCGCGCTGTTGCACGACATCGGCAAGCTCGCAGTGCCCGAACACATCATCGCGAAACCTGGCCGGCTCACGCCGGAAGAGTTCGAGAAGATGAAGATTCACACCGTAGTGGGAGCGGAAATTCTGGAACGAGTCCGCTTCCCGTATCCGGTGGTGCCGATCGTGCGGGCACACCACGAAAAATGGGATGGATCGGGTTATCCCTACGGATTGAAAGGCGTGGAGATCCCGATCGGAGCGCGCATTCTTTCCGCGGTCGACTACCTCGATGCGTTGGCTTCAGACCGGCAATACCGTCGCGCTATGCCCCTCGATGAAGTGATGAAGAACTTAGTGGGAGAGTCGGGCAAAGCGTTTGATCCGAATGTAGTGGATGTTCTGCAGAAGCGTTACCGGAGTCTGGAGAACCTGGCCGTGGCGCGGTCGGCGGCAGGTGGAACACCTGCGCTGCCGGCTGAATTGAAGGTGACACGTGGGCCGTCGCCAGATGCGGGATTCGAGAATTCCAGAGTTTCAGATGCGCCCGGACGCGAAGCGACTTTTCTGTCATCGATTGCGGCGGCGCGCCAGGAAGCTCAGTCGCTATTCGAGTTGAGCCAGCACCTCGGAGCGTCGTTGAGCCTGGGTGAAACGCTCTCTGTCTTCTCCGTAAAGCTGCGACCGATGGTTCCCTATGACGCCATTGCGATTTATATTCTGCGCGACGGCATTTTGTTCCCAGAATATGTGAATGGCGATAACTATCGCCTGTTTTCGTCGTTGCGAATTCCCTTTGGTGATGGGCTTTCGGGATGGGTGGCGCAGAACAAGAAGCCGATTGTGAATGGAAACCCTTCGGTCGAGCCGGGGTATCTGAACGATCCCGATAAATTCAGCACGTTGCGATCGGCGCTGGCGTTGCCTCTCGAAGGAGTTTCCGGTGTGATCGGAGTTCTCGCGCTCTACCGCGCCGAGAAAGATGCATTCACATCCGATCATTTGCGCATTCTTCTGGCGGTGAGCGGCAAGATGGCTCTCGCCATTGAAAACGCCCTGAAGTTTCAACAGGCGGAAAACTCTGCCACAACCGATTACCTCACCGGTCTGCCCAACGCCCGGTCGCTGTTTCTGCAGCTCGACCGCGAACTGGCCCGCTGCAAGCGCGATAATCTTTCGCTGACCCTGATGGTCTGCGACATGAACGGATTCAAGAAGATCAACGACCGCTTCGGGCACCTGGAAGGGAATCGCGTGTTGCGACTATTTGCCCAGGCTTTGAAAGACAGTTGCCGCGAATACGACTACGTGGCGCGCATGGGTGGTGATGAATTTGTGGTGATCGCTGCCGGCCTCGCTGCTGGCGATGCGGCCAAGAGAGTAGAGCAGTTGCGTCCTCTGGCACGGCAGGCGGGGTTCGATGTTTGCGGAGAAGAAATTCTTTCTCTCAGCGTAGGCATCGCCGCGTCTCCCGAGGACGGCAGCGACGCCGAACAACTTCTTGCGCAGGCCGACCGCCGCATGTACATCGAGAAAGAAAAGCAGCCGTCGCGCAAAGATCAGCGGCTGCATGTGCGCATGAACTGCCGGCTCACCATCGAGCTGCATCCTCAGGCGGGCGGCGGACCGATCTTCGGCAATCTGATCGACATCAGCCTGGGCGGGTGCTATGTGGAGACCAGCGTCATTCTGACTCCGGGATCCGACATCAAGCTGGTCTTTTCTCTGGATAACACCGGGCCGAATGCCGCGGGCGCTCTGAGCGCGGAAGGAACGGTTGCCAGAATTCATCCTGGATCGGGCGTGGCAGTGCAGTTCAAGGAGATGAGCCGCGACTCGCGCGAAAAGATGCACCGCATTCTGGAATTTGTTCAGAGTACGACCGCGGCCTACAACGAACGCTACATGCAGAACATCCGGCGCTAAAGAACAGTGGTCAGGGATAAGTGATCAGGGGCCAGTGGTATTAGCGGTATCAGTGGTCAGCGTTTGTCAGCGTTCAATGACCAGTTGAAGCCAGTTGTTTTGCTGACCCCTGACCCCTAACCCCCTGGCCCCTGCTCTTGAAGCCTGCTGCCGCGGCCCTTACACTTAGAGAATGCACGTGCACGTTCATGGCGCAGGCAGTCCCAAGCGTGTGCTTAAAATCTCGCTGGGCGTGACGCTTGCCTACATCGTGCTGCTCGTGGTGGCCGGCATTCGCGCCCATTCGCTGGCGCTGCTCTCTGAGGCTGGACACAATCTCTCGGACTTTCTGGCGTTAGCGTTGTCTCTGGTTGCGGTTTATTTGCACTCGCGTCCCGCCAGTTCTACCAAGACATACGGCTACCATCGCGCCGGAGTGCTGGCCGCGCTCGTCAACGCCGTGTCGCTGGTTGCGGTTGCGTTCTTCATCTTCTACGAGGCGTTCCGCCGCTTGCAGCATCCCGAGCACGTTCAGGCGACGGTGATGATGTGGGTTGCAGGCGCGGGCGTGGTGATGAACGGAGTGATCGCGCTTCTGCTCTACCGCTCCAGCGGCGGCGCCGGGCACGACGTTAACATTCGCAGCGCCCTGATGCACGAAGTGGGCGACACACTTTCAACTGCCGCCGTAATTGCCGGAGGCTGGGCGATTCTGGCCACGGGCGATTATTGGATCGATTCCGCGCTTTCCTTCGGAATTGGAGCGTTGATTCTCTGGTCAGGATTCGGCATTGTGCGCGAGACGCTGAATATTCTGCTCGAAGGCACGCCGCGCGGAGTGAAGCTCGAACTGGTGGCGACCGCGATCCGGTCGATTGAAGGCGTCAACGACGTGCACGATCTGCACTGCTGGAGCATTGGCTCGGAGACTCGCGCGCTCTCCTGCCACATTGCGATCGCCGATATTCCGCCATCAGTCAGCGAGCGCATCCTGCGCGATGTGAAAGAGTGCCTGCACCACGACTTCCGCATCGACCACACCACGATTCAGTTCGAGCATGTGGAGTGCGAAGTGGCACATGGGTGCGTGATTCCCGTGGGTGAGGGCGAAGAGCATCACCACCACAGCCACTAATCTCGGCGGCAGTTCTCCGCGTTCTTCGCGATTCACGCTACTGGGTATTATTGCTGGACTCGTTCGCGGACGGCCCCCTGATCGCCGCTTGCATCGCAGTCGGCGTTGCGGACTGCGGCAATATTCTTAGCTCCGCGCCGCTCGGTTTAGTACGTGCAGGGCGCTGGTGCAGCGGGGCCGTGCCAGCCTCGAATCTGGCCTGCAATGTCACTACTCTGTCCCTCAAGTCTTGAAGCTGCAGGCTTATTTGCTCCAACTTTTTTTCCTGCGATACTTGGCCGTCTTGCAGGGTTCTCAGGTTAGCGTCCACTCCGCCCCTCCAAAGCGCGAAGTTATAAACCGCCGTTAGCACAAACACCAGCGTCAGGCCGCTCAATGCAGGGCTGAGCCAAGCTGGCACGGACGGGCTCGCCGGAGCATTGCTCGGCATTAAGACATTCACTGGTTGCTGACTAGGTGGTGTCGACAGAGACACCGAAGTCGCTGGAGATACTTCCGGAGGCGAAGATTGATGCTCACTCACTTTATCAACCTAAGTCACTTATTTACAATAGCATAAGCCAATGCAAAACAGCAATAGATCAGTGGCTCTGGGTTGCCAAATGGGGAAACTTCCACGCTTACAGGGCGTGGGCACAGGAAGAGGCGGTGTCAACAGATTTAGTTCTGCCGCTCGTAAATTTCCCGCACCCGCTCAATCGTATCGGCCTCTTCTGCCGTCTTATCCGGACGCAGCCGCACGATTCTCGGGAAGCGCAGCGCGTAGCCGCTCTCGTGGCGGTCGGAGCGCATCATGTGTTGCCGAAAAGAAGTAACTAAAGAAGCCCCCGAAAATTTAGTTGACCCCATCGCGGCGGCGGCATAAGCTGTTGGCTCCGCTTTCCTCCCTCCTTTGAAGCGGTGATCCGGCGAAGTGTTTTGGCCCCTTGTCCGTGACGAAAGATCGGGATTGACCCAAGCCGTTTCCCAAAAATAGATTTGTGGAGCGCAACATGAAATCAGCGACAAGCCAGCGCACAATCTTCTCCTGCAACCGAATTCAACTCTTCGCAGCCGTCCTTGCGGCTATTCTGCTCGCCAGCGCAATTGCTTCAGCTCAAACGGGAACTGTGCTCTACAGTTTCAATGGCACGACCGATGGAAAGACTCCTTACGGCGGCGTGGTGCTGGACTCTGAGGGCAACCTTTACGGCACAACCTTTGAAGGCGGGGACACCTGCTACTCCCTCCCTGACTCTTGCGGCGTTGTGTTTAAACTGACGCCCTCTGGAACGGAGACGCTGGTGCATCCCTTTGTGGGTTCCGGCAAGCCCGGCTTTCATGACGGAGATTGGCCCTGGGCCGGGCTCGTCATGGATAAGAAGGGCAACCTTTATGGCACCACCACCGCAGGCGGCAGCACCGCAGGCGCAAGCAGCAACAACGGCACAGTCTTCAAAGTGGGGCCGACGGGCAAGGAAACGGTACTCTACAGTTTCAAGGGCTATGAGGATGGAAATGAGCCTGAGGACAATCTGATTCTCGACAACGAAGGCAACCTGTATGGCACGACTTTTTATGGCGGCACGGGAACGGACTGTGGCGTTCCCGATGGCGGGTGCGGGACGGTCTTTGAGGTAACCCAGGCGGGCACGGAAACCGTGCTTTACAGCTTTGGTGGCGGCGCCGACGGAAACTTTCCTATATCCGGCTTGGTCCGCGATGCGGAAGGCAACCTCTACGGCACAACCGCCTACGGTGGCTTGGTGAACGCCAGCTACTGTCCGGTCGGATGCGGGACCGTGTTCAAGCTCAGTTCCACTGGCACAAAAACCACGCTTTACAGTTTCACCGGCAACGCTGACGGCGCGGATCCGCAGGGCAGCTTGCTGCTGGACGCGCAGGGTAATTTGTACGGAGCGACGGTGGGCGGAGGAACGTTCGGCGTGGGTTGCGGCGCCGGCTGTGGAACGGCGTTTAAGGTGACGGCGGCGGGCACGGAGACGGTGATCCACTCATTCACCGGCGGCACGGATGGAAGCAGTCCGTTCAGCGGATTGATAAGGGATGCAAAAGGCAACTTCTACGGCACGACCCGTGAAGGCGGCAGTGTGGGAGCGGGTACAGTGTATAAGCTCACTCCGGCGGGTAAAGAGACGATTCTTTATGACTTTGCCGGCAGCGGGAATGGCTCCAGCCCATGGTCTGGCTTGGTCATGGATGCGGAAGGCAATTTGTACGGTACAACAGCCTACGGCGGCGCTTACAGCTACGGCACAGTGTTTAAGGTGACCCCGTAGGTTGCGGTGATCTAGACTGCGCGAACTGAATTGCGCGAACAAAATTGCGCGATCTAAATTGCGCAACAAGGCGCGAGGGGCCGGCTACGAACCGGATTGCGTGGAGTAAATCTCGCGGACACGCTCAATCGTGTCCGCCTCTTCTGCCGTCTTATCCGGGCGCAGCCGCACGATTCTCGGGAAGCGCAGCGCGTAGCCGCTGTCATGACGGTCCGAGAGCATCATGTTGTTGAAGGCAACTTCCAGGACAATCTTCGGCTCAACCGTGCGGCGGAAGCCTTGATCTTCAATCGTGTGATCGAGAAACCACCTCGTCATTTCGGCGATCTCGACGTCGGTCAATCCTGAATATGCTTTGCCTATATTGACCAGCCGGTCTTTATTCGTATCGCTATCCCACACGGCAAACGTGTAGTCACTGAGCACGCCGACGCGCTTGCCGTGACCGTACTCGACCGCGGTCACCACCACATCAAGCGTGGCCAGTTCGCGTTTCATCTTCAGCCAAACCTTGCCGCGCTTGCCCGGCGTGTAAGTTGAGTCGAGGTCTTTAATCATCAAGCCTTCATTGCCCCGAGCCTGCGCGGCCGCGAAAAGTTCTTCAAGTTTCGCAGGCGAAGCGGCGCGAAAAACCGGCGCGCGGACGATGCGAGCTGCAGAAAGTTCCTGCTCAGTGTCAAATGTAAGTTTCCTCTGTGATCCAGCTTTACCCCGTGTTCCCCCGTGTACTCCCTGGTAAAGGTTTTTCTCGGCCAGCAACCCATCCAAAATCCGCGCACGTTCTCGTAGCGGACGATCAATCAGCAACTCCCCACCCGCGTAAAGAACATCGAACACCAAGTAAGCGACAGGGACCTCGCGCAGCATGCGATCACTGACTTTCTTCCGTCCCAGCCGTTGCTGCAGGACGCTAAACGGACGCGCCCGCCCCGGCTGTTCCCACGCAACAATTTCGCCATCGAGAATCGCATCCTGCGGCAATCCGCGCAGCGCGTCCGGCAATTCTGGAAAAGATTCGGTAATCTCGTCCCGCGTGCGCGAAAAGAATTTTACTTCACCATCGGCGATATGTGCCTGCGCTCGAATGCCATCGTATTTCTCTTCCACGGCGGCGTCGGCGAAATAACTTAGACCTTCTTCGGGCGATTCAATCGGACTCGCCAGCATGAATCCCATGGGATGAAACAATCGCATTCTCGCCTCGGCCAGCTTGCCCTCAACAGCCAGCCGCAGCGTTTCGCCAAGATCCCCGAGCAGCATGTTCGCGCGCTGCACATCTTTCAACGAACCCAACGGCCCGCCTCCATAAGCCTGAGCAATGGCCTCTTCGACCAAGCTTTCTTTCAGCCCAATCCGCAGATCGCCGGTCATGATCTTCACAATGTATTTGGCTTCGAGCGGCGTCGCCCGCGCCAGCAAATCGCGAACCAGCGCCGACTTCGCGGCCGGACCGCGCGCCGCTGCGATCTCACGAAAAACTTTGCCCACCGCAAGAATGCCCAAGCTTTGTCCAGATTTTTCCGGCAGCAACTCTCCGGCAACCGCTCCCAAGTCGCCATGCTCGCGATACGCAGCGGTAAGCGCGGCTTCATCTTTTCCAGAAAGATCGGCCACGACGCGCGACAAAAGTGCCCCGCCAACTTGCAGCGTAGTTTCCTCCCACGCCGGAAACGCTTTGCCGGAAAGAAACACAGCCGAGATGGCGCCCTCGTCGATAGTGCGCGACTTCAAATAGTCGGCAACGAGGGCGGTCTTCCGCAGCTTCTTGGTCGTAGCGGCGATAGCCTCGCAAGTTTCGGCAAAGTTTCGCATGTTGTTCAATACACTTTCCCGAGAATAGACGAAAGCTATCGGATGCCGAAACTTAGTGAAGCAGCCCGGAAGCAGTCCCACCCGATCAACCGCCTGAATAAATCCTGCAATCTCTATTGCTTGGCGCGGCTCAGCCAGCGTAGGTTCGCCGCGGACCCTGTGGTAACCTAGTGTTTGGTGCGTTTCCGCGCCTGGAGCATCCAATCACTGTGCATTCTCTGCGAAATTTCGTGCGTTTCCTGGTCGCCGTGCAGCTTTTGCCCGCGCTTGAAAGTGGCGAAGAAACTCTGGTCGGCGGACAGGCTGTGCTGGAAGGCGTGATGATGCGCTCGCCCCACGCCTGGGCAATCGCCTGCCGCAAGCCTTCGGGCGAAGTGGTGACGATGAGCGAACCTCTCGCACGTCCCTCAGAAAAACATAAATGGATGGCATGGCCCATCGTCCGCGGAGTGATGACACTCGGCTATGCGATGTCGCTGGGCTATCGCGCGCTGCGCTTCTCCGCAAACGTGGCGATCGAAGACGTAATGCAAAGCGACGACGACAGCAAGACGCACGTAGACACGAAAGCCTCCCCGAACCATGTGGAGACGGCAGCTTCGGCCGTCCCGGCGAGGCGAAGCGAAGCGGAAGCTGCCACGAAAGAACCAACCAAATTGCAATCCCGCGAAAAAGCCGCGACCATCAGTGGATGGCTGGCCGCAGTCAACGTAATCATCTCGCTGGCTTTCTTCATCTTCATGTACAAATACCTGCCGCTGCTCGCGGCCACGGAACTCAAAAAGGCGAATCCTGCGCTGGGCGGCCAGATCGCCTTCAACCTCGTCGACGGCGCAGTGCGCCTGATCCTGTTCCTGCTATTTATCTGGGGAGTTTCGCTGTTCCCGGACATTCGCCGCGTCTATCAGTATCACGGCGCCGAGCACAAAACCGTATTCGCCTTCGAGAACGGAGACCCGCTCGAGACCGCAGCCGTGCAGAAGTATTCCACGTTCCATCCGCGCTGCGGCACCAGTTTTTTGATGACCGTGATGCTGATCTCGATCGGCTTCTACATGCTGGTTCCGTTCACCACTTTCTGGGCGCGTTTCGCGTCACGCATCGCGCTGCTGCCGCTGATCGCTGGCGTGTCTTACGAAATCATTCGCTTCGCCGCCAAGCATCGCGGCTCGCTCTTTGCCCTGATGACCGCTCCCGGCCTCTGGCTGCAGCGCATCACCACGCAGCCTCCGTCGGACGAAATGGCGCAATGCGCCATCACCGCGCTCGATCACGCCATGGTTCTGGAAAAAGAGCAGGGCGGCGAGCTGGTGATTGCGTAGGAGCCGTCATTGGTCGTTGGTCGTTGGCCCTCTTCGTTGGTCATCCGTCACATACACCTTGGCAGACGATCAGTTACGAATAGATCCCTGAGGTGTCACATGGCTGCATCATCTTTTCGGGATCTAAGAGTCTGGCAAGAAGCGATGAAACTGACAGCGGAGATTTATAGGAGCACGTCCGCCTTTCCGAGACACGAGATGTACGGCTTAACTCAGCAGATTCGCCGTGCAGCAGTATCCGTGCCCAGCAACATCGCAGAAGGCAAGGGTCACCGCTCTAACAAGGAATTCGTCCATTTCTTGTTGCACGCGCGGGGATCACTTTTGGAACTTCAAACCCAACTGTTGATCTCCGAGGAATTACAATATGTCCGGCAGGAAGAGGCGCAACGCCTGCTGACGTTAGCCGAGGGTGTGGGCCGTGCCCTAAGCGGTCTGATCAACTCAATGAGCGAGAAAGCCGCATGAAGCGAACGGCCAAAGACCAACGACGAACGACCAACGACGGTTTCCATGTTTGAAAGACTCGACCAAACCGAAGCCCGCTACGAAGAGCTGACCAACGCTCTCGCCTCGCCCGATATCGTCAACGATTCGACGCGATACCAGAAGACTGCCAAGGCCCACGCCGAAATCGCGCCCATCGTCGAGAAGTATCGCGAGTACAAAGATCTCACCCGGGGCATCGCCGAGAGCAAGGCCATGCTTGCCGACGAAAAAGATCCTGACATGCGCGCCTACGCTCAGGAAGAACTCGCGAAGCTGGAGCCACGCGTCGCCACCGTCGAAGAAGAATTGAAAGTTCTGTTGCTGCCCAAAGATCCGAACGACGAGAAAAATATCATTCTTGAAATTCGCGCGGGCACCGGAGGAGACGAAGCCACGCTCTTCGCCGCAGAAATCTTCCGCATGTACACGCGCTATGCCGAAAACCAGCGCTGGAAGGTCGAAATCCTCTCTTCCTCGGAGTCGTCGGCGGGAGGCCTGAAAGAAGTCATCGCCATCATCGAGGGGAAACGCGTCTTTTCCCAGCTCAAGTATGAAAGCGGCACGCATCGCGTGCAGCGCGTTCCCGCCACCGAGCAGCAGGGACGCGTCCACACCTCGGCCGTCACGGTTGCCGTGCTGCCCGAGGCCGAAGACGTTGATATCAAGATCGAAGCCAAAGATCTGCGCATCGACACGTTTTGCTCTTCCGGTCCAGGCGGGCAATCGGTAAATACGACGTACTCTGCCGTGCGCATCACGCATATCCCGACGAATACAGTCGTCAGCTGCCAGGACGAAAAATCGCAGATCAAGAACCGCGAAAAAGGGATGCGCGTGCTGCGCTCGCGGCTCTACGAAATCGAAATGGAAAAGCAGCAATCGGCTCTGGCCAAAGAGCGCAAGGCGATGGTGGGCTCCGGCGATCGCAGCGAGAAAATTCGCACCTACAACTTCCCGCAAAACCGCCTCACCGACCACCGCATCGGATTTACCATCCATCAGCTCGAACAAGTGATGGACGGCAAACTCCAGCCGCTGATCGAAGCCCTCACCACACATTATCAGGCAGAAAAACTGAAGCAGGAAGCTACCACCGCGGTCTAGGAGATACACGTGGGCATGCTTGCCCGCGACGCAGGCGAGAATATGGCGGAACTCGACAAGACACTCGCGTCGGCTCTTACCGACCGCTATGCCGTGAACGCAGCCCGAGTGCGCGAACTAGCGTCGCCTCTCACCAACGCCCAGTTCTGGCAAAAGCCATTCCCCTACGGCAACAGTTTTGGACACCTGGTCCTGCACCTCTCCGGAAATCTGAATTACTACATCGGTACACAGATCGCGGAGACCGGGTACGTGCGCGATCGCCCGCGTGAATTCAACGATCCAAATCCGCCTTCGAAAGATGAGGCTCTGAAACGCTTCGGCGACGCCGTGCAGATGGTTCTCAAAACCATCCACGCACAATCGCGGGAAGATTGGTCGTTGGAATATTCAGCCGTCGGCTCCGATTCCAAAACGCGCCTTGATATCGTAATCGTTTGCGCCGCCCACATGCAGCACCACATCGGGCAGATGATCTATCTCGGTTACGAAATTTTCCGGCAGTCTTAGGCGCATTCTCGCTGACGGATGAAGACTCGGGCTGCCGAAAGCCAGCCTGCGTTCACGCGAGAAACAACCCCGCGCGCGAATCCGGCACCGAACTTCATCATGCCGTCGCGCCCTATGAAATCTACGCGCTCATTACTTGCCCTCGCAGGCTTCGGCCTGGCAACCGCAGGCGCCGCCTGGTATGGCGCCCGATACAGCCGCAGCGGAGCTCGCAGCTCCTGGTACCGCTCGCTCAACAAGCCCAAGTTCACTCCACCGGATCAAGTTTTTCCCGTGGTCTGGACCACACTCTATGCCTTGATGGCATGGTCGGGATACCGCGTCTGGAGCGCCGCTCCGTCGCGCCAGCGCAACGCTGCACTGCGCCTATGGATGTCGCAACTCGCGGCCAATGCCAAATGGTCGAAGCTATTCTTTGGCGAACATCGCCCTGGGCTCGCCCTGGCCGACATCATCGCGCTCGAGGGAACGATCTTGTCTTACATCACTGCGGCGCGAAAAGTAGACCGAGCGGCCGCCAATGCATTCATTCCCTACGCGGCCTGGGTGGCGTTCGCCACCGTGCTGAACGCAGAATTCGCGCGCCTGAACCCGCACGCGGCAGCGGCTTGATCTTTATCGTCGTGCGTGATCTTCATCGCGGCTGCGCTACGATGTGTTGAAATGATGAGGTGCCGCTGCAACTCAAAGACGCTCTCGCCGGAGCGGTCGCGCGCCTGACTGACGCCGACGTTCCCTCGCCGCGAATGAATGCGGAATTGCTATTGACCTTTACTCTCGATTGCGACCGCGCCTATTTTTTCGCCCACCCAGAGCGCGAACTCACTCAGGATGAAATCGCTCGCTATGACCACGCCCTCGCCGAGCGCGCCCGCGGCGTTCCCGCGCAGTACATCACCGGCCACCAGGAATTCTGGGGCATGGACCTCATCGTCACGCCCGCGGTATTGATTCCGCGTCCGGAGACAGAGCATGTGATCGAGGCGGTGCTGG
>Ga0182024_10009905_pt1 | contig 19564 bp, 18 predicted proteins | sample P32metaG_FD_120480 | JGI IMG/M metagenome (GOLD analysis project Ga0182024, IMG submission 120480) | Permafrost microbial communities from Stordalen Mire, Sweden - P3-2 metaG (Illumina Assembly) | ecosystem: Environmental > Terrestrial > Soil > Wetlands > Permafrost | place: Sweden: Stordalen... | reverse complement strand
TGGTACTGTGGGTGGAACCTGCCCCAGCGGCACGCTGGTGGGGAACACGTACGCCACGGGGGCGGTGACCTCCGACTGTACGGTGATTGCGAACTTTGCGATCAATACTTACGTGGTAACGCCGAGCGTAAATGGCGGGAATGGAACGATCTCGCCGAACACGGGGCAGACGGTGAACTACGGTGGGACGCAGGCCTTTACGCTGACACCCTCCACGGGGTATCACATTGGCAGCGTGACCGGCACCTGCCCCAGCGGCACGGTTAACGGGAACACGTACACGACGGGGGCGGTGACCTCCGACTGCACGGTGATTGCGAACTTTGCCATCAACACCTACTTGGTGACGCCGACCGTGAGTAACAGTTATGGCACGATCTCGCCGAACACGGTGCAGACAGCAAACTACGGCGCGACCTCGATTTTTACAGTCGCGGCAAATGTGGGGTATTCCATTACCGGCGTGGGCGGCACTTGCGGCGGCTCGTTGGCGGCAAACCTGTACACTACGAATGCGGTGACCGCCAACTGCACGGTGGTTTTGAATATCGGCCAGCCTCCGACGATCACCAGCGTCAACCATGCGACATTCCAAACCGGCCTGCCGGGCTCGTTTCCGGTAACGGCGACGGGTATCCCCGCCGTCTCGAGTTTTACCGAGACCGGCAAACTGCCGAGCGGTGTCACCCTTAATATGTCGTCCGGCCTGCTGGGCGGTACTCCCGCGGCGGGCACGGGAGGCACTTATCCCATCACGATTACGGCCAGCAACGGCGTTTCGCCGAATGCCACCCAGAGCTTTACGCTGACCGTCAATCAACCGCCTCAGGTTACGGGCACGAACTATGCGACGTTCACAAAAGGTACGGTGAATTCGTTCACTGTAACCACGACTGGATTCCCAGCCCCTGCCCTCAGCTTCTCGCCGGCAGGAACACTGCCTGCCGGGGTGACGTTCGTCGACAACCATAACGGGACGGCCACGCTCAGCGGCAAACCGACGGTCAGCGGCTTGTTTACCTTCTGGATAACGGCAGCGAATGGTGTATCGCCGTCCGGCCTGGAGAGCTTCACGCTGACGGTACACTAGCGTTAGATCGACTTACAACGACTTGCAGCACGCCCAGCGCGGCGATGAGATGGTTTGGACGGTTTCCCGCTTCAATGTAGGTATTTGTTTATAAAGCGAATAGGGTGACTTGTACGTACAATAGAGACAGTACAGTGTTTCACGTGAAACACTTTTGTGTAGCCCACCTTCATTTCAGAAATCCCGTAGCCGGGAATTCTCAGGCGGAATAAACCTGTTCGTGCTGGCGCGCTTCGTACCATAGGGCCAGTTCGACCCGGTTCCACAATCCCAGTTTGTCGTAGATCAGGCGCAGATAATTCTTTACCACGTGCTCGGTAGTTCCCAAGGAATCGGCGATCTCACGGTTCTTGCAGCCCTCGGCTACGCGTTGAATGATGAATTGCTCGCGTTCGCTGGGACGCCGCCGGTTTGCTGTCTCTCCTGCCATAATTGCCTCCGGTAAAATAAAGTTGCGAGTTTGACCCGCTTGATTCCGCCCTTGATTCCGAAACGCATAAACAGGCGGTTGAAATGCGCTTTGACGGTGCGCTCGGCAATGTGTAAATCGCGAGCGATTTCTGAGTTGTCACATCCCTGAAGAAGCAGTTCAATAATCTGACGTTCCCTGGGCCCTACTCCGCTGAAATTCTCTTCCATGGATTGTACCTGACCGACGCGCGCCTTGGAGGGCAAAATGCGTCTGTCCTACAAAATCTGGGATTCGGACTCTATTACTGTCTCAATTTGCATTCGAGCGGCCAAATTGCCAATAAATCGATAAGTAATTGTCAAAAATGCAGTTGCTGCCCTTTTTTGCCGAAAATACTGCTTTTCATAGGGAGATTCCCCTACCCGTCTACAGGAGTTTTACTCACCTTCTAAGGTGAAACGCTTAGTATAAAATTCCCATACCGCGCGGAATGGGAGCAAAATTACACAGAAGTACATGTCGGGTTGGGCCCCAACTCATCTCCGAACTCTCACGTCCGATGCTCCTCTCTATCCTCCCCTATAATGAGTTGTGGACTTCAAGCTGGTCAGCAACTACAAGCCCCAGGGCGATCAGGGACAGGCGATCGATGCCCTCACCCGCGGCGTTTTCGACCGCGAGCAGCATCAGGTGCTGCTCGGCGTCACCGGATCGGGTAAGACTTACACCGCCGCCAAGGTGATCGAGGCCGCCAACCGTCCGACCCTGGTCATGGCCCACAACAAGACGCTGGCCGCCCAGCTCTACCACGAGTTCAAGAGTTTCTTCCCGCACAATGCCGTCGAGTACTTCGTCTCCTACTACGACTACTACCAGCCGGAGGCCTATGTGCCGGCGGCGGACCTCTACATTGAGAAGGAATCGACGATTAACGATGAGCTTGACAAACTGCGTCTCTCGGCCACGCGGTCGTTGTTTGAGCGGCGCGATTGTTTGATTGTGGCTTCAGTCAGTTGCATTTATGGGTTGGGATCTCCGGAGGCTTACTACGGGATGCTGCTGTTCCTGGAAAAGGGACAGAAGATCAAGCGCGCTGACATCACTCGCAAGCTGGTCGAGATTCTTTACGAGCGGACGGAGGGAGACTTTCGGCGTGGGACGTTTCGAGTGCGCGGGGATGTTATCGAAATCTATCCTACGTATGATGACAACGCTTATCGCATTGAGATGTTTGGCGACGAGGTGGAATCGCTTTCGCAGATCGATCCTTTATTTGGGACGGTCAAGCAGCGTTACATGCGGCTGCCGATTTATCCCAAGACCCACTATGTGATGAAGGAAGAGACACGGGTCTCGGCCGTCGCTTCGATCAAAGCCGAGTTGGCCTGGTGGGAAGCGGAACTGGAAAAGCAGGGACGGCTGGTGGAGTCGCAGCGCATTCATCAGCGCGTGATGTATGACCTGGAAATGATCAAGGCCATGGGCTACTGCCATGGGATTGAGAATTACTCGCGGCATTTTACTGGACGGCTTCCCGGCGAGCCGCCGCCAACTTTGCTTGACTATTTTCCTCGCGACTTTCTGATGTTCATCGACGAGTCGCACCAGACGGTTCCACAACTGCATGGCATGTATCACGGCGACCGTTCGCGCAAGCAGACGCTGGTCGAATACGGGTTCCGGATGCCTTCGGCATTGGATAATCGTCCACTTACGTTTGAAGAGTTCGAGCATCGGACCAACCAGATCGTATATGTTTCTGCCACGCCCGGGCCTTATGAACTTACTAAGTCGGCTGGGGTGGTGGTGGAGCAGATTATTCGCCCCACGGGTTTGATCGATCCGCCGGTCGAGATACGTCCGGTTAAGGGACAGATCGACGATTTGCTGCATATGATCCGCGACCGCGTTGCCCGCAATGAGCGGGTGCTCGTTACCACTTTGACCAAGCGCATGTCGGAAGACCTGGCAGAGTATTACAGCGAAGTGGGCGTGAAGTGCCGATACATGCACTCCGAAATCGAAACGCTGGAGCGGGTGAAGATTCTGCGCGACCTGCGCAAAGGCGAGTTCGATGTATTGATCGGCATCAATCTTCTGCGTGAAGGCCTGGATCTGCCGGAAGTATCGCTGGTGGCGATTCTCGATGCCGATAAAGAAGGTTTCCTGCGTTCCGCGGGCTCGCTGATTCAGACGATCGGACGCTGCGCCCGCAACCTAAACGGCCGGGCGATTCTCTATGCGGATCGCATGACCGACTCCATGAAAAAGGCGCTCGACGAAACCAACCGGCGGCGCGCGATTCAGCAGGCTTATAACGAGGAGAACGGGATTACCCCCGAATCGATTATTCGCCCACTGGATATGACCCTCGTGGCTATCGTTGGCGCCGACTACGCCGATCTGACCGGCTCCGAAGCCGATGGCATTCCGGATCTGAAATCGCAGGAGGAGTTGGACGCCTACATTGCGAAGTTAGAGAGCGATATGCGGGAAGCGGCCAAGCGCTTTGAATTTGAGAAGGCGGCGAAGCTGCGGGATACGATCAAGGAACTGCGCACTAAGGAATTCTTGTTTGCTTAGAGTCGTGGCATGCGACGAGCGTCGGTCGCTTGGGATGGGATTACTTAAATCGTACAATAGCGGCGCGGTTCGTCAAGGGGGAAGAACGATGCAAGAAGTTTCTCTCATGCCGTGGTGGTGGCCGATATTTGTGAATTTGTGGAGCTTCGCTGGGCCATTGGTAGGTATCTTCGTCGGAGCATATCTGACACGTCGATGGCAAAGAGAACAACGGATCGCAGACAATAAAACTCAGGAATTTAAGAATCTGTTAATGGCTTTAACAAGCTTGAATAATAAGGTGGTGAAGGAAGGCGGCATACCAAACGACCCGGATGACTCCGCCGAGGCCGAGAATCTTGTAATGGTTTCCGAAACGTGTCTCTACATATCAGACTTCCTTGCAAAGTCGAGAGTTATCGGCAATCTACTTGACGCGCTAAAGATTTTGGAGGCTGATCGGAACCTCAGTGCTTTTCTAGTTAAATACCACAAAATTACCAACATTATCCGCACAGCGGCTAAGGAAGCTGGTTGATCACATCCTCTAGCGAATAAGAGAGCACATACTCTTCCTCCCGCCGCTTCGAGCCCCTGCTGAAACGCCTTTTGATGCTCGCTCTGCTTCCCCTTCGGCGCTTTGACCTCAATGCCGATGTACAGGCCGTTCACGTCGCAGACGATGTTCGGCGATCCGAGAACTCCTGCTTTGAGAAACGGCGCTTGTGAGTTTCCGTTTCCGGAAAAACAAAAGCGCCCGAGTTCTGCCGGTAGTGGAAGATCCGTTTCAACGTGAGGTAAGCGAGGATTGGGCGCTGGAGGTCAGATTCCTTCAACTCCTTGGTTTGTTTTTGTGGCTGAGGACTTTTCTTAATCGTACAATAACGAGTCGGTTCGAGGAAGGTGTGGCATGTGGCTAAGGCATGATGCTTCGTGGTGGGCGCTCGTGCTTGCAATTGCGGCTCTTGTTCTCATGGTTCCCGCGAACGTGGTATCAAACGTTCTTACCCCGTTACTCCTAAATTGGTTCGCGACGTGGAGCAACGCGGCGCTCGAAAGGCGAATCGCCAAGTTAGAAAACCAATTAGCTGAGTTGGAAAAGAATCCGGCCATTGATGAAGCCCAAGAACAAATACTGTGGGGTATCACGACTCTTCGTATGATGGCTCTATCCCTATCCTCAGCACTGCTTCTTATTTTCTACGTGGGTCTCGGAATGCTGGTCAACCCGGCAAATCCCGAATTCAAACACCTAACTCTCACGGTCTATGCAATTCTCGCCGTGACATTCATGGGAACGCTTCGGCTCCGCTATGCTCATGACTTTAGGTACAAGCACTCCCCCACACTTCGGATGGGACTCCGCAAAGCCATAGATGATCTCAAAAAGCTTCGCCGTCAGTGAGGGCGTCGAGAATGAGGTCAATCATAGGGATGCGACGAATCCATCACGGACCGTGGCAACAGCGGTAATAACTGCAGTCCAAACCGCTACTTTCGCGCTGGAGCCATTTTCGTCTCTCATAGGTGTGCCTCTCCAACTACTTATGAAATCCGGGGTATTCTAACTCGTCTACACGAGAAAATGCGTGGCCATCTTGCCGGGTGCCGCGCTCATTCGCGGCTTTTGCGAATGGGTGAACGCTTTGTCACAATCCATTATTACTGTGTCGTCACCTGCTTTTCATCACCTCCAGCTACTTGTTGGAAATCAAACGTCGCCCGGTGAAGAGATTTAACGATGAAAGCCGCCCGCAGCACTCACTCATTCGCAAAACGCACGAATGAGCGCGCACCGCGCTTTGCTTGGGGCGGCCTGCTGTGGAAGAATCGCTCCAAAAAAGCGACAATGGTTCCCGTCGATCACCGACGAAAGGAGCCGCAGTGGCAGCCAGTCCAGTTCTGAAGCCCAGTCCAAAGCCTGCGAACGCCCCGCCCCAGAGACCCAAGCCAAAGCTCGGTTTGCGCGCCTGGATGGAGCGCGTGCTGGTGGAGTGTGATCGCGCGGCTGCGGGATTCGATGCCGAGGCGGTGCACGATCTTCGCGTTGCTCTGCGGCGCTGCCGTTCGCTCGCCGATGGATTGATGGCCATCGATCCCGATTCTTCGTGGAAGGACATGAAGAAGGCGGGGAAGAAACTTTTCCAGGCGCTCGGCGAACTGCGCGACATGCAGGTGATGCAGGAGTGGATCGAACGGCTCGGAGGGGTTGGCGACTCGGCAGCAGCGGGAGACGCGGCACCCACCCTTGCGCAAAGAACGCGCAAGGATGGGGCACCCGGCGGCTATTCGGGCGATCCCGTCGCCGTCAGACTTCTCGATCACGTGCATGCTCGCGAGACCGAATGCAAGCTGCACGCGTTCAAGGACCTGCAGCAGTTTGACCGCAAGCAATGGCGTCAGTGGAGTCGAACGCTGCCGCAGCGCGCTTCGCGGGTGCGTCCGGGGAGCGTGGTGTATCTGCATCTGGCGCTGGAAAAGTGGACGGCCGCTTACGACCTGCACAAACACGCTTTGCGGACGCGGTCGCAGGTTGGGTGGCACCAACTGCGCATCGGGATCAAACGCTTCCGTTACACGGTGGAAAATTTTCTGCCGCGCCAGCACGCGCTGTGGGGCAGCGATCTGAAAGAACTGCAGGATCTATTGGGAGAGGTCCACGATCTGGATGTGCTGTGCGCCGCGGCCGTCGAGATACAGGCGTTTCCGGATGCCGAAAGCCGCAACCGCTGGCGCGAGAAGTTGGACGCGGAGCGCGGCAAGAGAATTGCGCGGTATCGAAAGAAGATGGTCGGGCGCGAGTCGCTGTGGCGGGTCTGGCGGGCGGAGCTGCCGTCGGGTCCGCAGTTGCGGGCGGCGGCGATTGCCCGTCTGCGCACGTGGGCGGGATATCTGGATCCCGATTTCGTGCATTCTCAGCGCGTGGCCCAGCTGGCCGTTTTCTTATATGACGGGCTGAAGGATGCGGGGCTGCTGACAGCGAGCGGCGTGTCTGCGAACTCCGTTTCTGGGAATTCTGGCGCTGCGAACGGAGTTTCGAACTCCGCGGCGGCGAATCTTGATCTCGACTGGCGAGCGGTGCTGCAGGCGGCGGCATTTATGCACGATGTTGGCAAAGCCAAGGGCGCGCATAATCACCAAAAGAATTCTTACCGGATGATCCGGGGGATGGCGCGGCCACTGGGATGGAGCGCGCGCGAATTGGAACTGGCGGCGTTGGTGGCGCGGTATCATCGCGGGGCCTTGCCACGTCCTGGGGGAAAGAAACTGCAGCCACTCCAACTGGCGGATCGGCCCATCGCCATGGAGTTGGCCGGGGTTTTGCGTCTGGCAAATGCTCTGGACCCGCGGCATGGTCGCGATAGAAATGGAAATGAAAACGCTTCGCGGCTCGAGGTAAGTTTGCAGGACCGTATCGTACTGGTGCGGGTGGCGGGATACTCGGCGCTGGATAGCTCGGCGGAAGGCATGGCCGCGGCCCGGCATTTGCTGGAAACGGTGCTGCGGCGTCCGGTGCTGGTGCGGGCGTTGCGTAGTTCTGTAGAAGGCAAGAGACCCGCGACACCGGCCAAAGCGTAGGGACAGCCACCCTCGGCTGTCCGGCGGGACGAAGTCCGCAACACTTCAGTCCGCGGGATGGACGTGGGATACGTGCCGACAGAAACCGAGGCGAGCTGCGCTCGCTTGGACAGCCGGGGCGGCTGTCCCTACGCCCTACGTACGCTGCTTGACTCGGTCGAGGAGCATGAAGATCAGCACTCCCAGCGCGGCGTTTGCCATGCCTGACAGCAATTCGTGGGGCCAGCTCCACTCCATGTGCAAACCGACTAGTCCGCGGGCAATCATGAAATAGACAACTTCGTGCACCGCGTAGAAGAAGATCGTCAGCAGGAAACGAGCGCCGGCATTTTCCACGTCGAGCTTAATCCCCAATGACGATGCGCCGAACCCCACCACGGTCTTGGAAATTCCGTAGAGGCCGATGGGCTGATGAGTCAACGCATCTTGCAGAATGCCGATCAAGCCACCGGTAAATAGGCCGGCGAGAGGACTGCGCCGCGCCGTCGCGAAGCCGATGGTGACCAGCAGCGGAAGATCGAAGATGGAGAAGAAGGGAAACCGCAGCGGCGCCCAGGCCTGTAGGAAAACGGCGATCAGCGGAATCAGAATCGTCGCAGGAATGCTGAAACGATAAACTTCAACCTGTTCGCCCGAAGTGTAAGTGATAGCCACGTTAGTGCGGACGATCCTCGACGGCGGGTTGCGGTTTGGGCGCCACCGCTGTCTTCACGGGCTTGGGGGAGACTTTCACAGAATCGGTTGCGGTGGCCGGGGTTCCTGAAGGAGACGACCCGACTCCCGCGGAAGATGCGGCAGTGGCTGCGTTGCTCGGGGCATGAGCGCCGCTGATGGAGGCTTGCGGGGGCGCGGCTTTTGGCTTCGCATCGCCGGGTGCGGCAATCGCGGGCGCGGGTCCTTTCTCGGCATTCTCGGGCTTGGACGGAACACCCGGCAGGCGTTCTGCCAGGATATCGACGGCGCGGGCAGCGCCGGTATGGTCGGGTTCGGCCTGCCTTTCATCAATCTTGGTTACTACCAGCACTTCTTCGAGCTTGCTGAGATCGGCCGCGGGACGCACGTGAATGTTGAGAAAGAGCTCGGCGCCCGGTGTCACTTTCGTTACCCGGCCCACCAGCAGGCCTTTGGGAAAAATGCCATCTCCGCCGCTGGTCAGAACCAGTTCTCCGGCAGGCACAGTTTCGTCGCTCATAACTTTTTCGAGCGCGACTTCGCCCGACGGCGTGCCGCGCAGAATGCCTTGCAGCCGCGTTTTGTCGAGGATCGCGCCCACTCCGCTGGTCTGGTCGTCGATCAAGAGCACCAGCGAAGTTGTGCGGTACACGCGCAGGATTTTGCCGACCACCCCGTCTGCCGTGATGACGGCCATGTCGGGCTTGATGCCGTCATTATGACCTTTATCGATGTAGACCGAACGCGACAACTCACTGCCAGTTCCTCCGATGACCTGCGCCGCCATGGTCTGCGAAATGAATTGCTCCTTGAACGCCAGCAACGCCTGCAGACGGCGCGCCTGATCCGCGTCCTGGCTCATCCGCACCTGCTCCAGCCTCATCTGCTCAATCTGCGCCTTCAGGTTGCGGTTCTCGGCGCGCACTCCGCGCAGGTAGAAGTAGTTGTGCCAGAGATTGCCGCTGGAGATTTGCCCCCACAGCAGGACCTTTTCGAAAGGAGTGACCGCGCCCACCGCCCAGACGCGGATTAAGCGGGTCGATTCGCTATCACTCGTGCGCTTGACCTGCACGGCCAAGCCGAGCACCTGGGCGAACAACACTCCCACCAGCACGATCAGATTGCGGTAGCGTCCGAGGACGTCCATAACAGCAGGTCTCAGATCTCAGGTGTCAGGTCTCAGGGAACCCGTCGTCCTGAGATTGTTATAAGCGAGGAATTTGCGTTTGCTCGCTTGCAGCTCGCAGCCCGAAGCTCGTAGTTTCTACTCGATCGAAATCTTTCGCAGCAACTTGAAGTCGGAGAGCATCTTGCCGGTGCCGAGCACCACGCTGCAGAGGGGATCGTCGGCGATCGAGACGGGCAATCCAGTTTCCTCGCGGATGCGCTTGTCGAGATTCTTGATCAGGGCACCGCCGCCGGTCAGCACGATGCCGCGGTCGCTGATATCGGCGGAGAGTTCCGGGGGTGTGCGTTCGAGCGCGACTCGGATGGCGTTCATAATAGTGGAGACACACTCGCTGAGCGATTCGCGAATTTCGCTGTCGTCTACTGTGATGGTCTTGGGCACGCCTTCGATCAGGTTGCGACCTTTGATTTCCATGGTCAGCGGCTTGTCGAGCGGATACGCGGAACCGATTTCCATTTTGATCTGCTCGGCCGTGCGCTCGCCCACCAGCAGATTATATTTGCGCTTCAGGTAATTCATGATGGCCTCATCCATCTGATTGCCGGCCATGCGCACGGAGCGCGAGTAAACGATGCCGCTGAGCGAGATTACCGCAATGTCGGTGGTGCCGCCGCCGATGTCGACCACCATGTTGCCGCTGGGCTCAGTGATCGGCAGGCCCGCGCCGATAGCGGCCACCATGGCTTGCTCCACCAAATGGACTTCGCTGGCCTTGGCGCGATAGGCGGAATCCATGACCGCGCGCTTTTCCACTTGCGTGATTTCCGACGGCACGCCGATCACGATTCGCGGATGCACCAGCATCTTGCGGTTATGCGCCTTCTGGATGAAGTAGTTCAGCATTTTCTCGGTAACCTTGAAGTCGGCAATGACGCCGTCTTTCATCGGCTTGATGGCCACGATGTTGCCGGGCGTGCGCCCCAGCATCTCCTTGGCCTCTTTGCCGACCGCTTCAACTTCGCCGGTATTCTTGTTGATGGCCACGATCGAAGGCTCGTTTACCACAATACCTTTGCCGCGCGCGTACACCAGTGTATTGGCCGTGCCCAGGTCGATGGCGAGGTCGCTGGAAAACATGCTGAACAGCGAACGCAGATTGTGCGAACGCGATGAGCCGTTATTAAACCCGTTGTTTGACATGGCAATACTTCTCTCTTCCCGGAATTCGTCTTGCCCCATGGAACCTCGGCCCGCATCGGTTTCCGTGGGAGTCGTTCTCCCCTAGCCTGTTCTATTGTACGTTTGTTCTATTCTACTTCGATGTTCAGAAGAACTGGTTGCGAGTTGGGCACCGGTTGTTTCCGAACTCCCATTCGCCTACTGAATCAGCACTCTTTCCTGGTGGGTCTTCACTCCACCTTTCGAGTTCTGCGCGGTGACGGTGATCAGGTTCTCCCCGTTCGCCAGGGGAGGCGTGAAATAGTGGAACGTCCCATCGTCGCTGACCATCGGCACTTCCCTGCCATTCACCATCACCCGCGCTCCCACTTCGGTCTTGCCGGCAACCTCGATCACATGTCCGTGCTGTACAAGAGGATCAATCTCCAGCGAAAGCTCTATTTTTTCCTTCGATTTGACGATGATGGTAAAGCGATTTTTTTCGCTTTCCACCGATTCCTTGCCGGCCGCATCACAAGACTGGATCGACCAATAGTAAGCGCCAGCGGGCAGACCGGTCACAACCACACTCGGCGTCTCCACCTTACGATCGAGCAACAACGACGAAAAATATGGGTTGTGCGAAATACGCAAGCGGTATTCGGTGGCGTTGGCCATGGGCGTCCAGGCGAATTCCACTTCCTTCGTTTTCTCTCCGGGATTGATGAAAACCGGCATCATGTTGCCCGGCGTGATGGGGGCGGGAGGACCAATTTCCGTGGCCCGTTCCATGGTTTTCGACTGGCTCTGGAAGCTCACCTTCTCCCAGTTCGAGAGGTGAACCACTTCTCCGTTGCGCTCGATTTCGCTGCTGCCCTTCTTTACCAGGATTTCGTGCTGGTCGTCTTTGGGATTATTGCGCACCACAGCCGCGGAATCGGGGGCCAGCGAAGCTTTCGCGCCGCCCACAATCACCTGCGACCGCGAACCCTGAACATAAGTTGCCGTGGTCAGATCCACCGTCCCGGTTGTGACTGCGACGGCAACATTGGTTTGCTGCTCAGCGTTGGCGGAGTTCTCCTCTATTACGATCAGCGAATCCTGCTTTACCGTGTAGTTGGTGCCGTCGTTGAAAACAATCTTCGCCATGCCCTCGGCGCCGGTCTGCACCACGTCGCCTTTTTCGAGCGGGACGTTGTAGTCGGCGTTGATCCAGCTGTTGCTGTTCCCTTTTCTTACCTTGATTGTGCCGTCGAGCGCCGTGAAGAACGCATGCTGCGAAACCGAGGCCGACGGTGCCTTGAGCGGAGGCGCCAGACCCGCAACTTTTTCCAACAAGCCCTGGGAAAGATGTTGCGCCGCCTTCACCGACGAGTCGGTGAATTTCGGAAATGCCACCTGCATGAACGCGCAAAAGATCAGCACCGCACCCAGCATCAGCAGAAGCACACTGCGGTACGTCACGGTCTTCCAGGCGACGTAGAGTTCCGGCTTGAGTTTACTGGACACGAGCCCGTGCCAACCTCATAGCAAAATTCTGAGAATACGCGATAACTCTCAACCTGTGACCATCATATCTCTCTCCTAAGGGTATTGAACTTGGGTCAGGGGGTGGAGGGTTACGAAAGTGACCGCGACCCCGTGTGGTCGGACGGCGGTGGCGGAGATGGGTGTAGACTGAGTCGTTCTTGAGGAAAAAAGAGAAAAAACCATCACGCGAGGTTGTCCGTGGAAGCTTCAAAATCCAGAGTGCTGCTGGTCGAGGACAGCAAATTTCTACGGATCGCCACCGAGCGCGCCTTATCCAAAGCCGGCTTTGGGGTCATTACCGCCGCCGATGGCGAACAAGCCGTGCAGCTCGCCAAGGAACACCTGCCCGACATAATCCTGCTCGACATGATGCTCCCCAAGCTCAGTGGACCGGATGTCCTCAGGGCCCTGAAAGCGAACCCTGCCACCATGGACATTCCGGTCATCGTGCTATCCAGTCTGTCGCAGATGAACGAGGAGAAACTCCTGAGCGAAGGTGCAGCCGCTTATTTCGAAAAATCGACTTTGGAACTGGATAAGAGCTCGGACCGCCTGGCGGCTACCATACAGTCGACTCTGCGCCAGGCCAGCCGGCCCCGCAAGCCCGATTCGTAGTTTGCCCGGGCCGAGGCCGCTCTCCCAAAAGCCGCGTGAGTCCAAAGCATTTCGGGGCCCAGGCGTCGCAACCTTGCGCATCAAGAAAAGGGGCCATCTCCATAGGAAACACAGCGGAAACCACGGTTTTTCCCGTCGATCCCGGGCCGCCGGAAACACGCGCTTTGGCACTTTGGGAACTGATGCCAGTCACTAGTTCCGGGTACCTTCGTAATGCGGTACAGAAATTAGACCTCGCTTACACTATTGCAAGGCAACAACAGTCTTTGTAAATGAATAGAAACCAGAAACGGGGGCATGCTCAGGAAATGAAGAAACAGACAGGCTTTTCGCTGATCGAGTTGCTGATTGTTGTGGCGATCATCCTGATCATCGCTGCGATTGCCATTCCGAACCTGCTGCGGGCGCGCATTTCGGCGAACGAGTCGGCGGCGGTAGGGGCATTGCGCACGTTGAATACGGCACAGATTTCATACAACTCCACCTACGGCACGGTCGGCTTCGCACACCCCTTGTCTTATCTGGCAGGCACGACCTGCGCCGGCACTGCACCCACCTCGACCGGCGCGTGCTTGATCGATTCGGCTTTGGGAAACGGCACCAAGAGCGGCTATCTGTTCACTCTGGTGAATACCAGCGGCACCCCGGCCGGCAGTTACAACTTCATCGCTTCGCCGGTCAGTGTGAACCAGACGGGTGTACGCTACTTTTGCTCGTTTGCGGATGCGGTCGTGCGCTCCAGTTCAGCCTCGCTTGCAAGCTGCGATGGCACTGTGAACCCGCTGCAGTAGCTTCAATCTTAAAGTTTCGATAGTGGGTTGTTTGACAGCCCCCTACCTCAGAGTTTGGTAGTGGGCTGTTTTGAATTAGATCTCTTCCACAGGTTACTCTAGTATCATCAAGTCTTTGTCCGAAAGTCCTTTCCCCATCTGAATCGAAAATTATCCCATCGTAGAAAGTTTTACTTTACTTTTCTTTTTAGCAGATCCAGCGAGATTTTGCGCCACAGCAGCACTGACAAGATTTTTCAGAGCGCGCTCATTAATTTTGTCACCCTCGTGAAAATCGATTGCTCGCCACTTATTGCCTCCAAAGCCGGCGTTGAAGATCTTGTCTGGATCTGGAAGGCTTGCGCCTTGAGAGAAGGTCAGTTTTACCTTATCCTTGTGAGCGTTGGCCACCAAGATTAGTCCATCGTGATACCAACATGGACTGCCCATCCATTTCCATTCCTCGACTACCTCTGGATCCGCATCGTGAATGATTTTGCGAATACTGGCAAGCATTTTGCCGCGCCAGTCAGGAAGCTCTGCTATTCGTTTATCAATAAGTTTGGATGGATTTATCATGCAATTACCTCTGAGTTTGGGTTCCACTGCTTGAAGAATTCTGGGTACTGTTTGTAGATCGCAGATTGGATGCTCTGCGTTTCGATGATCGTACCCGGTGCGAGTTTCTTAATCAGTTCGACGACCAAGTATCCTAAACTCATACGGCGTTATTCTCCGCTGTTTCCAAAGTGGACACAAGTTCTTCCGGAGTCCAAACAGCCCACCACCTCAGAGTTTCCTTCGCTTGCCCGCCTGCGCGCCGGTTGTTAGCATGGAGTTTCTGCACTACTCTTAGGAGGCTCCCATGGCGACCGACACCCTGACCAAGCCCGTGATCGATGGCAGCACGACCAAAACCAAAGTCTTCAAGAATTTCATTGACGGCGAGTGGGTCGAATCGGCTGGCGGACAAACCTTCGAAGACCGCAATCCCGCGGACACGCGCGAAGTCGTCGCCATCTTCCAACGTTCCAATAAGGAGGACGTAAACGCGGCCGTGGATGCGGCCAAGCGCGCGTTTGCCAAATGGCGTCTGGTGCCCGCTCCGCGCCGTGCCGAGATGGTCTTCCGCGCCGCCGAGATTCTGATCGAGCGTAAGGAAGGCTATGCCCGCGACATGACCCGCGAAATGGGCAAGGTGTTGAAGGAGACTCGCGGCGATGTGCAGGAAGCCATCGACGCTGCTTACTACAACGCCGGCGAGGGGCGCCGTATGTTCGGTCCAACCGTGCCCTCGGAACTGCCCAACAAGTTTGCCATGGCTGTGCGCCAGCCCATCGGCGTCTGCGGCATGATCACGCCCTGGAATTTCCCCATGGCCATTTCTTCGTGGAAACTGCTGCCCGCCGTCGTGTGCGGCAACACCTGCGTGATCAAACCGGCGCAGGACACTCCGCTCTCGACCTTCAACCTGGTGCAGGCGCTGACCGACGCCGGCATTCCGAAAGGCGTGATCAATGTTGTGACAGGTTATGGAACCGAAGTAGGCACGCCGCTGACCGAGCATCCGGTGGTCCGCGCCATCTCCCTCACTGGCTCTTCGGCAGTCGGCCGAATTGTGGGCACCACGGCGGCGAAGAGCTTCAAACATTGTTCGCTCGAACTCGGCGGCAAGAATCCGATGATCGTGCTCGACGATGCCAACCTTGAACTGGCCGTTGAAGGCGGACTCTGGGGAGCGTTCGGCACCACCGGACAGCGTTGCACGGCGACCAGCCGCATTATTGTGCAGAAAGGCGTGTATCGCAAGTTCGTCGATAATTTCGTCGCCCGCGCGAAGAAGATCAAGATCGGCAATGGCCTCGACGAAACGGTCGAGATGGGTCCGGCAGTCAATGAGAACCAGCTCAAGACCGACCTGAGTTACATCGAGATCGGCAAATCCGAGGGTGCGAAGCTGGTCACCGGCGGAAACCGGCTCGACCAGGGCGAATACCAGCATGGCTGGTTCCTCGAGCCTACGGTTTTCATCGATGTCGATCCCAAGATGCGGATTGCGCAGGAAGAAATCTTCGGGCCGGTGGTTTCGATCATCCCCTGCGACGATCTGGAGAGCGCCATCGAAATCGCCAACAACATCGAGTATGGCTTGTCCTCGTCACTCTACACCAAGGACGTGAATAAGGCATTCGCCGCCGTCCGCGACCTGGAGGCCGGGATCACTTACATCAACGCTCCTACGATCGGCGCGGAAGTTCACCTTCCATTTGGCGGCACGAAAGCGACGGGCAATGGACATCGCGAGGGCGGCATCGGCGCGATCGACTTTTACACCGAATGGAAGTCCGTTTACGTGGATTATTCCGACACGCTGCAGAAGGCGCAGATCGACCGGCCGGAGTAAGGTAGCTATCAGCCGTCAGAATCTCGATCCTGACGGCTTCCCCAGCGCAATTGGTGCCGCCGCAGCGGAATGTGCGGGATACAATATTTCCGTCATCGCCAATCAGCAAAGAGTCTCTGTATGGATGCCGCCGAATTTACGCAATTTCGACATGACTCAGTCCATGCGCTCATGCGACTCAATGAAGCCTGTGACAAAGCGTTCAACATTTCCTCGTGGCCGCGCTGGGACTACGATCTTGATGCTGGAACATTGATTTTCTCTCAGCACGGTGTTCCCAAAGTAATAGCTTCAGTTGTAGTTGTTGGAAATACGTCAGCAGCGGCCGAGACTTGGCTTTGGAGTTGGGCAAATGAGAGCTTTCCTGAAAACGTGATCCACGAGATGAGGAAGGTCAAGGAATTCGGCGTCGCCGAAAACCTGACCGAACTCAGCGAGGCCAGTTCGCCCGACGACGAATACTTCGGATGGGCAATGACAGCTATAGCTACCCGGATCTTGAGAGCCAAAGGCGCCTATCGCTGCCCCCGCGACGAGGGAGGTTACACATACCTGATCTACACCAACCTGGCTTTTGCAGACCAACCAAGTCGAACCCTAGACAAAAGCGAGATTAACTGCTGCGACCATGGCAAGGGCTACGCGACATATGTCTGTGAGCATCTAATCGCTCAGCCTGTCCAGAAATGGTTCTCCAGGGAACCAAATGAGCAGAACCCGTGGCCTGATTCTTGGTGCGCAGCGTGCGATATTTTCTTTCAGGAACAGGGCGCATGGAACGAAGCCCACGAGAAGAATCTGAAAATCAAGCTGCTTTGCCACCGTTGTTACGAAAGGATCCGTGCGCAGGCTCTCCCAGCAGTTCAATAGAATTAGCAGGAGTTCTGATCACATGCACATAACCCAAGCCCGCGAAATCGCCCCCGCCGCCCGTCTGGAAAACGTCCGCTACGCCATTCGCGATCTGGCTTGCATCGCCGACGAGGTCGCGCGCCAAGGACATAGAATTCTGCCGCTCAACATCGGCGATCCGCTCAACTTCGACTTCCAGACACCCGCCCACATGATTGAAGCCGTCTATCGTGCAATGCGCGACGGCAGGAATGGATATTCTCCTTCGTCGGGTATCAAGGAAGCGCTTGAAGCGATTCGCGGCGAGGCGGCCCGCAAGGGCATCACCAGCATTCAGGATGTCTTCGTCACCTCGGGCGTCAGCGAGACGGTAGATATCTGCCTGACCGCGCTGCTCAATCCGGGGGACAACCTGTTAACTCCATGCCCCGACTATCCGCTCTACTCCGCGGTTCTGGCGAAGATCGAAATCGGACTGAACGCTTATTACCTGAATGAAGAAGATGGCTGGCAGCCCGATCTCGACGACATCAAGAAAAAAATCACGCCGCGGACGCGTGGGATTGTCTTGATCAATCCCAATAACCCGACCGGGTCGGTGTGCACGAGGAAGATGCTTGAGCAGATTGCGGAACTGGCGCGCCGACATAACCTGATCGTCTTTGCCGATGAGATTTACGACAAACTGATCATTGATAGTCAAACCGATAGTCAAACTCTGGACGACGATCCACACATCGCCATGGCTGCCGTCGCGCCCGATGTGCCGGTCATTACTTTTGGAGGACTATCGAAGAACTATCTCGCGCCCGGATGGCGCATCGGATGGGGCATTGCCAGCGGCGAGGCCTCCATGATCAAGCCGTACCTGGAAGGTGTGAACAAATTACTGCGGGCGCGTCTGTGCGCCAACCATCCCGAGCAGTACGCGATCAAGCCCGCGCTCGAAGGCCCCCAGGACCACCTCGTCGAAGTGAAGCGCAAGCTGCGCAGCCGCCGCGATCTGACCATGAAATGGTGCGCTGAAACTTCGCGCGTGAGTTGTGTGGCGCCGCTCGGCGCTTTCTACGCCTACCCTCGCATCGACATCCCGGAAGGCGACGACGTCTTCGTAACCGAATTGATTCGCCAGAAGCATGTGACGGTCGTGCACGGCTCGGGCTTCGGCCAGCGTCCTGGGACGAAACACTTCCGCATCGTTTTCCTGCCCGACGAAAAGACGCTGACAACTGCATACGCGGCGATTGGCGATTTTATGCGCGAACGGTACGCGTAGGAGTCGCAGAGTCTCACATAATCCGAAGTCGATTTATACTTCGTCGATGGAACCGATCATCAAAGGCGCTATTCCCGTCCTGCTTGCTGCCGACGCCGCGGAGTCGCTGAAGTGGTGGACGGAGGTCTGCGGCTTCAAGGAAACTTTTCGAGACGGCACTCCGCCAACCTATGCGGGTATCAACCGCGGCGAGGCCTACCTCCACATCGCCGGCATGAATGACAAAACACTCGCTCGGAAGGTCGGCGACCAGACCATGGTGCGACTCGCGGTAAAAGGCATTGAAGCTCTATATGCGGAATACCAGGCACGCGGCGGCCAGGTACATCCGAACGGCGCCCTGCAAACCAAGCCTTGGGGTACAAAAGAGTTCGGCGCGATTGACCCCAACGGAGTGTGCGTGACGTTCCAGGAATGAGTGGGTTCAGTCAATCGGCGGCCGCTGAAGAACGACGTGGGGCCGTTGGTAGATCCCCGGAATCACCGCCGGTACGTTGCGTGCGTACTCTTCGAACTCAGAGCCAAAAGCCAGCCGCAACAGCCGCTCTTCACTGCGAATGCGAATCCAAGTTCCGGCTGCAAACAGCCCGATCGCCAGCAATAGCGGGATTTTTGGCGTCACGGCCAGTCCGGTAGCTACGAGCATGCCGAACATGCCTGTGTAGATGGGATTTCGCACGAAGCGATAGGGGCCGTCCTGGATGAGCGTGTGGCCCTCTAGCAGGCGCGCTGCCAGAGCCCATTGTTTGCCTAAACGGCGCGCGGAGGCATTTACCAGCCACGCCGAAGCGACCGCGATGGATACGATCAGCAGCGTGAGACTCCACTCCACTACCGGCGACCCGGACGGCATCGGCGAGAGCTGTTTCGGCTGCAAGGCAAAAAACCAGACGCAGAAATAGGCTACGGCTTGCAGCAACAATCCGATAAGCGAAGTCCAGTCCCGCTTCGCCTCCCGCGCTCGGGGCGGACGTTTCCTCAGCCAGAAGGTCAGGCCAAAGACCCACCAGCAGACGATGACTGCGTAGATAGCCATGTTTTGAGCAAGATGCGGAGTCAAATGCGGGGCCACCTGCGCAGCTTGCGAAATTGCCATCATTCCACCTGCGCCCGCTGTCATTTGTACACTCCGTCGAAACTTTCGTAACTCTACACTGCACCGGTCTATTTCCTATACTTGTACCAGAAGTCTGCAATGCATCGAACGCTTCTATCCTCGATTTTCGTGCTGTTGAGCGCGATGACGGTCATCGCCCAGAGCACCTCTCCCGACGCTCTTTACGAGCGTGGGATGGATGCTATTACTGGCGTTGGAACGTCGCGAAATGACGCGCTAGGAGTCGACTACTTTCGGCGCTCCGCCGCACTTGGCTACGGGCCAGCCGAGATTGCACTGGGATACTATTACGAATCCGGCATCTTTCTTACGCGCGACCCGGGTGAGGCCCTCGACTTGTACAAGAAGGCGGCGCAACAAGGCGATCCGCTCGCAGGTTGGCTCGCGGGACGACTCTA
>Ga0182024_10009904_pt1 | contig 19564 bp, 10 predicted proteins | sample P32metaG_FD_120480 | JGI IMG/M metagenome (GOLD analysis project Ga0182024, IMG submission 120480) | Permafrost microbial communities from Stordalen Mire, Sweden - P3-2 metaG (Illumina Assembly) | ecosystem: Environmental > Terrestrial > Soil > Wetlands > Permafrost | place: Sweden: Stordalen... | reverse complement strand
GTGCGCTTGCGCGCGGTAACGTCCTGACTCAACAGGATCCGACACGTTCTGCCGTCGAACACGATGTCATCACTTGTGATCTCGACATCGATCACCGTCCCGTCCTTGAGGCGGTGGCGCCACTGACGAGCGAGCGTCAGTCCGCGACCTTCGCCGTGCCCCCACAGCGCCGCCCTCGATGCTGCGTAGCGCTCGAACGACGGGATATCTTCGACCGGCACGAGATCTACGAGCGTCATCGAGAGAAACTCCTCGCGCGAATAGCCGTAGTTCGCGACGCTCGAGTTGTTGACTGCAAGGATCTGATAGGTGTCCCGCTCGTATACCAAGATTGGCTGAGGGCTCAGCTCAAACAACGCCCGATAGCGAACCTGACTCGAGCGCAGCTCCTCGTTGAGCCGCTCGTGAGTGTGATTGAGGGTCCGAAGCTTCACCCCGTGGGCGACCAGGCTCGCGTGTATAGCGTGAACGTACTCCCGATCGAAGCGCTCGAGACTGAAATCGGGCGGGCACGCCGCACTTGCATCGAGCGCCATCGTGACGATTCCGAGGATCGGCGCCGCCTCATCCGACGCCGACAGGACGTGCTCCACCCCACAGCTTTCTGCAAGCCGGTCGAGGTCGCCGTTCACCGAGCCCGTCGCGGAGAACACCACCCTTGTCTGCGCGGCCGTTGCGTCGCAGCGAAGTTGGCGGATGAACTCGTAGGCGTCCATGGCCGGCATGAGGATGTCGACGATCGCGAGATCCGGGCGCTCACTGACGGCCAGGCTCATGGCCGCTTCGCTCTCGGACGCCTCAAAGACCGTATGCCCGCCGGACGCGACCACCCTCGCGAGTCGCGCGCGGGTCTGTGCCTCGTGATCCAGCACTAGTACTGAAGGCACGAGATCGCCTCAGGCAGGCCGCGCGAGTCGCCGGCAGCTCGCGGCTGACGCGCGACGCAAATCTTTCCGGCGGCACAAATTCGACGCTGCCCTAGAGCGGCCGTGTAGCTATGAGGTTGCCGTTCGGGGCAGGACGCCCCACGTAGAAGCCCTGTGCGAAATCGACGCCCAACGCGTCGAGCGCCACCAACGTCTCTTCGTCTTCGACGCCTTCTGCGATCGTCTGCTGGCCGACGTCGGCCGCTAGCGCGACAATATCCCTTACGACCTTCTGGGCTGCCGTGCTGCTCGCTACGTGCCGCACGAACTCGATGTCGATCTTGAGGTAGTCCGGCGAGTATCGCTCCAGGTTCGTGAGACTGCCGTCCACAGGACCGAAGTCGTCGATCGCCAGGCTGCAGCCGAGCTCCGTCAGGCGCGTAGCGAACGGTTCGCCGCGCTCGGCGTTCTTGAGCAGCGCCGCCTCGGTGGTCTCGAACACCAGCTTGGCCGGGTCGACCTTCCGCCGCCCGAGCTCGCGCTCGATGTGGTTCAGGATCTCGGGGTTGCCGATCGACGCCGCCGACAGGTTGACGTCCACCGGCTCGCCTTGGGCCGCAAGCTTCACCGCCTGCGAGACCACCCACGCGTCGAGCTCCTCGATCAGGCCGTGGCGTTCGGCCGTGGGGAGGAACTCGAGAGGCAGGATGAGGTCGCCGTTCTCGTCGAGCATCCGCAACAGCAACTCGTGTTGGACGACCTCGCGGGTCGCCACGGCGATGATCGGCTGTGTGTAGAGCACTACGCGATCGTGGTCGATCGCATGTCGGATGCGCCGTATCCAGCTGGCCTCGACCAATCGGTGGTCGTCGATGTCCTCGCGTCGCTTCTGCTCACTGATGTCGATCGCCCGCACGAACAATGACGCCGCCGTCCCGTGGGGGTCGAGCAAGGGCGAAATCGATCGCTGGATCCAGACCGTGTCTCCGTTCGGTCGAACGAGCTGCTGTTCAGCTTCGTCGTAGTCGAGATCACCGACGGCAAGACGCGCCAAGAGACTGCGCAGAGCCTCAGCCTCCTCGGGCTGTGCGAAATCCGCGAGCGAATCGCACGCCCGCAGCTCATCCTCGCTGCGGCCTGTGATCTCGCGCATCATCCGGTTGACTCTCACCAACCCTGCACCTCCGGGATTAGTGACAGCCATGCCAACGGCGGCATCTTCGAACCCCTTGTGCAAGAGCTCTTGTGTCACATTAAGGTCAAGCGCGGCGGCGCGGACACCCGTCACATCACGAATGACGAAATAGAACACCGGTGGGTAGGCACCGCCCCGCGCGGTCCAGGACAGCCACCGGTAGGTCCCGTCCTTCGCGCGGCAACGATTATCGAAATGAACTTCGTGTTGGGTTCCGTCACGCAGCGGTCGCATCGCCGCGATCGTCCGCTCCAAGTCATCGGCGTGCACGAGCTCGTGATAGGCGCGACCGATCAGCTGCGAAGCCGAAAACCCCAGCGTCTTGGTCCAGCCGGCGCTGACCCGCGTGAGATGGCCATCGACCCCCGCCACCCCGAGCAGATCCGCCGACATCTCCCACAAGCGATCCTCGTCCGCATTTCCGTTCCCGTGTCCGAGCGTGCTCGAGAGAGTTACAGCCGACATCAGCCTGCGGGAAGCCTCACGGTCCTCCGCCGCAGCTTCGCGGTCGCTGGTGGCACGGTTGCGGTCGAGCGCCGCCTCGCGGCGATCGGACTCCGCCCGCGATCGGCGCCGGCGAGCGCGAGCGGGCGATTGCTTGTCCTCCGGCGTATCGGTAGAGCGGACGTCGTCACGGGAGTCTCCCGCGACCTGGGCCTCACGGTCACGAAGCGTTGCCGCGCGATCACGGTCGGCTGCCGCCAGGTCGCGCTCGGTCGCCGCAGCGTCGCGGGCCTGCGCCAGATCGGCTCCCGATGTGTCAGGTGCGAGTGTCGAAGCGGAGCCGTCCGCGTGGCTCGCCGACGCTTCGCGAAGCCGCTGTTTTGACATGCTGATCGGAGGGCGTACGCGTTTCATCTCAACGACCGGAGCGATTTGGTCGCAGCCTCGCGTCATGCAGGCGAGCGTCGGCAAAAGAGTTACGACGTGAGTACAAAGGGAAAATGAGTTACCTCGCTGCTAGAGGCTATGACTGTGTAACGTCATCGACGGCGGGGAGTTGCGCTAGCAAGGACGCCCGCCATCGATTTAGCGCCCAGATGCAGGGCCTTTTCGCTACCACTGGGATCCTCGGCACGAAAATCCGAATTCCGCTTTAGTGGTTGCCGCTCAACGTCGATGCGTGTGCATGACGATTAATGCCCTCGGGCCTGCGAAGCAAGCATGACGATCCCCACCACGCCGCAGCCAGCCACAGCAAACGGCGACCTCCAGCTCTCCTCGGACACGCTTGACCCGGCCCTGCTCCTGCGCGTGCTCTCTGACGTGCGCCGCGGCGACTTCAGCGTCCGCATGCCGGTCGAGCTGACCGGCGTCGCCGGGAAGATCGCCGACACGCTCAACGACATAGTCGCCGCCAACCAGTCGCTCGGCGTGGAGCTGGCACGGGTCAGTCGAGTTGTGGGCAGGGAGGGAAGGCTGTCGACGCGCGTCGCGTCTCAGGCCTCCGACAGCGTGTGGTCCGAATGCGTTGACTCGGTCAATGACCTGATCGACGATCTCGTTCGCCCGACGAGCGAGATGCAGCGCGTGATCGGCGCGGTCGCCGGCGGTGACCTGAGCAAGAAGATCACGACCGAGGCCTCCGGAGACGTGCTCGAGCTGAAGACGACGATCAACGCGATGGTCGACCAGCTCAACGGGTTCGTCTCGGAAGTGACCCGAGTCATCCGCGACGTCGGCACCGAGGGCAAGCTCGGTCAGGCGGCCGCCGTGACGATCGAGGTCGGCGGGGTCTGGAAGGACCTGACTGACAACGTCAACCTGATGGCCGGCAACCTGACGGGGCAGGTCCGCGACATCGCCGAGGTCACGACTGCGGTCGCCAAGGGCGACCTCACCAAGAAGATCAGCGCGGACGTCAAGGGCGAGTTTCTCGAGCTCAAGAACACGGTCAACGCGATGGTCGACCAGCTCAACCGCTTCGCCTCCGAGGTCACCCGCGTGGCCCGCGAGGTGGGTGTCGAGGGCAAGCTGGGCGGCCAGGCCCAGTCGGCGGAGGTGGACGGCGTCTGGAAGGACCTCACCGACAACGTCAACCAGCTCGCCGCCAACCTGACCAACCAGGTGCGTGCGATCGCCGACGTGGCGACCGCGGTGACCGAGGGAGACCTGACACGACAGGTCGGAGTGGAGGCCAGCGGCGAGGTCGCGGTGCTGAAGGACCTGCTCAACGAGATGATCCGAAACCTCCGCGAAACGACCCGCCAGAACACCGAGCAGGACTGGCTCAAAACGAATCTCGAGCGCTTCGCGCGCATGCTCCAGGGTCAACGCGACCTGGACACCGTGTCGAACATGATTCTCGCCGAGCTGACTCCGCTGGTGGCGGCGCAGCACGGCGTCTTCTACACCCTCGCAAGCCTCAACGACGGCGGCGAGCCCGCGCTGGTGTACCAGGCCGGATACGGGTACAAGGAGCGCAAGCATCTCGCGAACCACTTCCGCCTCGGCGAGGGACTCGTCGGTCAGTGTGCGCAGGAAAAACAGCGCATTCTGCTCACGAACGTCCCCTCTGACTACATCAAGATCAACTCGGGGCTCGGCGAATCAGCGCCGCTGAACATCATCGTCCTACCGATCCTGTTCGAGGGATCGGTCCGCGCAGTCGTCGAGTTGGCGTCCTTCAACCCGTTCAGCCCGACCCACCAGGCGTTCCTCGATCAGCTCACGGAAACGATCGGCCTGGTGCTGAACACGATCGAGGCCAACACGCTTACCGAGAACCTCCTCAAGCAGGCCCAGTCTCAGGCCCAGGAGCTACAGGCACGCCAGGAGGAGCTGCGCAGCTCCAACGATGACCTCGGCACTCAGGCCGCTCGGCTCGCCGAGCAGAACATCGAGGTCGAGCGCAAGAACCAAGAGGTCGAGCTCGCCAAGCGGCTCGTCGAGGAGAAGGCCGAGCAACTGGCGACCTCTTCGAGGTACAAGTCGGAGTTCTTCGCCAACATGTCGCACGAGCTACGAACCCCCCTCAACAGCCTGCTGATCCTTGCCGGCGAGCTGGAGGGAAACGCGGAGCAGAACCTCACCGCCACGCAGGTGCAGTACGCGAGCGTCATCCGCTCGTCCGGCAACGACCTGCTGCGCTTGCTCAACGACATCCTCGACCTCGCGAAGGTCGAGTCGGGAACCGTCACGCTCGAGGTCACCGAGCTACCCCTCGCGGAGCTTCGCGAGAGCATCGAGGCTGACTTCAACAAGGTCGCAGAGAAACAGAATCTCGCCTTTTCGGTCGCCGTCGCGCCAGGTCTTCCTGCGGCGATCATGACCGACGCCGGCCGGTTGCGGCAGATACTCAAGAACCTGCTGGCGAACGCGTTCAAGTTCACCGAGTCCGGAGATGTCAGGCTCGTGGTGGGCCGTCCGGCCGCCGACTGGATCCCCGAGAGCCCAACGCTGGCGTCTGCGAGCGCAGTTCTCGCCTTCAGCGTCAGCGACACCGGCATCGGCATCACGGCAGAGGTCCAGAATCGCGTCTTCGACGCCTTCGCGCAGGCCGACGGAACCGCAGCGCGACACTACGGCGGCACTGGCCTGGGACTGTCGATCAGCCTGGAGCTCGTACGACTGCTCGGCGGGGAGATCGCTCTGACGAGCGCTCTAGGCGAGGGGAGCACGTTCACCGTATATCTGCCGGCAGTGTTCTCCGGCGAAGCCGACTCGAACCCGCCGGCGCCAACCGAGGCCGAACCCGAGGCGCCCCGGCAGCTGCCCCGACAGACGGCCGTCCCCGCGAGCGGTAACGGTCACTCCGCCACTGACGAGCCTACGCCGGCGTCGGCGATGGTGGCGGCGCTGTGGCCGCTGAGTCCACCCCCAAGCCCAGCCGGGGTCGAGCTGGCCGGGCGTAGAGCCCTGATCGTCGACGACGACTCACGCAACACCTTTGCGCTCACAGCGCTCCTCCACAACCACCAGATCGAGGTCATCCCGGCGGACAGCGGCGAGGCCGCGCTTGCGATTCTCGGCCAGGACGCCAGCGTCGACATCGTGTTCGTCGACATCATGATGCCGGGCATGGATGGCTACCAGACACTGCGGGCGATGCGCAAGATGCTGGGCGATACGCAGCTGCCACTCGTCGCGTTCACGGCGAAGGTCGGGGTTGGCGAACGCCAGCGATGCCTGAACGCCGGCGCGTCCGACTACATCCCCAAGCCGGTGGACACGACGGAGTTGATCGCGACGCTGGGTAAGTGGATCCCGGCTGCGACAGCCACCGAAGGAGCGAGCGCGCGCGCGGCGCTCCCAGCGCTCGGGAACGGCGGCGCGGCCCAGGCGCCGGCGACCGTGACGCCACCGCCTAATGGCGACGTCAAGGATCACACGCTGGCATTGCGGCCGCTGACGCCGCCGGCGAACCCGGTGACCTCCGACTTCAGCGGCAGGAAGGTCCTCATCATCGACGACGACTTCACCAACATCTTCGCCCTGAGCGCGCTGCTCGAGCGCAGTTCGCTCGAGGTCGTCTCAGCGGAGAGCGGTAGCCAGGCGCTGGCGATCCTCGAGCGGACGCCCGACATCGAAATCGCGCTCGTCGACATCCTGATGCCGGTCATGGACGGCTATCAGACGCTGCGCGCGATGCGCGCGATGCTCGGCGACACGGAGATGCCGCTGATCGCGGTGACCGCGAAGATCGAGCCAGGAGAGCGGGAGCGCTGCCTTGACTCAGGCGCATCGGACTACGCGCCGAAGCCCGTGAACACCAGCGACCTGATCGCGATTCTCGGCAAATGGATCCCGGCGATCGCGCCGGCGACGGCCGATCCGTCGCTGTGATGTCGAGCAACGGGCCGGCGCCAGCGCCGGCCACGGCCAGGCCACCGCCGGCGATTCTGGTCGTCGACGACAACGAGGGCAAGCGCCTAGCGCTGCGCACGATGCTCGAGCCGCTGGACCTCACGATCGTCGAAGCCGACTCGGGACGCGCTGCGCTCCGCGCGGTGACCAACGAGGACTTCGCACTGATCCTGATGGATGTCCGGATGCCGACGCTCGACGGATACGAGACTGCCAAGCTGATCAGGCTGAGGCGCGCCTCCGCGTTGACTCCGATCATCTTCGTGACATCGTTCGGACGCGACGAGACCGAGACGGCGAGCGCCTACGAAAGCGGCGCCGTCGATTTCGTCTTCGCGCCGGTACTGCCCAACGTGCTCAGGGCCAAGGTCTCGGTATTCGTCGACCTGTTCGTGGCCACCCAGGATCTCCGCAGCTCGCTCGACTCGATCACCGGTCTCAACGCGGCCATGCGCGACGGCGAGATACGCACGCAGGCGGTCTTCGACAACGTCTCGGACGGCATCTTCATCCTCGACGAGAACGGGCTGATCGAATCCGTCAACCGCTCGGTCGAGCGCCTCTTCGGATATCGGCCGGAGCAGCCTATCGGTCTCCCGTTTGGATTCGTGATCGCGCCGGAGCACAAGGCGGCTTTCCGCGGCCTGGAAGCCGCCGGAGCGCTTTCATCGGCGCATCCACCGGCGTCCGGGCGCATTGCTGACACGGTCGGCCGGCGCAGCGACGGCTCGACTTTCCCGATCGAGGTCGAGCTGGGTCCGATGGCGCACGGCGATCGCATCTACACGCTCGCCGTCGTTCGCGACATCTCCGAGCGCAAGAGCCACACGGCCGCGCTCGAGCATCAGGCGCTCCACGACAGCTTGACCGGGCTCCCCAACCGCACGCTGTTCGGACAACATGTGGTCAAGGCGCTGGCGGCGGCAAAGCGCCTCGACGAGCCGCGCTCGGTGCTGGTGATGGACCTCGACGGGTTCAAGCACGTCAATGACACGCTCGGCCACGATCACGGCGACACGCTGCTGAAGGAGGTCGGAAGCCGCTTGCAGGGCGTGTTGCGCGAGGCCGACACGGTCGCGCGACTCGGCGGCGACGAGTTCGCGATCCTGCCCGACGGCCCGACCGACCTCGTTGCCGCGGCGGCGGTTGCGTGGACCATTCAGCAGGCCTGTGAGCCGCCGTTCGCCATCAGCGGCGAGCTGATTCATCTCGGGGCGAGCGTCGGCATCGCGCTCTATCCAGAACACGGCATCAACACCACCGACCTGCTTCGACGCGCCGACCTGGCGATGTATGAAGCGAAACGCTCGGGGTCCGCGCATGCCGTCTTCGACTCCGAGCACGAGCAGCAGCTCGCCCGCCATCTGGCCCTGCTCGGCGACCTGCGCCACTGCATCGAGCGTGAGCAGCTCGTCCTGCACTACCAACCCAAGGTCGACCTGAACAGTCGCACGGTCTCCGGAGTCGAGGCGCTGGTCCGGTGGTCTCACCCGACGCTGGGTCTGCTGGCGCCCGGGAGCTTCATGCCGGAGGTCGAGCGCATCGAGCTGATCGCGCCCGTGACGCGCTGGGTGCTGGAGGAGGCGCTCCGCCAGCAGGGCGCGTGGCGCGACGACGGGCTGGACCTCACGATGGCCGTCAACATCGCCGCCGCCAGCCTGCGCCCCGCCAGCGACCTCCCCGACACCGTCGCGGAGCTGATCGCGGGCCAGGGTGTCGCGCCGGACCTGCTCACGCTCGAGCTCACCGAGCGCTCACTGATCGAAGCCGGCGCACCAGACGTCCTGCACCGCCTGCACGACATGGGTGTGAACGTGTCAGTCGACGACTTTGGCACGGGCTATTCATCGCTTGCCTACCTGCAACGGCTGCCAGTCGACGAGATCAAGGTCGATCGGTCGTTCGTCACCAACCTTTTCGAAGCGAGCGACAACGAGGTGATCGTGCGCTCGACCGTCGACCTGGCACACAACCTCGGGCTGCGTGTCGTCGCCGAAGGCGTCGAGGATGCCGGGGTTCTCGACCTGCTTGTCAACTACGGCTGCGACCACGCCCAGGGCTTCTTCTTCAGCCGCCCGCAGGCGCCCGCGGATCTCAAGAGCTGGTTGACCGACTCGGTCTTCGCAGCACCGCGGCATCGAGCGCTGAGCTCCTCGGCGCCGCGAATCTTGTCGGCCTAGGCAACCACTCTCCGGGGGATCCGACCCGGTGCTTCGCCGCCGCACGGCCGGCGGCGTCGCCGCGACGAGACCGACTCCCACGGGCGGTTGCGCCCGGCGAGCTGGTCGCCGTGCGCGGAGTCGCGGCGGCGCACTGATCCGGCGGCCCGCCATAGAACGGCGATGGCGCACAGCGCAGCGCGGCTAAAGCGCACGCCGCCAGCTAGGCGATTACGGGAACGCGGCCCAGCAGCGCGACGAGCTCGTCGGCGCGAACAGCCCGCGAGAGCAGAGAGCCCTGCACGCGCCCGCACTCAAGCACGCGGAGAGCGCTGAGTTGCGCCTCGTTCTCTACGCCCTCGGCGGTGACCGTGCACTCAAGCGCTGTCGCCATACCGATGACTGCCGCGATGAGTGCACTGTCGCCCACATCCTCGGGTATGCCGCTCACGAGCTCGCTGTTGAGCTTGACGCCGTGGCGCGGGTGCTGTTTCAGCCACCGCAGCGAGGAATAACCGGTACCAAAGTCGTCGAGCACGACCCGCACACCGAGGGATTCGAGGTCCTGCAGTGTCTTGATCGTGACCGCGTCTGGTGCCATCAGCGCGCTCTCGTTGATCTCGAGCGTGAGCTGCGCAGCAGGGAACTCGGCATGTGCCAGGGTCTGGTAGACCGACTGTGCGAAGCCGGGCTTGGCCAGCTGGCGTGCCGTCACGTTCACTCCGAGCTCGAGCGGGCGCCCGAGCAGCGGGGCGATACGGCTGAGCGTCTCGCAGCTCTCGCGCAGCATCCACGCTCCGAGCGGCACGAGAGCGTCTGTGTCCTTCGCGATCGGAATGAATTCCGTCGGTGAAACCTCGCCGAACCGCGGGGAATTCCAGCGCGACAGCGCCTCCACCCCAACGATCTCCGACGTGGCCAGCTCAAACACGGGCTTGAACACCAGGCTCATCTCATCGCGCATTTCCGCGTTCAGCAACTCGCTCGCCAGGGAGGCTCGCCTCCCGATCCGGATGCGCTTGTCGTCCTCGAAGACGCTGAGGCCGTTGCGCCCGCCGCGCTTGGCGGCGTACATCGCGCTGTCGGCGTGGCGGATCGCTTCGCGCGGATCCGTGACCACGCCGTTGGTTGACGCGATGCCAATGCTCGCGGTGATCACGGTCGCCTCGGTGCCGAACACCGGTTCCGAGATCGCTTTGAGCAGGCGAACTCCCAGCGCGGCCGCCTGTTCGCGGTTCGCGCCCTCGGCGATCACCACGAACTCGTCGCCGCCGAAGCGGCCCACGAACTCGCCCACTCGGACCTCGTCTGCCAGGCGCTTGCCGATCTCCTGGATCAGCTCGTCGGCCCGGTCGTGACCGAGCGTGTCATTCAATGTCTTCAGGCCGTCGAGGTCGACAAACAGCACCGCGTCTTCACGCTCGGGTTCCGTTCGACCGAGGGCATCCGCCAAGCGCTCGAAGATGGCCGCGCGATTCGGCAGCCCTGTCAGACCATCGTGGCGGGCGTCGTAGACGAGCGTTTCCATCGACCGCTGGCGCTCGATGGCGATTCCGGCCAGGCGCGCCCCGTCCGCCATCAACGCGAGGTGTCCCGGGAGCGGCCGCCGCGGTCGCGGTCCGTACAGCGCAAGCGTGCCCAGCACCTCGCCGTCGACCGCCTTGATCGGCATCGACCAGCAATGGCGCAGGCCGGCGTCCACAGCGAAGGCGCGGACCGGCGCCCACTTCGGGTCTTCCGCGATGTCCTCGGTGATCGTCAGATCGCCGGACCACGCCGCAGACCCGCAGGTGCCGACGTTCGGGCCGATCACGACGCCGTCGATCGCGGCCAGATAGTGGGGCGGCAGGGAAGGAGCCGCGCCGGGGTGAAGAGTGTTCGTCTTGCGGTCGAGTAGAACGACGCACGGCATCACGGAGGGCTCGAAGCGCTCGATGCCGGCGACGAGCTCGCCCAGCACCTCGCCAAGCGGAGCGGCACGCGCGATCAGCTCGTGCAGCCTGTTGTGTGAGTCGACGAGGTCCCCGACTCGCGTCGCCTCCTGATTTGCCAGACGCAGCCTCACCTGCGTCGATGCGCCGCCGGCGGCGCTCTCCAGCGCCCGCATATCGCCCTCGCTCCACGTCCGCTCGGGCCTGTCCACGATCTCCATCAAGCCGAGCACGCGGCCGTCCACCAGGACCTCTGCCTGCGCATGGGCCGGCTCCACCCCGTCCGCGCCGAGCACGCAAGCGCGGTTGAGCAGGTACTCCGCGAGCGGCTCCGTCAGCGGGATCTCGAATGCTTCATCGACCGGTCCGTCAGCTGTGCACAGGCTCTTGACGAACACGCGCTCTGCGTCGATCAGTAGGAGCGCGGCGACAGGCGCGCTTGCGGCAAGCCCAAGAGCCCCGGTCAGCCGATCGAACTCGGGGTCGGGAGGCTGGTCGAGAAGCCCGGTGCGTTGTAAGACCGCGAGCCGCTCCTCCTCCAGCACCCACGACGCGCCGGCCAGCGGCTCTGCGTCGAGCGTTTCCGTCATGTCGAGTCCATCGACGCTAGGGACGCCAACCTTGACGTTATCGCGCTGCGCCGGACGGTAAGGCAAGGCGCCGATTCGCGAAACGGCGGCTTGGCCGAAATGCGATGCCCGCAGGCCGATCCCTAGCGCTCACGCGCTCAAACCGCGCCGGTTGCCCGACGTCCGCCAACGGCGTTTGTTACACATCGCTGCCGTTGCTCGCCGCAGCTCGCACGCCGGCGCCGAGTTGCTCCCACCCTCGGCCGATATCGGGCAGCCATCTGCTGATCGCCGACAGCAGCTCCGGCGTGTCGATCGGCTTGGCGATGAAATCCGAGGCTCCCGCCGCCATGCAGCGCTCGCGCTCGCCGACGCCGTCCTTCGCGGTCACGGCGATCAGCGGAAGGTCCGCGAGCCGGGAGCGGCGGCGAATCGCGGCGATCGCTTCGTAGCCGTCCATGACCGGCATCATGATGTCCATCAGCACGATCCCGATGTCTTCTCTCTCGGCGAGGGCGTCCAGTGCGGTGTAGGCGCTGGTTGCCGCGACGACGGGCAGGTTCACCCGCTCGAGCAGCGCCGTCAGAGCCAGCGCGCTGCGGTAGTCGTCGTCGACGACCAGAGCCTTTGGCCCTCCGTTGGATGACGCGCCGAACCCGGCTCGGAACGCCAGGCGCGCCGGGTCGCCGCGAGCCGTGCTTGGACTGTGTGGACCTTCGGACGAACTCATCTTCAACCTCCGCGCTTTCCTTCTCTTGGCTCCTGGCGCGCGAGATTCCGCGCTCGAAGCCACTCGATGGATGACGGCGGAGGCCTGGCGTCCGCGCAGCCACAGGGGGCTGTTCTCAGCTGCAAAGCGACCGTCAACAGATGTATCGGCGCCAGCGACCTGGTTCTGGAGTCCCCGCGGCGGAAATGCTTGCGCCGTCGGGGCGCACCGGACCTGGTGCGCATCGCCGTGACGGGTGCGCCGCGGGCTGGGACCGAAGGCTTTGCCCGGGGCTGTCCACTCGAGCCGCGTCGTGGGCAACGTCAATCCATCTGGGAACGTAGGCGAGCGCTCCTGTGGCGGTGCCCCTGCTATCGGGCGCCGCGCTCAGCCCCGAACGCCTCGAAGGCTGCGCGATTGTCTACAGCCGCCGCGCGGCCTATAGCCGCCAGCGCCCTCCGTCACCACTCAATCTTCGTCGGGGCAGCATCTCCGGGCGTCATCCACGCGGCCAGCGCCGTCAGCAACTCCGGCGTGTTGATCGGCTTGGGGATGTAATCGGAGGCTCCCGCTTCGATGCAGCGCTCACGCTCACCGGCGCCGTCCTTCGCCGTGACGGCGATGATCGGAAGATCCGCGTATCTCGGGAGCTTGCGAACCGCCCTCATCGTGTCGTAGCCATCCATGATCGGCATCATGATGTCCATCAGAACGAAGGCGATGTCGTTGCGCTGCGCGAGGACGTCCAGACCAGCGTGCCCGCTATCCGCCGCGACCACGGCCACCTTGATGCGTTCGAGCAGCGCGGTCAGCGCCACCCTGCTGCCGTAGTCGTCCTCGACGACCAGCGCCAACGTGTCGGCTGCGGCTCGCCCGCCGAAACCCGGCCGCAATGCCGTAAGCGCCGCTCCGTCGTGAGCCGCGCCTGAGCGCGGTTCGCCTTCCTGCGAAGTCATTTTCGACCCCTTTGCTCGCCCTTCGTCCGGCAACGAGCTGCCGGGGTTGCCGGTGCTCGAAGCCGCGCATTGTGAAGGCGGCCCGGTGTCGGATCAGTCAGGCCGAGGGCCGGGTCGGCAGAGGAAAATGACCGTCAGGCGGTTATCGGCACGAGCGACCCGAGACTTGAGCGTTTGCGCGAATTGGTGGACGCCCGGACCAGGCTCGCGCACAAGCTCACCGTCAGCTCGTCCGTCACCTTGATGCCCTGCGTGTCACGCAAACGAGCTGTCTGGACTGGGGCGCAGCGCACGAGTGCCTTGCGGCCGGAGCGGCAGTCGCGGCAAGCGGCGCGAGCATGCCTCGCCCGGTCTGGTCGAGCTCAGGTGAGGGTGATGACCGTAGCCGTGCTCGCTGAGCGCAAGGCGGCGTCAATGATCTCCGCGGTGAGGAGGGCGTCGGCGATATCGACGGGAGCAGGCGCGCCGTCGAGTAGAAATGCCGCGATTCCGGTGTAGAAGAGTCCGTAGGCGCCGGCGTGTGTCGGCACCGCGCGCAGCTCGACGCCCGTGTTGATGTTTCCCCATGACGGGATTGGCTCCTCGCCCCAGGAGTTCTCAGTGGGCAAACGGCCAGCGATCACCGCGGCTTCCTGAACGTCCATTCCTGACTTCGTGTAGACCCCGGTACTTCCCAGCAGCCGAAATCGTGGACCCTGGTCGGCAGCGAGCGCGGTTGCCCAGAGGTGTACTCGTGGTCCGTTCGCGTAGTGCAGTGCGATGAACGCGTCATCGTCGACTCCGCTCGCAGGCCGCCGGCGCGCAACCTCCGCATATACGGCGTCCGGCCGGCCGAACAGTACGACCGCCTGATCGACGAGATGGGTCCCTAGGTCGTGGACGATGCCCGCAGCAGCATCGGGGGAGGCGTCGTGCTTCCAGGCGCGGTCGGGATCGCTTGGCACCTGAGGCTGCCAGCGCTCGAACCGCGACTCGAACGCGTGGAGGGTGCCGAGCTCGCCGGCCTCGAGCAGCGCTCTGACAGTGCGAAAGTCGCCGTCCCAGCGCCGGTTGTGGAACGGCACCACCACCGTGGCGGCCGCGACAGCGAGCTCGGCCAGGTGCCGCGCCTCGTCAGCTGTCGGCGCGACCGGCTTGTCGACAACGACCGGCCGGGAGTGCCCGAACACAGCCGCCGCGATGCTGACGTGGGTGGCGTTGGGCGTCGAAACCACGACGAGATCGATGTCGTCGATCTGGCCCAACAGTTCCTCGAGACTCGCAAGGACCGCGACGCCAGGATAACGGTCGACCGCTTGCTGCTGGCGTTCGGGGCTCGCGGTCACGACGCATGCGAGATCGAGGCGTGGCTCGGCGGCGATGAAGGGCGCGTGAAATACGGACCCGCCGAAGCCGTACCCGACAAGCGCCACCCGACCAGCGGCCTGTGCGCTCACGCCCGGACCCACGCAACCACCCGACCGTCAACACGTGGCCTAGGAGCCGGCCGCCCTCGACGAGCCGGCAGCCCTACCCACGCCGCGACGGCGTTGTTCGCAAGCAGCATTCGCTGGAAGCCTACGCCGGACCAGAGCGCCCGCGTACGCACGGCATCCAAACAGCGCATGCTACCTCCGCAGTCGCTCCCGCGTGATCTCTGGCACCTCACGCTGCCGATCGTCGCGTGACGGAGGCGCGAGGCGTGACTGCGCCGCGGAAAAGCGGCGGACTGAGATCCCTGCGGCGCAGACCGGGGCAGCGATCGGCCTCGCCGTACTCGCAACAGTCGCCGCCACACGGACCGCCCAGGAGCACGGATCGCTCGCCGCCCATCGCCTCTATTCCTGGTCGCCACCGGCACCGCACTCGCCGTCATAGCTCTGGTCTTGGGAGAACTCAACGTCCACGCATGTCAGACGGAACTGGCCCGGCAGCGGCATGAATCCGGCGCGCCACAGCCGATCAGTACGACCGAGACATCACTACGCAAGAGCTGAAAGCTGATAGTCCTACCGTGTCGCGTCGTGGGCAGTTTCAGCAGGAGGGAAGTGCTTAGTGTCTGACACGCGAATCGTGGCCGTTCTCGGAGCGGGTGCGCTCGGTGCAGCGATGGCGGCTCGGTTGGGCGAAACGGGCCATGAGGTTCGGTTGTGGAACCGCACGCCGGAGCGGGCCCGCGCGGCTGCGGCGCAGGCCGGCGGCGTCACGGCGGTCGCGACGACTGCTGAGGCGCTCAGCGATGCGTCCGTTGTGATCACGGTGCTTCGCGACGGCAACGCCGTCGCCGAGGTCATGGCCGACGCGATCGCCGGGCTACACAAGGGTGCGGTGTGGATACAGGCGAGCACCGTCGGCCCGCGCAGCGCCCGGGCTCTCGCCGACCTGGCTGGAGATCACGGCGTCGCCTACCTCGACGCGCCGGTCTCTGGCAGCACAACGCCGGCCCGCGAGGGAAGGCTGGTGTGGCTGGTCGGTGGCGAGAATGCCGCGCTGAGCCGTGCACGGCCTGTGCTTGACGCTCTGGGATCCTCGGTGCTGCATGTCGGGACCGGGGTCGAGGGGAGTTCCTTGAAACTCGCGGTCAACGCCTGGATGACCGCCGCGACCGTCGCGATGAGCGACGTGCTCGCACTCTGTGACGCACTCGGGATCGATCATGCGACGTTCGTGACGGCACTCGAGGCCGGCCCGTTGGCGATGCCGTACGAGCTGCAGAAGGTGAGTTCGATGGACGCCGGCACGTATACCGCCGGCTTCGCTGTGCAGCTCGCGTTGAAGGACATCGATCTCGCAGCGGAGCTGGCTGTCCCGAGCCCCTTGCTGCAAGTCGTCCATGACCGTCTCGAGCAAGCCGTCGCCGCTGGACACGGCAGCGATGACCTAGCCGCAGTCGACTACCTGCGAGCGAGCGGCTGAGCGCTAGCCGCCGGGGCGAGACGCGTTGTGGTCGACCGGACGCTCGGGTTTTGGCGGAAGCGAGCGTCCTGGATCGGCGAATTCGGAGTAACGGTCGGCACAGGTCGCGCTGACCAGTTGATCGCAGCGGGGGATTTGGGCCGCCATGACACGGCTCACGGCCGCTGGCATGCGGTCGCGGGCGGTGGCCGTGAGCGGTGGCGCGCCGGCAAGGTAGCCTGGCGTCCGAGATGACGAAGACCGGCGCGGGGAGTCCGTCCGCCGCGAGCGCGCAGCTCGACGGCGGAATCGACGAGCGGGCGCTGCAGGCCGAGATCGACCGGATCGGCCGCGAGATCTCCTCGGCGGAGCAGCCGTCGGCGGTGCGCCATCCAGCGCGCGCGATCGACCGCAGGGCGATGGCGCTGGCGTCGCGCGACGACGAGCTGAGAATCGCGCTGTTCCGGCTGATCGACGTGACACCCGCCTGCCGCACAGCCGAAGACCTCGGGCGTCATCTCGCGAGCTTCGCCGGCGAGCTGGAACCGTCTCGCGGGCTCGCCGCCGCACTGCGGCTCGCCGACACCAGGGCTGGGCGCACGGTGCTAGGCGGCGCGGTTGCTGCGGCGGTGCGCCACACGGCGCACCGCTTCATCGCCGGCGAGACGCCCCACGCGGCGGCGGGCGAGCTGGGCGAGCGCTGGCGCGAGGGCATCGCCGCCTCGGTCGACCTTCTTGGCGAGGCCACCGTCAGCTCGGATGAGGCCGACGCGTACGCGGCGCGCTGCGCCGGAACGCTCGACGAGCTCGCCCATCTGGCGCGCGCGTGGCCAGCACAGGCGCTCCTCGAGCGCGACTCGCTAGGAGCTCTGCCCCGCGCGAACCTCTCGGTCAAGGTCTCGTCGCTGACCGCGATGCTGCGCGCGCAGGCGCCGGAGCGCGGCGTGGCCGACGCCGCCACGCGGCTGCGGCCGCTGCTCGCACGCGCTCGCGACCTCGGCGCCCACCTCCACATCGACATGGAGTCGCTGGACGCGCTCGAGACGACGGTCGAGCTGGCGCTCGAGCTGCTCGAGGAGCCGGCCCTCGCGGACGGCCCGTCCGCCGGGCTCGTCGTGCAGGCCTACTTGCGTGACTCGCCGGTGCTCGTCGAGCGAATCCTCACGTGGGCTGTGCGGACGCGACGCCGCCAGCCACTGACGGTGCGCCTCGTCAAGGGCGCCTACTGGGACCACGAGGTCGCGGAAGCGGTCCAGCACGGTTGGAGGGTTCCCGTGTTCACCGACAAGGCGGCGTGCGATCGGAACTTCGAGGTTCTCACGCGCCGGCTGCTGGACGCCCGGCCGCTTGTGCGAGTCGCGATCGCATCGCACAACCTGCGCTCGGTCGCGCACGCGATCGCGTGGAATCGGCTGCGCGGCGGGCGCGACGACGACCTGGAGCTGCAGGTCCTGCGCGGGTTGGGCGACGAGCTCGCGACCACTCTCGCGCGGCGCGGCACACGGGTGCGCGTGTACGCGCCGGTCGGCGACCTAGTTGCGGGGATGGCATATCTGGTCCGCCGGCTGCTCGAGAACACCTCGAACGAATCGTTCCTGCTGGCGCAGGAGCAGGGCGTGCCGCTCGACCGCCTGCTGGCCGCACCGTGACCCTGGGGCCGTTCGTCAACGAGCCGACGCTCGAGCTGCGAAGCGCCGCCAACCGCCACGCGCTGCGCGACGCCCTCGTCGCGCTCGACGCCCGGCTCCCGCTCGGCGTCCCGGCCCTGATCGGAAACGACCGCGGCTCGGCGGAGGGGTTTCAGTCGTGCGACCCGGGGACGCCGGACCGTCAGGTCGCGCACGCCGGCGTCGCCGCGGCGACCGCCGTAAACGCCGCCGTCGAGGTGGCGGTCGCAGCCGCACCGACATGGGCCGGCCTGCCGGCGGCCGAACGGGCACGGATCCTGGTGCGCGCGGCGGCCATCCTGCGCGAGCGGCGGCTCGAGCTCGCCGCACTCGAGGTGCGCGAATGCGCGAAGCCGTGGCCGGAGGCGGACGCCGACGTGTGCGAGGCGATCGACTTCCTCGAGTACTACGCGCGTGGCGCGATCGAGCTCGAGGCGGGCCGGCCGCTTTTGCAGGCGCCGGGCGAGCGCAATACCCTGCGCTACGCGGCGCGAGGCGTCGCGGCGGTGATCTCGCCCTGGAACTTTCCGCTGGCGATTCCGGCGGGCATGGCCGCGGCCGCGCTCGCCACCGGCAACGCCGTCGTGCTCAAGCCGGCCGAGCAGTCGCCGGCGTGCGGGCTGGCGCTCGTCGAGGCGCTGCGGGCCGCCGGCGTTCCCAACGCTGCGCTCGCCCTGCTCCCGGGCGACGGGCAGACTGGCGAGGCGCTGGCGCGCCATCCAGCGATCGACACGATCGCGTTCACCGGATCCTCCGCGGTTGGCCGCGAGATCATGCGGACCGCGCTCGAGACCTCGACCAGCCGGCTCAAGCGCGTCATCGCCGAGATGGGCGGCAAGAACTGCGTGGTCGTCGACGCCGACGCCGACCTCGACGAGGCGGTTCCCGCGCTGCTGTACTCCGCCTTCGGCTACGCCGGCCAGAAGTGCTCCGCGTGCTCGCGCATCCTCGCCCACGAAGCGATCGCAGGCGAACTCGAACGGAGGCTGCGCGGGGCGCTGCGGACGCTCGCGCTCGGCCAGGCCGATGACTTCGCAACCGACGTGCCGCCGCTGATCGAGGCCGCCGCGCAGGCCCGGGTCCGCCGCTACGCAGCGCTCGCCGAGACGCAGGGGAGGATCGTCGCCCGCGGCCCCCAGGCGCCGACCGTCGGGTGGTTCTGCGAGCCGCTGGTGGCGGCCGATCTGCCCCTCGATTCGCCGATCCTCGACGAGGAGATCTTCGGGCCGCTCGTCACGCTCGAGCCGGTCGCGAGCGTCGAGGCCGCATGTGCGGCGATCGACGCGCTGCCGTTTGCCCTCACCGCCGGCCTCTTCTCGCGCGACCCTGCGATGGTGGCGGCCGTCGCCGCCCGCCTGCCGGCCGGGAACCTATACGTGAACCGCCAGATCACGGGCGCGATGGTCGGCCGCCAGCCCTTTGGAGGCAACCGGCTGTCCGGCGTCGGCTCGAAGGCCGGCGGCCCGGACTACCTGCTCCAGTTCGTCGAGCCGCGCGTGCTGACCGAGAACACGATGCGCCACGGCCTGCCGCTCACCTGACAGTGGAGAATCAACGTTGAGTGTGGGGTGCAGGAGCTGCATTGTTGACCTTCAGCGAGGTGCGCTGAAGAGGCATAGGTGTGGCGAGGGGCCGGCTCCGCTGGCCCCTCCCGTCGCGAACGCGCACCAGATTCAGCACGGACTGGTGGGCGGTAGCGAGATCGAGCACTCCTGCGCGGCCTAGATCATGCGTGAGCGACAGCGCGGTCTGCGGGCCGATCAGTCAGTCGGACTGCTCGGCGGGTGTGCTCGAGGGCCAGTACGGGGGCACCCAGTCTCCATCCGGGTCGG
>Ga0182024_10009903_pt1 | contig 19565 bp, 18 predicted proteins | sample P32metaG_FD_120480 | JGI IMG/M metagenome (GOLD analysis project Ga0182024, IMG submission 120480) | Permafrost microbial communities from Stordalen Mire, Sweden - P3-2 metaG (Illumina Assembly) | ecosystem: Environmental > Terrestrial > Soil > Wetlands > Permafrost | place: Sweden: Stordalen... | reverse complement strand
GTTTTCGCACCGCGCTCGCCGGCCAGCCGATTTTCACAGGCGCTTCGTTGGACAAGTGACGCAGCCTCGCTGGACCCCATGATGCCGCGTCGCGCGATCTTGCGCGACGACCCGCACAACGTCTTAAACTGTGGAGGAACTCTTAGCGCCCTGCAAAACTTCCGCGAACGCATGTTCCGCCAGTTCGTCCACATCCGCCAGCGCCCGGCTCGCCGCCAACCGCGCTTTTTCGAGGAACGATGAATCCAGTAAAAAGGCGCAGCGGTCCACGAACGGATGGTTCGCCGCTTCAAATGCCTTGCGTCTGCGCCGCGCCGCTTCCACCCGCAACAGTAGCTCCTCGTACATTTGCAAATCGTTTTGAAAATCCAGCGCGTCTCCTGCGGTCCACTTCTGCACCCGCGTCAGTGAAATAAGAAATTTTCGGCGAAAAATTGCCACGTCTTTTCGAGGCAAAGGACGCGGTTTCTGCCGCTTTGGCGTTAGCGGCTCCATTGCGGATATTTCCAGTGCGCGTGCCGTTGCCGCCAGTAACGCCTCTCGCTGGAGCAACTCCAGCAAATCCCGGTACAACGAAGCGTGCACCTGCAAAGCATATCGGCCATGCTCCTCGATATACGAGGCCACAAATCTCGGCACCACGCGCTCGCGTTGCAGCGCTTCCGCGATTCGCGCAGCTAGCGAGCCAGGCACGTCCAGTACGGAATGTTTTGCGTGAGGCACGGAGCACCATGGTAGCAGGCTTCATTTGCGCTACAACAAATCGCCTGGTACACCCAAAATCACACAAAAAAAGCCCGGCAAGTTTCGCCGGGCTTTTTTTGTTAGCAAAAGCGGAACGCACATTCCACGCTGCAGGTTTCAGTGAATCGCGCGGGGCACCTCTGCTCCCGGCGTCGGCCCCTTGGGTTCCGGCGGCGCGATTGGCGGCGCCACCGGGTCCTTGGATAGCGCATGCTCCAGCACTTCATCGAGCGTGCGCACGTACGTGATCTTGATGTCGCCGAGAATATCCGGCGTCAGATCCGCCACCGCGTTTGGCTCATTATCCGCGGGCAGGAGCACTTCCTGAATTCCCGCGCGCTTTGCGCCGAGTACTTTCTCTTTTACGCCGCCGATCGGCAGCACGATGCCAGAGAGAGTCATTTCACCAGTCATCGCCAGGCGATCTCTCACTGGCCGGTTCGTTAGCAAACTCACCAGTGCCGTCACCATCGCTGCGCCAGCCGACGGACCATCCTTCGGTACCGCGCCCGACGGCACGTGAATGTGAATGTCGTGCTTACGGAAAAAGTCCGGATCGATTCCGTACCTCTCGCCGTTCGCGCGCACCCACGTCAGCGCCGCGGTCATCGACTCTTGCATCACTTCGCCCAGATGCCCGGTCATCGTGAACTGTTTTCCGCCGCGCATCCGCGTCGCTTCGATGAAGATGATGTCTCCGCCCACTGGCGTCCACACCAACCCTACCGCAACTCCCGGACGCTTGACGCGTTCCTCGACTTCCTTCTCCGTCCGGAATTTCGGCACGCCCAAATATTCGCGCACGATTTCCGGCGTAACCGTCATCTTTTCCAGATTACCTTCCGCCAGACGCCGCGCCTGTTTTCGCGTGATCGTAGCAATCTCGCGCTCCAGGTTTCGCACTCCGGCTTCCCGTGTGAAACTGTGAATGATCTCGCGCAAAGCGTCATCCGTGAATTCTAGCTGCTCCACGTTTTTAATTCCGTGTTCCGCAGCTTGCTTCGGAATCAGGTATTTGTGCGCAATGTGCAGCTTCTCTTCGCCCGTATACCCGGGCAGTTCGATCACTTCCATGCGGTCGCGCAGCGGTTCCGGTATTGGATCCATCCAATTGGCCGTAGCGATGAACAGCACTTTCGATAAATCGAACGGCACATCCAGATAATGATCGCGGAACGTTGCATTTTGCTCCGGGTCCAAAACTTCCATGAGCGCCGACGACGGATCGCCGCGGAAATCCCGCCCGAGCTTATCCACTTCGTCCAGCATGCACACCGGATCGTTGCTTTCAGCGCGCTTCAGGCCCTGAATAATCTGGCCCGGCAGCGCTCCAATGTACGTCCGGCGATGTCCGCGGATTTCCGCTTCGTCGTGCATGCCGCCTAGTGCGATACGCACAAACTTGCGTCCCAACGCACGTGCAATGGATTTCCCAAGCGAAGTCTTGCCCACGCCCGGAGGTCCAACGAAGCACAGAATCGGCCCTTTCATCCCCGGTTGTAATTTTTTTACCGCCAGGTAATCCAGAATCCGTTCTTTCACCTTCACCAAGTCGTAGTGGTCCTCGTCCAAAATCTCTTTGCCCTTGGCAATGTTGATGTCCTCCGTGCCGGAAGACTTGCTCCATGGCAAGGAAGTCATCCACTCCAGATAGGTGCGCGACACCATGTATTCCGCCGAAGCCGGGGTCATCTTCGCCAGCCGCTTCAGCTCGCGTTCGCACTCCTTCTTGGCTTCCGCGGACATCGCCGCCTCTTCCACCTTCTTGCGCAGTTCATCAATCTCGGCAGCGCCGTCGTCGGATTCGCCCAATTCCTTCTGAATGGCCTTCATCTGCTCGCGCAGCAGATACTCCCGTTGGCTCTGGCTCACTTGCTCCTGCACCTGCTCGTGAATCTTAGAGCGCAGCTCCAGGACTTCCAGTTCCTTGGAGAGTTCCCGAATCAGCATCTCCAGCCGCTTGCGCACGCTAGGAGTTTCGATCAACTCCTGGCGCAATAGCGTAGACAGCGACGGCAGCGTGCCGGCGATAAAGTCCGCCAGCCGGCCTGGATCGTCAATATTGGTAGCTACCGATTGCAATTCGTCAGAAAGCTGCGGCGAATGGCTCACCACGTCGCGGAACAGATCCTGCGCGTTGCGCTGCAGCGCTTCCAGTTCGTTGTCCGAATCGCCAAACACGTCTGGCTCCGGCTCCACCCGCGCCCGCAAATACGGTCGTAATCCAATAAGGTCAACGATTTGAATACGTTGCAGCCCTTCGAGGAAGATCACCACGTTCCCGTTGGGCATCTTCACGGTCTTGTGTACTTTGGCCAGCGTCCCCACTTTATGCAGGTCCGCAGCAGATGGGTCCTCTACGCGCGGATCCAGCTGCGCGACTACTCCCATCAATTTCTCTTCGCCTTGTAGGGCATTCACCAGCGCCAGCGAGCTTTCGCGTCCCACGGTCAACGGCAGCACGGCACCTGGAAACAGTACGGTATCCCGGACCGGCAGGATGGCGAGTATCTCTGGCACTACAAACTTTTTATCAGCCATGATTTCCCCTAACTGCAAGCACGCTGAGAGCCATGCTATGAACGTTTAGATGCGACCCGGGTGGAAACGTCGCATTTGCTACAATCACCTTTAGCAACAAATCTTAGTGCACTGAGCTAAGATTATAATTCAGGCCGATTCAGCGTCCAAGTCAACTCTAAGATTATTATAATCAATGCGTTGCCGGACTGGTATGCCAAGATTCGTCCGGGTTCCTTATCGGCACGTTGGCCTTAAGCCTTTAACCCTTTCCATCTTATTACGATATAATCCCCGGAAAATTCTGTCGGACGAAGCTTTCGGCCTCCGGTAGATTCTCAAGTTGACCTTCCAGCTGCGCATCCTCCACTGCTCGTAAGATTTCGCTGAACTGTGGCCCCGGCTTATAACCCATGCGCAAAAGGTCGTCCCCAGTTAGGATGCGCTGCGGGCGTACTTCGGCGGCAGGTGTCTCGGCTATAAACCGTGTCACAAAGTCATAGGACTCCAGCCGGCGGTTGCTCGAGAGTACATCCAGCCGGTGCAGCGCCAGATGCTCGTCAAATCGCGGCAGTCGAACGAAGCGCTTCAACGTGGACGCCCTCATTTTTTCTGCGTCTTTGAATTTCATGTGATTGGCCACCAGCGACAGCATCTGGTCCCTATCGTCGCCGGAAAAGCGTAATCTTCGGCAAATATTCTCAGCAATCTCCAGTCCTTTATCCACATGTCCGTCAAAGCGGATGCGATCTCCGGTTTCCGCCGTGGAGCGAAATGTCACAGGTTTCCCCACATCGTGCAAGAGTACGCCCCATGCCAGGGTGGCTGGCGAGCCCGCGGGAAGTCCCTCGAGCATCAGCAAGGTGTGGATCCACACATCACCTTCCGGATGATACTGTGGCGGTTGCTCGACGCCCTTCATCTTCGAAATTTCTGGCAACACTTCTTGCAGCAAACCGCTTTCGTCTAGCAGCTCAAGTCCATGTTTTGCGGCGCCTTCGGTGAGCAGCTTGGTTAATTCTTCGCGAATGCGTTCCGCGGAAACTTGCGCGATTTCTGCGGCATAATTTTTAATCGCCGCAAATGTTTCCGGAGCGACCGCGAATCTCAAGCGCGCCGCAAAACGCACCGCGCGCAGCATGCGCAATTTATCTTCGCGAAATCGCCGCAGCGGATCGCCGATCGCGCGAATCGTTCCCGCGCGTAAATCGGATTGGCCGCCGACGTAATCGAGAATCTCGCCCGTATCGTAGCGCATCAGCATGCCGTTGATTGTAAAATCGCGGCGCTGCACGTCTTCTTGCGGCGTCTTGGAGTACACCACCGCGTCGGGATGCCGCCCATCGGAATAGCTGACGTCGGAACGAAAAGTCGCCACTTCCGTTTGGACTCCCTCGCGCGGCACCAGGACCACGCCAAATTGCGCGCCCACGTCCACACCTTCCGGAAATAATTCGAGCACTCGTTGCGGCGTGGCGTCCGTAGCCACATCGTAGTCTGCAGGTTCGCGCCCCAGCAGCACATCGCGCACACACCCGCCCGCCAGCAGCGCCTGGTACCCATTGCGCTGCAAGGTTTCGCAAATCGCATTTGCTTGTTCGCGTGCGTTCACAATTCAATTATGCGTCAGCTGCGTGTGGCAGGGAACTTCATCGCGGGTTTGACGTGTGATATGCGAACGGCTCAATTAAGCTGCAACTACCGCACGGACCGAAAAATCAGGCACGTAATATCATCCGATTGGCGCGTTGTGCCAACGAATCCGTCCACTTGCCGCATCAGCGAACGCAACGTTTCTTCAGCATTTATTTCCGGCAGTCCGCGAATAGCCGAGCACCACCGATCATTTCCAAACTCCTCGTTTCGCTGGTTGAAGGCTTCCACTACTCCGTCGGTATACAAAATCAATGCGTCTCCGGGCACGAATTGGACCTCGGCAGTTTCAAAGTTGGTGTTCTCTTCGATTCCTAACGGCAAGCCGCCCACCTCAAGTTTTTCCAGCGTGCCATCCGCACGGCGCAGAATTGGAGGATTATGCCCCGCATTCACATACGTCATACGCCGCGTCGCCAAATCGTACTCCGCCAATACAGCGGTGGTGAATCGGCGACCATCCAGACTGTGGGCGCACGCGTACTGATTCAGGCGGTGCACGACATCGCGAAGTTGCACCCCGTCTCCCGCAATGGTGCGCAAACTCGCCTGCAGCGTCGCCATTAGCAGCGCCGCCGGAATGCTTTTGCCGGCCACGTCCGCGATCACCACCAGCAGTTTTTCCCGTTTGGCACCCGGATAGAACGCATCGAAGTAGTCACCAGCCACGGAATTCTGCGGCCTGGTGGCAAACGCGATGTCCGCACCCGTTACTTCGGGCGGCACCGAAGGCACCAGCCAGCTTTGAATTTCCCGCGCGATTTCCAAATCGCGCTTCATCGTCACCTTGTCTGCCAGCTCCAGGGACAACAGCAAAAGCAAAAGCGCGGCCGCGGCCATCTCGAAGTTGAAATCGAACGTGAAATACTGCCCGGTGTGGACCTTGGGTCCGGAAATCAACAGCAACACCAGGCTCGCGAACAGAAGCACGCGCCGTGCCGGAGAAAGTTTTAGCGCCAGGGCCCAGAAAAATTCTTTGGCGATGTAGAAAGGTCGCCGCCACTTCGGCATGCCCTCCAGCCCCTCCCAGTCGACATCTCGGCCGTAGAAGCCATAACTCGCGCGGGCATCCGCGGCGAATTGACCCCACAGGTCATCGATTTGCCGGCCTTCGCTGACGCGAAACCAGAAATGCCGCGCTTTTGTAAAGCGCGGGCGCGGCCGTATTCTCGAGACGGGAACTTCCGGAACAGGCATAGGCACAGTATAAGTTACTTCGCCGCGGCTTCCTGTAGGGTAGTGGCGATAGTTCTCCCAGCAATCATGGGTTCAAACGTTCGACGTAGCGCCGGGGCAACGCGCGGAATTAGAGCGTCCTTAGGGACCTTCGCGGTTTTTCTTTTCTGGATGCAGCGAGCCGCCGAATTGCACCGCTGCAAAGCCAAAGCGGTCGCGTAGACGATCCGTGGCTTGCGTCAATTTTTCTACTTTCGCGCGTCGTTCCGCATCCAGCAAATCCAATTGTTCTCCCCCGTGTCCCAAGCCGCTCAGGCTGACGCCGAGCAAGCGGACCTTTCGTTTTCGGTTGCGGTGGTCGCGAAACAGTTGCAGAAAAATTGCGCAGATGTCCCCGTCGAGGTGCGCCGGCTCGAGCATGGTTTTCGACCGAGTATACGTGTCGAACCCTGCGTAACGAATCGTGAGTGTCAGCGTGCGTGACGTCATTCCCGCTTCGCGCAAGCGTTTGCAGGCTTTTTGCGACAGGTGGCTGAGCATCGCGGTCATAACGTGTTCGTCGGACGTATCTTCTCCGAACGTGTGGTTTTGTGAAATGGATTTAGCTTCCGCGTCGGTCACAAATTCGTACGAATCGCCGCCGCGCGCTTTACGATAGAGTGCGTTACCCCATCGCCCAAATACTTTTTCCAGGCGCTCTTGCGGCTCGCGTGCAATTTGCGCCACGGTTTCAATGCCCATGGCAACCAGCGTGCGTTCCGTCACTTTGCCGATGCCAGGAATCTTGCGGACCGGCAGCGGCGCCAGAAAACTTTCTTCGCGTCCCGGCACCACCCACAAGAGGCCACGCGGCTTGGCCTGGTCGGAAGCAACTTTTGCGACCAATCGCGTGGTTGCCAAGCCACCAGAACACGGCAATCCGGTTTGCTTGGTGATGCTTCGCAACAATTTGTCGGCTGCGGCAAAGGTTGGCCCGTGCATGCGTTCCGTTCCCGATAAATCGAGATACGCTTCGTCGATGGAAACCATCTCAACGATGGGCGAAAAGCCGTTCAAGATTGTGGCGACGCGGTCGCTCCACTCCGTGTATTTGTGGTGATGGCCATCCAGAAATATCGCGTGCGGGCAGAGTTTCCCGGCGGTGCGCAGCGGCATCGCGGACTGAATGACAAATTTGCGCGCTTCGTAACTCGCCGCAGTCACTACGCCGCGCTGGTCCGGCCGTCCGCCGACCACCACAGGCTTACCGCGCAGTTCCGGCCGTTCCAGCAATTCTACCGACACAAAAAACGCGTCCATGTCCACGTGCAGAATCGTAGATGTGGCCGCAGGATCGATGGCCTCCAGCGGGCCGTGCTTTGCACGAAATCTCGCCAAGTCCGGCATATCGATGAATTCGCTTATTCCTGAACTGCCTTGTGCTCCGGTTCACCAGACACCGCACGAAAACTGTCTTGGATGCGCGGCGTGCCTGACGGCAATGGTGCAAATCGGCTAAACGCAAAGGCTCCACGGATGCCGTGCAGAAGCGCCAATGCGACCAGCACGATTATCGGAAGGGATAAAGGAACGACGGAAGTCCAGGAGTAGATGCTCGTCAACACGAATATTGCAAGACCGAACACAGCGGCAAAGCGAGACTTCTTGCGAAGGCCAACGGCCGCGAACGCGTAGCACAAGGCAATTACCGACCCATCGACCGCAACCTCGATGGTCCCTTCTCGACTGGCTAATACCGCGGAAGCAGCAAACTGGTACAGAGTAAGCACCACCGCGACGCCAAAGCCTTCGTTGATGGCGAAGAGCGCAGTTTTTCGACTGCTGACATCGGGCCAAAACCACGCGGTAATCAGGCTCATGGTGTAGTCCTCGCTGAGGACTAGAATGCTACAACTTTTCGGCGCAGATGACGCGGGCGATACCGGCGAGGTCGTTGGTGACGCTGACTTGCGTCCACGTTGGTTCGCTGAGCAACGGCTGCACAGCGGGTAGGCTGTTGTAACCGAGTTCGAGGATGAGTAAGCCGCCCGGGCGCAGATGCTGCGCGGATTGCGCGATGAGCGCGCCGTAAAGTTCGTAGCCTTCCTCGCCGCCGAAGAGTGCGGTCGCGGGTTCGTGATCGCGGACTTCGCGCGCGAGCGTCTCCGCTTCGCGGCGGCCGATATAGGGAGGATTGCTGATGATCGCGTCAAATTGTTGCGTGTCTGCCCCATCCGCGCCGGAGCCGAGGGCGAGCACGCCTTCGAGCAAATTGCTCAGCGAAAATTGTATGCGGTCGCAAACGTTGTGGCGCTCGGCGTTGTGTTTGGCGACGGTGAGCGCGGCCGCGGAAATGTCGCTGGCGTAAAAGCGCGCCCTCGGAAGTTCCTTCGCGAGTGCGATGGCGATGCATCCGGACCCTGTTCCTACATCGGCGATGCGTAATCTCGTGCCGTCAGAGGTTTGTGGGCGGCCTTCGCGGACTTCGCGGAGCGCTAGGCGGTCGAGCGTTACTTCGATGACGTGTTCGGTCTCCGGGCGCGGAATCAGCACATCGGGATTCACTGCAAAGTCGAGCCCCCAGAATTCCTGGTGGCCGATCAAATGCTGGACAGGTTCTCCGGCGGCGCGGCGTGCGATCAAAGAAAGAAAAGTTTGCCGCTGTTCGGCGGAAACCTTTTCTTCGGGATGCGAGTAAATCCACGCGCGTTCCTTGCCAACCGCGTGGAGCAGCAGGAGCTCGGCGGCCAGCGTGTATGCGGAAATATTCGCAGCGCGCAATTCTGCGATGCCGCGTTGCAGCGCCGCGCGAATATCCAAAAATTCAGCGATTTGCGTCTTGATGGTCATGTTTGCGCTTCCGTACTTGCTGTGCGCAATGCTTACGCGCCGGCTAGTTCTGCTTCGAGGCGTTCCGCTTCGTAGTGCGAGACGAGACCATCGACCAGTGCGGCCAGCTTGCCTTCCATCACGTCGCCCAGATTATGCAGCGTCAGGCCAATGCGGTGATCGGTGACGCGATTTTGCGGAAAATTATAGGTGCGGATTTTTTCCGAGCGGTCACCCGTCTTGATTTGTCCGCGGCGTTCCGCGCCGATGGCGGACTGCTGTTTCTCGAGTTCCATTTCGTACAGCCGCGCGCGCAAGACGCGCATGGCTTTGGCGCGATTCTTGATTTGCGATTTTTCGTCCTGCTGCGAAACCACCAACCCACTGGGAATGTGGGTGATGCGCACTGCGGAATAGGTGGTGTTCACCGATTGCCCGCCGGGGCCAGACGAGCAGAACGTATCGACGCGCAAGTCTTTGGCTTCGATTTTGATGTCGATTTCGTCGGCTTCCGGCAATACCGCGACCGTTGCGGCGGAAGTGTGAATACGGCCCTGCGTTTCCGTGGCGGGCACGCGCTGCACGCGGTGCACGCCGCTTTCGTACTTCAGCTTGGAATAAACTTTGTTGCCGTTGATGGCGGCGACGATTTCTTTTACGCCGCCCAGCGAAGACGGAGAACTCTCGAGAACTTCCACCTTCCAGCCTTGCGTTTCCGCATAGCGCGAATACATCCGGAAAAGCTCCGCAGCAAAAAGCGCGGCTTCATCGCCGCCGGTGCCGGCGCGAATCTCCACGATGACGCTCTTTTCATCGTTCGGATCCGTGGGCAGCAGCAGAACTTTTAATTCGCGTTCGACAATTTCTTTCTTCGCGGTGAGCTGTTTTTCTTCGTCGTAGGCCATCTGCTTCATTTCCGGGTCGTCGGCTTCCGTGATCATCTGGTGTGCGCCAGCCATATCTTTTTCAATCTGCTTGTACTCGCGGTGCTTTTCGACGATTTGCTCGAGGTCGGAGTGCTGCTTCGCGACTTTCTGGAATTTGGAAGAGTCCGAAACGAGTTCAGACGTCTGCAGTTGCTGTGTCAGATCGTCGTAGCGGGCGCCAAGTTGGTCGAGTCTTTCCGATAATGTAAATCCAGCCATAATTCTTTCCTCTTAACTGAATACAGGCGGAAGCCTTAGTTTTTGTGACCCTGCAAAATACCTTACGGGAGAATCCGCCATTGCGGATTTTGGGGAGAGAGATCGCTAATAAAAAGTGGCAAACATCATTTTGCTCTGTTCAACAATAGCGCTGAAATGCGTTTGGTGCAATTGAGGGAGCGTCTCTCTCTGTGTTTTATTGTCGCTTCTAGTGCGTTAGCAAAAGACCGCACGGAGCGCCTGTGCTACTGGTTGCGGGCGCGGGAAAGCCTATACTAGGATGCCGGAGCGCGATGAACGATTCATTTTCCAGTGTGGCGGCTCTTCCCGTTGGCGCGGTCAGCGATGCAGATGCCGCGCCGAATTCTTTGGCCAGCGATCCGGGATTTTTGTGGGACTTTTGGTATCCGGCGATTCGCAGCAACGAAATCCGCGGGCGCAAGCTAGTCACCGCGATGCTGCTGGAAATTCCGCTGGTGCTTGGCCGCACGGATGACGGACACGCGTTTGCGATGCGCGATTCCTGCCCACACCGAGGTATTCCCCTTTCTTACGGACGATTTGACGGCGAGGTCGTGGAGTGCGGTTATCACGGCTGGAAATTTGACGCGTGCACCGCGCGTTGTATCGGAATTCCTTCGCTGACTTCGCAGGACAAATTAAAAGTGGAACGTATCTTCGCCGGGCATTTTCCCTGCGAAGAACGCGACGGTTACGTCTGGGTGTTCATGACGCAGGCGGGAACGCGCTTGCCGGCAACGATTCCTGCTGCGCCGCAACTTCCGGTGTTCAGCAAAAGTTACAAGATTACGCATCTGGACTGCGAATTGCCGTCGCACGTGGACCAGGGAATTATCGGATTGATGGATCCCGCGCACGGGCCGTTTGTGCACAAATCCTGGTTTTGGAGAAGCCGTCAGAGCATTCACGCCAAAGACAAACAGTTTGAGCCGATCGAGAATGGCTTTCGCATGAGCACGCATACGCCAAGCGCAAACAGCGCGCCGTATAAGCTGTTGAAAAAAATGACCGGCGAAGCGGTGACCACCGCGATTGATTTTGTCTTGCCAAATATGCGGCTGGAAGAAATTCACAGCGGAAAGTTGTGGTTTTCGAGCCGTGCGACGGTGACTCCGGTGCGGCGAGATTTGTGCCGCATCGATTTTGTTGCAGCCTATAACCTGCCAATACCTGTGGCGGTGGTTCGCCCCTTCGCAAAGAAGTTTCTGCGGCAGGATCAGGAGACCATGATCCAGCAAGCCGAAGGATTGCAGTACCACCCCAAGCTGATGCTAATCGACGATGCGGACCGCCAAGCGAAATGGTATTTCGCGCTCAAGGCTGCACTGTTGGAGTCGCGGCGAACGGGCAAGCCATTGGTGCACCCAATGGATGGGCCAGTGACGCTGCACTGGCGATCTTAGCTCCTACCTATTTCCCGCCTAGCACGTCCACCCTACTCGGTGGTTTTTTGCAGTTAAAGTAGTTTTGTTTTGTTGCGGATTTGTAACTCTTCATTCCACGATATTTAGCGAATATCGGTGCTGATTTCATTCCGGGAATTCCCGGGGGACGAAGCTTCTATACGGAAAAAGTATAGGTACGTACCTATAATATCAAGACAAAACTAGGTACTGGAACAAAAATAGCGGCTTTTGGCACTCGGCGGACGTTGAGTTGAGACTTGGGCCGGAAAAAAGCCACAGGGCTGCGCCGCGCGCTCTCGGGTGCAGCCGGGCTTGGGTTACTTGCGTTTATAGATGCCGGTTTCGTGAGCATCGCCGATCGCGAGCGTGTCGTCGGTGACGGAGAAGTTCCAGGTTACGAAGGACGACGGGGCGCCAGCGGGAGAGCAGTTCAGGCGGATGTGCGCGGCGTCTGGAAAATCGTAGGCGCAGGTGTGGTGTTCGCGGGGACTGTCCATTTGGAAGGTGCCATCGTCGTTGAATTGGAGATTTTCGTTAGCGCCGTGGGATTCCGCCCAAGTGCCCACGACGTGGCTGCGCATTTCCTGCTGATCGACGAGGGGCGGCTGCTCGGCGGGATGGTGGCACCCGGCGAATAGGAAGATGGCGAGCGCTAGCGCGAAGAACGTGAGAGGAGCCTGCGGATTTTGCGTGCGATTGTTGCAGATAGCGAAAATATTCATTGGTCGGTGCCTCCGTCGAAGCGGCCGGAATTTGCAGCATCGTGCTGATATTTGGGCCAGGCGTTTTGCATGAGGCCTGGGCTGGCGGTTTGCACGGCGTAGAGGACGCCGTCGATGGTGGCGAGGTACAGCGTGCCGTCTGGGGCGAGGGTAGGAGAGCCGGCGGCGAATCCGGACAAAGCTAAATCCCAAAGCCTGCGGCCATCGGGTGAGATGGCGATAAGGCCGGGGTCGGCGGCGAAATAAATTGTGCCATCGGCGCCGATGATAGGAGTGGCTTGAATCCCGTTGCGCACGGAGAGATGAAGAGTCCATTTCACGGTGCCGTCTGGGGAAAAAGCGGTCGCAATGCCCTGGGAATTGACGACGAAGACGGTGCCGTCAGAGGCGATTATGGGAGAAGCGCGGTAGCCTTGCATAACGCCAGGGTCGAAGGTCCATTTGAGGACGCCATCAGAATCGAGCGCGACGAGTCGGTTGTTGCGGGAACCGACATACAGGGATTGGTCTGGCGCGACGGCGACGGGAGAGTCGAAATAAATGTCTTGGGGATAAATGCCATTGACCGGAGCAGCGTTGGCCGGAGGATAAGCCCAAAGCTCGTTTCCGTCGCGGTCGGCGGCGATGATGTGACGGTCACGAACGAAAACAAGAGTGCCATTTTGCAGTAAGGCGGGTGCGGATTCGCCTTCGAAAGGAGGCTGGGACCACAGCCGCGTGCCATCGGTCTTATTGAAGGCAGAGAAATTTTTTCCGCAGGTGGTGTAGAAAGTGGTGTCGTCGAAGGTCGCGCCTTGATCGTCTTGAGCGAGTTTGGGGGGTGTGCAGGAGGTCTCCCACCGTTTCAGGCCGGCACGGTTCAGGGAGAACACCTTGTCGAGAGTGGAGAAATAAATATTCCCGTCGCGATCCTGAAGGAGGCCACCGGCGATGAACTCGCGAAGACCGATGCGATAGGTCCAGAGTAGAGTGCCATGTGCGTCGAGGGAGTAGACCACGCCGTCGAGGCTGGCGAGGATGACTGAGCCGTCGCGACTTGAGAGCGGGGAAGTCCAGAAAGGATGTACGGCGCCAAATGGTCTGGTCCATTTGATGGAAGGAATTTGCTGGACGGTGTCTGGGGTGCGGCGGGCGACGCGAAACCAATAAAGAATTCTTGCGGAAACGACGATGATGAGCAAGGAGAGAAGCAAGACTCTAAGTCTCATCGATGGCTCCGTTTAGCAGCGGCTTCCCGGAAAAAATGGAGCGGCCATGAAGACTCCGAAGAAACACCCGCCAGCGCGGCAATTCCGAACAGCGGCTGTATGTAACTGGATGCTAACACTCGGCCGCAAGGGCCTGGCACGGGATTTATTCTCGTAGTTACCACATTTCACTAGGTGTTTCGATCGCGGGGCTTACAGCGCCGGTCGAGAAGGCATTCGCGGACGGGCTCTCTGTTAACGCGAAATTGCAAGGGAAGGGTGCACCCATGATGCAAAGGATCTTTACCTGGGTGGTGGCGATACTCGCGATTCCGATCCTGGCGTCCGCGCTGATCCACTACGTGGTGTATCGGCCGACGGAAGCGAAGGTGGACGCGCAGGTGCATGCAGCGGCAAAATTGCGGTCGGCGAATGATGCGAAATTCCGGGAACTGCGCGACGCGGGAGTGAAGCAGAAAAAAAATGAGCAGTATGGCGAGGCGCTCGGAAGTTTTCAGGAAGCGGAACGATCCGCAGGGCCGCTCGATGCCACGCAATACGGATCACTGAAAGATTTGCGCGCAGAGATTGCGCAAGCGTGCGAGACCGCGGGAAGAAGCGAGGAAGCGCAGAGCGCTTACAAAGCGCTGGTGGATTCGGGCATGCAGGGCGGAACGTTATTGATGCAGACGCAGCAGCGCGCGGAAGCGCTCGCACGGTATCAAGATGCAGAAGTGTTCGCGGGACATTTGACGGATGGGAAATTAACGGCGCTGCAGCAGGCGCGGAGCCTGGAAGTAGGAAGCTTGCGGGAATTGAAGCGGTATAAAGAGGCGGAAGAAACGACACAGCGGATGATCGACGATTTGCAATCATCAGCGAACGACTTCGATCCGGCTTTGCAGGCGGAATATCTGGAACTGGCGATGACGTATTCCCAGGAACAGGATTGGAGCGACGAGGAACATGCGTTGATTGCGGCGATCGCCGTTTGCGAAAAAAGTATTCGGTATTATTCGGATCTTCAAGGCGGCGAGGAGAAGGTGCAACGGTCGCTCCTGAACAAAGATTATGCGTGGTATTGGTTGGTGAACGCGTATCAGAGCGACGGGAAGACCGATATTGCGTTGTCGAGCGCGGATGAATTTTACAAATTTGCGGGAGAGCCCTTGGGTCCGGCGGGGGAGCTGCAACCTTATCCGCGCAGAGAGATTGTGGCGCTGGCGCAGCGGATTGCGAGCGCTACGAATCAGCGGGATGCGATGGAGTTGTGGCAACGAAGGGCTAGCGGGCGCCGGTAGAGATTTCGCGAAGCTGATTCTTGTTGTCAGCATTTTCAGCGGATCGATAGTGTGATGAGATTTTGTGGATTGCGAATCTAAAACTAGCGCAAGTTGGCGAGCTCAAAGGTTACCGAGACGGGGTCGCCTTCGGGCGGCGTTACGATCACGGTGGCGGAGCCGGAGGTAAAGTCTTCGGCAAGGAATTCGAATTCGATGGTAGCGCCGGAGAGCGAGCAGCCGCCGTCCTCGGAGCAGAGCACGTTGGGTTGGCCGTCCGAGGAAATGGGACGAATTTCTTTCGCGTCTGCGCTGTCGTCGCCCGCTGCGCTGACAGGGTTGTCGCCGGAGATAACTCGTACATCGAAATCTTTCCAAAAATCGTAAGGGCGGGGCACAAAGCCCTGTGGGGAATCGGAGCGCGCGCCGGTGCGGCGAACGGTATAGGGGCCATACGAAGCCGTGAGGCGGACGTCGACGATGATTTTGACGGTTTCTTTTTGGTGGCGGTGGTCGATGGCGGCTTGCTGAGCGCTGTAGCCGGTGGCGTGCTGGCTCGAGGATTGCACGAGGAGAGCGAAGGGAGTGAAGAAAGTGACAGAGGCAATGTGCGGGCCGGTCTCGGGAGGATCGAGGTAGGTGGTGTATTTTTCGAGCGCGTGAACGAAGGAATCGTCATGGCGCTGGCCGAGGAAATAGGCTTCGCGGACGGCTTCTTCGGAAAGTGGAGAGTCGAAAGCGAGGAGAGGCTGAGCTAACAGCAGGGCGGCGGTAGAGAGTGCGATTGCGAAGCGAGGGCGGGATGGCATTGTGCTGCTCCCGTAAGAATTCTACACCGGAATTATTTCTTAGCGCGCGAAGTGCAGAAGCCGAATTTACTCATGAGGAGTTGGGCTTCGTCGCCGTCCACTGTCGAGAAGGACATGCCGCCGGGGCCGCGACGTTTGTTGAGGTGGTCGCGCACGATGTAAAAATAGGTTTCCCCGGGCTCGGCGGTGAAATGGGCAGCGGCGGAGTTATGTGCAATGCCGAAGCCGACAAAAGATTGCCATTCTCCGCAGAGGTGATGTTCAGCGGGGTCTACGGAAATATAAAGTAAGAGTTGGATTGCGTGGCGCCGATCCAATTGCCGTCGAGGCCGAAGCGCGTGGTGGGGCGCGGACGAGAGAGAAAGTTGGGGTCGTCTTGCAGAAAATAAATGAGGGCTTTGCCAGACTCGGGCTTGGCAAAAGGGTGTTGCTTATCGTTCTGATCTCGACGCGGTAGCCCTAGCACGAAAGCGGTAAAGGTCTTCCGCGACCTCATACGAATTGGCTACGCAATAAAATCGCAAAGAGATTCGCCTGTAAATCTAAGGCACGCGGTTCGGGGCAATTACGTAAACGTATTGCGATAAATCTGCGAAATCTGTCGAGTTACTTTTCGCCGATCATGAACTCAGATGCGGCGGGGGGTGTTGGGGAAGTCGAGCCAGACTTTTACGCCGCAGAAGTGGGAGCCTTCGGTGCAGACGGGGGTGGTGACGCCAGCGCGGAGGTGGCAGGGCGGACCGACATAGCGGGCTAGTTCGGGGTGGACTTCGCGGAATTGTTGCAGCTCGTCCATAGAAGATTGGTAGATTTCTTCCTGAGCGTTGAAGCAGGTGCGCATGGTCCACTTGTGGAGCAGGTGGAGGAGGGAGCCCGTTTCGACGAGGCGGATGGATTTGGCGTTGGGAAGGAGATAGAGGGCGAGTTCGGCGGGGACGCCGCGATCGAGCAAGGCATTTTTGGTTTGCCAGGCCTCGTGCATGGCGCGGTCGTAGACAGCTTTGGCGCGCGGATTATTTTGCAAGAGGGCGGGCGTAATGTAGTCAGGCTTGCGCGTGTCGGCGAGAGTGAGCAGAGGGCGGGAGCCGGGGACCATTCTGTGGCGCTGATCCTGGGAGTCGGCGGTGTGGCTGATTTTTTTTGCGAAGGTGTAAGTGGCGTGTTGCAGGGCACGCATGATGGGCGCATGGACGCCGACGTTTAGAGTTTCGAGGCGATACGTGTTGCGGGCGGGATTGAGGAGGCGGTCGATGGCTTCGGCGTCGGAGCAATTTGCTGCGGTGAGGCCGGCGACGGCGCGGTAGGCATCGGCGGTAACGCGGACAGCGCGCGGGGAATAGTCGACGAGCTTGGAAGTTTTTCCGGCGAGCTGCCCGTCAAATTCTTTCGCGACGGCGTCACCTTGGGAGATTTGCGAATTGGCGTGCTTCCATTCGGGGAGTTCTTCAAGAGGCTCGGTGCCGAAGCGTTCGAAAAATTGCGGATCGATCTCTCTTACAAGCGCGACCATCGCGCCGACGACTTCGCGTGCTTCGGTGGGAGTGTCCGAGGCGGAGCACATGCGCCACAGGCGATGGAGAACGATGCCGGAAACGGTGTGCACCATGGCGGTGAAAGCGGCGATGGGCAGCACGTAGCGCGCGACTTCGATGGCGCGCTTCTCGGCGGAGCGCTCAATTTTCTGGATGCGCTTGGCGTGGGACATGGGGCCGATGTGCCAGATGTCATTGAGGATTTCGCGCGTGTCGCCGACGAGTAGCGCGGAGAGTTCACGGTAGGCGTCCCAGGCGCGCACGATGGCTTGCTCGTAGATGGCGCGGCTGGCAGCGTCGAAAAATAGTGAAGGGCTGGGGACGAAGGCTTGCACTTTGTCCATGCGGACGTAGCGCTGGGATTGCTGTTCGGAATTGTAAAAAGGATGCGCGTGGAGAAAAGACCAGACGAACTGGCGGCTGACGTTTTCGAGACCGAATTCAAAATGCGCGTGCTGGAAGACGGTGTGATGGCCGCTGTAAAAAGTGGCGGCGCCGATGTTGAGGCGCTGCTTGTCGGTAATTTCGTCGGGAGTGATTAGGCGCGAGGAATAGCAGGTGCGCGCCGCAGCGATGGCGGAATCGAAGGGATGGGCGGAGGCGTTGCGCAGGGTGACGCGCGGAGGCGCGCTCTCGACGAGTTGCTGGGGCGAGCTTTCGAACATGGGAGATTGCGTGGCCACGTTGGATGGTTATTCTACACGAGGACGGAGATGGTAGATGGCGCGGGGAATTCTTGGAAAGAGAAAAGTGAGGTAATCAAGCAGCGAAGTAATGAAAAAAACCGGGCACAGCGACCGGATTGCGTGAGCTTGCGGATGTGCTGCGCCCGTTTCTGCTTTGACGCGTTATTTTTTTGCGGCGGCGACTTTTGCGGCGGCGTCGGCGTATTTCTTGGTGAAGCGTTCGACACGGCCGGCGGTGTCGACCAGTTTTTGCTTGCCGGTGAAGAAAGGATGGCAGCTGGAGCAAATTTCGACGTTGAGGCGTTCGCCTTTAATGGTGGAGCGGGTGGTGAAATTATGGCCGCAGGCGCAGTGCACGGTAACGGCGTGATAGTCGGGGTGGATACCAGGTTTCATGGAACTCCATTCTGTCGCGTCCGGTCTGCACGGCCTCCCGCCAGGGCGGGGAACTACAGCCGCGTCGCTAGGTCGCGAGCGAAACCACGATTATACGCCAGGAAGAGAAAAGTTTCCAGCAGCTGGTGATGACGATGATTTTTACGCGTAATACCGCACGAGCCACTCCGCGACACAAGCGGGCTTGGCGATGCCTTCACTCTCTACGGTCACGGAAAAAGTAGCGTCCAGCGACTCGCCGGAATCGGTGAGAGCTGATAGTGCAACGCGCGCACGAATACGCGAATTTACTTTGACCGCGCTCGGGAAACGTACGCGGTTCAATCCGTAATTCACCGCGAAGCGCACGCCGCCTTCGATGGTAAGCACTTGCTTCACAAAATGGCTGAGCAAAGAAAGTGTCAAAAATCCATGCGCGATCGTGGCGCCATAAGGAGACTGCGCAGCCGCACGCGCGGCATCCAGATGAATCCATTGCCGGTCCTCGGTAGCTTCGGCAAACTGCGCGACGCGTTCCTGCGAAATGAGCATCCACTCGGACACGCCGATTTCGCGTCCGACAAATTCCTTCAATTCGCGGGGATTTGTGATAATGGCCATAAAAATAGCGCACTCAGCGATGAAATGAATCGAGAAAAAGGTATCAAGTCAACGCGCCAGATGCCTTCTTGCTCGCGCCCAATTCCCATTTCGCAATGGATTCGAGATGTACTTCGTCGGGACCATCCGCTAAGCGCAGGGTGCGCACCATGGCCCAGGCACTCGCCAAAAACGTGTCCTGCGAAACTCCCGCGCCGCCATGCGCTTGAATCGCGCGATCAAGCACGCGCAAAGCCACGTTCGGCGCCACCACTTTGATCATGGCAATTTCCGAACGCGCCGCTTTGTTTCCCACCGTGTCCATCATGTATGCCGCTTTCAGACTCAACAATCGCGCTTGCGCAATCTCGATGCGCGAAGCGGCAATGTCCGCGCGAATGGTTCCTTGTTCCGCGAGCGGTTTGCCGAACGCTATGCGCTTCTGCACGCGTTGGCACATCGTTTCCAGCGCGCGTTCTGCCACACCGATGCACCGCATGCAGTGGTGAATGCGCCCGGGACCCAGCCGCCCCTGGGCAATTTCAAAGCCGCGGCCCTCGCCCAACAAAATATTGGCCGCCGGAACGCGGACATTTTCAAAATGAATTTCCGCGTGACCGTGTGGTGCGTGATCGTAGCCATATACGGTAAGCATGCGTACGATTTTTACGCCTGGGGCATCCATCGGCACCAGGATCATGGATTGCTGTTTGTGCGTGGGCCCAGACGGATCGGTCTTGCCCATCAGAATCATAATTTTGCAGCGTGGATCGCCGGCGCCGGACGACCACCATTTTTTTCCATCGATCACATATAAATCGCCGTCGCGCGTAATTCGCGTCGCGATGTTCGTGGCATCGGATGACGCCACGTCGGGCTCAGTCATCGCAAAACAAGAGCG
>Ga0182024_10009902_pt1 | contig 19566 bp, 19 predicted proteins | sample P32metaG_FD_120480 | JGI IMG/M metagenome (GOLD analysis project Ga0182024, IMG submission 120480) | Permafrost microbial communities from Stordalen Mire, Sweden - P3-2 metaG (Illumina Assembly) | ecosystem: Environmental > Terrestrial > Soil > Wetlands > Permafrost | place: Sweden: Stordalen... | reverse complement strand
GGCAAAGCCGGTGGATACGGCATCCAGGACCCCGATCCGTTCGTGCAGCGCGTGGCGGGGTGCCAGACCAACATCGTCGGCTTGCCCATGACCACGACGCGGCAGATGCTGGCGGCCGCGGGGATCAGACCCGCCGGAGGCGATCGTCACGCCGCGGGTTAAGTCGCCGCCAGTTAAGTCGCCAAGGGGTGCTTCCAATTTTTCCGGCGGTGTTTTACGCTGGCGCGTCGATGCGCCTGGTGGCCGACATCCTCGCCCTGATGTGCGGCGTGGCGGGCTGGTTTTACCTGTTTTATTCCAGGGCAGCGGCGCGACTGGCGGCGCTGGAACCACCGCGACGCAACGCCCTGCGCGTCGGCCTGCGGCGCTCCAGCGGCATCGCGATGTTCCTCCTGGGCGTGGCGCTGCTGGCGGGAACCAATTATGTCGATGAGCAGATCGATCCCCGGGCGTTCCTGGCGATCTGGATTTCCGTTCTGCTGCTGCTGGCGACCGTCCTGCTGCTGGCGCTGGCGGACATGCGCTTGACCCTGAAGCTGCGCGGTGGACCGCGCGGGCCGCATCAAACATGATCCGATTTCTGATTTACTTCGGCTTGATCTGGCTGGCCGGCTGCGGGCGCACCTCGCCCACGGCGCTGCCGACGACGCACATGAAAATCGGCGGGCAGGATTTCAGCATCGAGATCGCCACCAGCCCGCACGATCAGGAGGTGGGCCTGATGCATCGCGATTTTTTGGGCGCCAACCAGGGGATGATCTTCCCGTTTCCCGACCAGAAAGAACGTGAATTCTGGAACCATGACGTTCACTTCTCGCTGGACGTGGTTTTCCTGGACGCCGGTGGATCGATCGTCAGCATTAAGCGCCTGGAGGCCTGGAGCGAGCGACGTGTTTACAGCGATGCGGCGGCCCAGTACGCCATCGAGCTGGGCCAGGGAACCGCCCAGCGTCTGCACCTGGAGGTCGGCCAGCATCTGGCCATTCCACCCGACGCGCAGCACGCCGACGCCGCCGCACGGTGAGCAAACTCACAACCGACAACTCCCGCTCAAGTTTTTGACCCGGCTTGCCGACATCGACACTGGACCCTTGCGCCTTCACCGCGGAATTTGCATCGTGACACCGGCGACCCCATCATCCGATGCCCCGAGCCAGATCGGCCTGGTTCCGCTCCAGAACGAGTTGGAGAAGGTGCAGGTCGAGCTGGATTCGCTGAAGGCGGAAATCAATTTCCTGCGCCGCCGCGACGAAACGCTGAATTTTTACATGAACCGCCTGGACGAGGAGCTTCGGCTGGCGGCGCGCCTGCAGCAGGATTTTTTGCCGCGCACGCTTCCACAGGTCGGCCCGCTGCGTTTCCACACGCTGTTCCGCCCCGCGGGGTACGTCAGCGGTGACCTGTACGATGTGTTCCGCCTCGACGAATCGCACGTGGGATTTTACATGGCCGACGCCGTCGGACACGGCATGCCCGCGGCGCTGCTGACGATGTTCATCAAGAACGCCCTGGTGACCAAGCAGATTTCCGCCGAGGGTTATCGTCTGCTGGATCCGGGCGAAGCGCTGGCGCGGCTCAACGACAAGCTGGTGGACCAGAACCTGACACAGGCTACGTTTGCCACGGCGGTGTACGGCTCGATCAACGCCAAAACCCTGGTCTGCCGGTTCGCCCGCGCCGGCCATCCGTTTCCCCTGCTGATGCGCGGCGATGGATCGGTGCTGAACCTGCAATCCGACGGTGGGTTGCTGGGGATTTTCCCCAATGATGTTTACGAAGACCGCCAGATCCAGTTGCGGGCCGGGGATCGGCTTTTCATCTACACCGACGGAATCGAAGTGGCGTTCGCGGATGATCACGCCCTGAACACGCAGCAATGGCGCGTCGAGCTGGAGCATCGCCGGGAAATGCCCGTCGAACGCGTTTTGCTCGAATTATCGGAGAATCTGGACCGCGAAACCGGCAGCCTGGCGCCCAAGGATGATCTGTCGATCGTCGTCGCCGAAGTCAGGCCCGACGCCTGATCCGGCTCGAAATTAAAGCGGATCGCCGTAAACCACTTCGGTGATGTCGAATTTCTGATCCGTCTGCTTGCCTTTTACCAGGATGAAGACCAGCCGGTGCTGATCGTCGCGGCCGGTGCTGGGATTCCACAGAACGATCAGCCCCACCGGCGTGGTCGGGTCGGCGGAAAGCGTTCGCGCGATCCACTGCGTCGCCACCGCCGGTCCATTGCTGTCGGACAGGTCCAGCCATTTTTTAGCTTCGTCCGGAACCGTCGGCGACGTCGCGACGTCGGCGGAAATATCGTTGGCGGCGGCGCCGGATGCCCCCACGTAGGCATGCGCGCCCACCAGGATCGGGCTGGCGGCGAATTCAACCAGTGGCTCCAAGTCGCGATCGCGCGCACTGAGGAATCGGCGAACGATGCAATTGTCGCTCAGCGCCGAACGCACCGGATCGGAATCATGCGAAGCGACGGCGGCGGCGAAGGATGCCACGGTCTGCTGCCAAGCCAGCGGCGCCCCGGCGTCCGCGGCCGGGCGCGTGCTCTGCGCCGCCGACCCCGCCGCCAGGTAGAGAACCACCGCGATTGCCATCGCCATCCGCATCATGCAGTGCCTCATTGCCACTATCGGCACGATAATCGGCCAACGTGGGCTATGGGCGTTATGGGACGGACTGGATTTATTCGGCCATCGCTTCCACGCCGCCCATGATTTCGGACAGCTCGGTGGTGATCTGGCTCTGGCGGGCGCGGTTGTAGCGCATGGTGAGTGATTTGACCATTTTGTCGGCGTTGTCGGTGGCGCTTTTCATCGCCACCATCCGCGCGATCTGCTCGCTGGTCGTCGCGTCGAGGAAATACTGGAAGAGGGCCGTCTTGACGGTCATCGGCAACAGCTCGGCCAGCAATGTCTGGGCATCGGGAATGAAATCGTAAACCGCCCTGATCCCGGTCGCGGGGCCCGGCTTGGCGGCGGCGGCATCGACGGCGGCCAGCGGCAACAGCGCCGTCACCTCCGGCTTTTGCACGCCGGCGCTCACGAAATTCATGTACGCCACATACACCCCGTCGTACTGGCTGTGGATGAATTTATCGATGAAGGAATCGGCGACTTGCTCGACGTCCGCGAACCTGGGCGCATCACCGATCTGGTCGAAACGCTGCGCGATCGGGCGGCGCTGGAAGTTGAAATAGCTGACGCCCTTGCGTCCGGCGACGAAGAGGTCGATTTTTTTCCCGGCCGACTCCTGTTCACGAATGAACCGCGTGGCGGTGCGCAGCACGCTGCCGTTGTAGGCGCCGGCGAGCCCACGGTTGCTGGTGATGACGATCAGCGCGATGGTGTTGTTCTGATCCGCCCCGCCCGGCCGCCGCAGCAGCGGGTGCGAAACTTCGCCGATCGACGCCGCCACCTCGCCGACCAGCTCGCGCACCTTCATGGAATACGGCTTGGTGGCGACGGCGCGCTTCAGCGCTTTCTGGAACTTCGCCGTGGCGATCATCTGCATCGTCTTGGTGATTTTTTTGATGTTCCGCACCGCTTTGCGGCGCTTCACAATCGCCCGTGCCTTGGCCATGGGCGGGGATTGGATACGAAATGCCCAAAGCGGTCAAGAAACCGTGTATTGTTTAGCCGGCGAGCACGCTCGCCGTTCCGTTCAAAGGAGATCGATATGAAATCCCACACCCAATACCTCGCCTTCAACATTCCCGCCCGCGTCGGCTTCATCAACATCACGGATCAGGTCCGCGACGCGATCCGCACAAGCGGCATCCAGGAAGGCCTGGTCCTCTGCAACGCCATGCACATCACCGCGTCGGTATTCATCAACGACGAAGAAGAAGGCCTCAAGGAGGATTACAAACGATGGCTGGAAAAACTCGCCCCTTTCGACGCATCGTCAAAGACGTACCAGCACAACCGCACCGGCGAGGACAACGCCGATGCCCACATGAAACGGCAAATCATGGGCCGCGAAGTCGTCGTCGCTGTTACAAAAGGCGAGCTGGATTTCGGTCCCTGGGAGCAGATTTTTTACGGTGAATTCGATGGCCGCCGATCCAAGCGGGTGCTGGTCAAAATCATCGGCGAATAATGCCCGACCGCTGATATGATATGACTCCGACGGCCATGGAAATCGTTTTCAGATCGGAAATGCCGGCGGCGGCGACGGCGGAGGGGGAAATCCTTATCCGCCCCGGTGGCGCCGATGCCCAGCGCCGCGACCTGGCGGTCATCGTCGCCACGCATGGCATCGACGGCCTGGTGCATGGCGCCGCCCCGTACAATCGGATTGTCGTTCCTTCAGACACCACGCGGCCGACGCTGGATGACATGCTGGCCGCGGCGTTCGCCCAGCGATTGGTCGAGAATCGCCCCCTGCCGCCGTCGGCCGCCGCGTTTGCCAAGTACGCCGCCCTGGCGCGCGAAGGGCTGCAGCCCGGCGACACGGCGCTGGAATCCTCGATCGAAGGAATTTTCCTGGCGATCCGCAACAACGGGGGCGGCGACCTCGCCCAGCCCGCCGCCGCCAGGCGATTCCTGGAAGATTGGCAACGCATGGCCCAGACGATCCTGGAAGCCGCCGAGGCCGGGAAGGATCCGTTTGGCACCGATCTATTCGCCGATTCGCCGCATTTCGCGCGGGAGCGCGCGTTTTTGAAAAAAGACAAGCACGTTTACGGCGAGGACGTCCGCCGCGGAAAGCAATGGCTGGTCCAGCTCCCCGGCGGGCCACCCACCAGCGCGATGCTCGTGCTCGAGCAGCCGCACAGCCTGCTGTGGAAATACTGGAGCCGCCATGACGCCACCGCCCCGGCGGGCGGGTCGTATCTGCTGCTGGCGGTCAACTGGGGCAAGGGAAACTGGGTCATCTCCACCGATCCCGTGCAGCGCCTGGGCATCAAGGGCCTGGCCGATGCCCTGCAGGCCTCCGAGGCGCGTAAGGACCCGGCGAGCGCCGCGGCTGATCCATGGTTCGACGGCGCGCCGTTCGGCAACACGCTGGTGGCCGCCCCGCGCGGCGGGTCGCATCTGGACGATGACGATATCCTTTCGATCATCAGAAAGTGGTGCAAGGCGCGCCCGGTCGGGGATCGAACCCGGCATGTGAAAAAGGTGGCCGCCATCGCCGGTGGAGCGGGGCTGACACTGATGATCAGCGTGCTGGCGTCGGTGCTGGCGCAGCGGTTCAGCCGTCCCGCCGTACCCCCGCAGCGGGCAGCGCCGCCGCGCCCAACTTCGGGGCCCGCCCAGAGCGGCGCGATCCTCGACGACCGCCAGATCCATGTCGCATAACGCCACAACTTCGGTCCTGGAGATCCTCGGCGCCGACGGGCAGAAGAGACACGTGGACCTGGCCGGCGACGCCCTGACCATCGGGCGCTCGGCCGATTGCGACGTGCAACTGGAAAGCGTGCGCGTCTCGCGCTGCCACGCCCAGCTTACGCGCGATTCCGGCGGCGCGTGGATCATCCGCGACCTGGACAGCCGCAACGGAACGCGCGTCAACGGCCAGAGCATCACCGAGCATCCACTGCAGGCGGGCGACATCGTGCAGATCGGCGAGTGGGAGTTGCGCCTGCGGCCGCCGCACGAGCAGGAACACGACGATGCGGATACCACGCACTGGGCAGCGGACGAGCCGGTGGAAGCCGGTGGGTTCACGACGCTGGCGACCGCCCCGCCGCTGCAGCTGGACGCGCGGCATCTGGCGCTGGTCGGCGGGCTGGGGCAGCGGCTGGCGGAGATCGCTCAGGACCGCCAGCGCATGACCTACCTGTGCCGCGCCCTGGTGGAAGGGGAGATGCGTTGCTCGACGGCGGCCGTGTTGCGTGTGAACCGCGGTGATTTTCGCCAGCCGCCGCAGCTTTTGTGCCCGATGCAGATTCACCACGGCTGCGTCCCACCGCGAATCTCGCGCGGGATCGTCGAGGCGGCGGTGAACGGCGAGCGGCCCATCCTCGCCGGCGGGGCGCTGGCCAGCGGGTTGACGATCAACGTCGCCGAGGAAGATCGCGGCGTGCACGCCTTCATCGCCTGCCCGCTGCGCGTCGAGCCCACCGACGCCGACGTCCTGTACGTCACCCTACCGCACCAGTGCGGCACGATGGATTGGCTGGCGCTGGTCACGCTGGCCGGCGAGCAATTGAAGAAAGCGCAATTGCAAATCGAGGCCCGCCAGAGCGGCGAGGATAACCAACTGCTGCAGCGCGATCTGAAAAAGGCGCGGGAGATTCAGATGGCCCTGGCGCCCAAAAATCTGGGAGTGCGCGGATTGGAGATCGCCATCGGCTTTGAGCCGTGCCGCTGGATTGGCGGCGACTACGTGAACGTGCTGAACGCGCCGGATGGCCGGGTGTTTTTGGCCGCAGCCGACGTCAGCGGCAAGGGGCTGCCGGCGGCGATGGTGGCCACCGGCGTGCACAGCATCGTCCACGCCGCCATTCGCTCCGGGATCGGATTGGTCGAGATGGTTGGCAGCCTCAATCAATATCTGCTGGAGTCGATGGATCGCCAGAGTTTTGTCACGATGCTGGGAGTGATGTGCGATCCTGCCAGCGGGGCGCTGCAGTGCGCCAACGCCGGGCATCCGCCGATGCTGATCGTGCGACCCGACGGCGAGGTGCGCGAGATGCCCAGCGGCCATTGCCCACCGCTGGGGGTGGTGCCGCTGACTGCGCCGCTGGATGATGGAACGCTGGCGCCGGCCGAATTGGCCGTGCTGTTCACGGATGGCTTGAGCGAGCTGCTGGCGCCGGACGGAAAGATGCTGGGCGTGGAAGGCGTCAAGGCGCAGGTGTCCGAGTTATATGCAGCCGATCCGCGGATTCCGCTGAAGGACCTTGGCCAGCGGCTCAACCGCGCCCTGGACGAGCGGCGCGGCGACGGGCCGGTCACGGACGACCGATCCTTCCTGCTGGCGCGACGGACGGCGGAGGCGTGATTCGATTGGCCGTTTACCTTTTGCCGGAGACGGTTTATACCGTGCGAGCATGAGCACCCTCACCCAATCCCCAGCCTGGGCGGCGCTGGCCGAGCATTTCACCAGGATCGCGCCGCTGCACATGCGGGACATGTTTGCGCAGGATCCGGCGCGGTTCGAGAAATTTTCGCTGACGTTCAACGACTTCCTGCTGGATTATTCCAAGAACCGCATCACGGATGAGACGATCGTGCTGCTGCTGGACCTGGCGCGGCAGGCCAATGTCGCGGAATGGCGCGACCGCATGTTCAACGGCGAGAAGATCAACATCACTGAAGACCGCGCCGTTCTGCACATCGCCCTGCGCAACCTGTCCAACCGGCCGATCCTGGTTGACGGCAAGGACGTGATGCCCGAAGTGAATTCGGTGCTGGCGCACATGCACCAGTTCAGCGAGGCGATCCGCGGCGGCCTGTGGAAGGGATTTACCGGCGAGCCGATCACCGACGTGGTGAACATCGGCATCGGTGGGTCGGACCTGGGGCCGGTGATGGTCACCGAGGCGCTGAAGCCCTACGGCAAGCAGGGCCTGCGCGTGCATTTTGTCTCCAACATCGACGGCACGCACATCGTCGAGACGCTCAAGCCGCTGTCGCCCAAAACCACGCTGTTCATCGTCGCATCCAAGACGTTCACGACGCAGGAGACGCTGACCAACGCGCATAGCGCCAAGGACTGGCTGCTGGCCGCCGCCAAGAATCCCGCCGCGGTGGCAAAACATTTTGTGGCGCTGTCGACCAACCAGAAGGAGGTCGCCAAATTCGGCATCGACACGCAGAACATGTTCGAGTTCTGGGATTGGGTGGGCGGGCGGTATTCGCTGTGGTCGGCGATCGGGCTGTCGATCGCAATTTATATCGGGATGGAGAATTTCGAGGACCTGCTGGGCGGAGCGTTCGCGATGGACGAGCATTTCCGCACCATGCCGCTGGTGAAAAATATCCCGGTGATGCTGGCGATGCTGGGCGTCTGGTACAACAATTTTTTCGGTGCGCAGACGCACGCGATCCTGCCGTACGATCAGTACATGCACCGTTTTCCCGCCTATTTCCAGCAGGGAGACATGGAGAGCAACGGCAAGAGCATCAATCGAGAAAGCCACGCGGTGGATTATCAAACCGGCCCGGTCATCTGGGGCGAGCCGGGGACCAACGGACAGCACGCGTTTTATCAGCTGATTCACCAGGGGACCAAGCTGATTCCCGCGGATTTCCTGGCGCCGATGCAGACGCAGAACCCCATCGACGATCATCACACGATCCTGCTCTCCAATTTTTTCGCGCAGCCTGAAGCGCTGATGCGCGGCAAGACGCCCGAGGAGGTGCGCAAAGAGCTGACCGCCAGTGGAATGAGCGGGCCCGCGCTGGAGAAGCTGCTGCCGCACAAGGTGTTCGGCGGCAACCGGCCGACCAACAGCATCCTGTTCCGCAAGCTGACGCCGCGCACGCTCGGCTCGCTGATCGCCATGTACGAGCACAAGATTTTCGTGCAGGGAATCGTCTGGAACATCAACAGCTTCGATCAATGGGGCGTGGAATTGGGCAAGCAGCTGGCCAAGGCAATCCTGCCCGAGCTGCACGAGCCGGGGAAAATCACCTCCCACGATTCATCGACCAACGGGTTGATCAACTATTTCAAGGAGCATCGCCAGGAGCGGGAGCGCGCGACAACTGGCTAAGACGCTGGGCCACTTCCCTCAGCAGCGATTCGTTGGCAGGTGGGAACTGATATTTCGGCAACTCACCGGGGTCGATCCAGAGCGCCGCTTGGCATTCGATCAGCTTCGGGTCGCCGGCCAAATGTTCGCAGAGGAACGGGTGAAGCGTCAGCTGCACGTGCGGATAGTTGTGGGAGATGACCGAAAGCCTGTTCAGGATCCTGGCGGTGATGTCCACCTCCTCGCGCAGCTCGCGCTGGAGGCATTGCTCCAGCGTTTCGCCGGCCTCGCATTTGCCGCCGGGAAATTCCCAATAACCGCCGAAGGTGTCCTGGGATTTGCGCTGGCAGATGAGAATCCGGCCGCCGCGAACGACCACCGCGATGGCAGCATCAACGCGCCTCATGCCGTGGGGGCAAAGTGTACTGAACCGACGGCCCGGACCCACGATCAAATCGGCGGGAGGGCGAAAATTTTCCGCGCCCCGCCGGCCCAGATATCGGGAATGCTCGCCGCCAAAACACCATTCATAGTGGTTTGTAACCGAATATGCATCAAAGATTTACAATTTCCAGCAAATTCGCCGACCCCCAAGGCGGTGAATTGACAGCCCCCAGAGGCAAGGTTATATTCCACGCCGTCGCTGGCAATGGCGACCCAACTGAGAGTCAGGCGGCTTCCAGCCGTGGCGCACTTCCGGAGGTGGACAGGAGCCACCCCTCCGGAAGTTTTTTTATACTCAAATCGATGAATGCACCGGGCAGAGGCCAATTCACCACCACCGTCGCCGCCAACATTCCCCTGTGCCGCGAACACTACCGCCTGGTGCTGTCCCTGCCGCGATTCGCGCCGACGCGCCCGGGACAGTTCGTCCAGATCGAATGCCATGCCGAGATTCCCGATCCCGGGGACGGCGAGCCATGGCAACGGGACACGTGGCCGCGGGCGCGCGGCGCCGAGCTGCGCGAACCGATCGCCATGCTGCGCCGCCCGTTTTCGCTGGCCGGTCGGCGCGATCTGCCCGGGGGCGTCGAGCTGGACATCATCCATCGCGAGGTCGGCCTGGGCAGCCGATGGCTGGCCGCGCTGAAGCCCGGTGATCCTGTTGGCATCCTGGGCCCGCTAGGCAACGCATTTGCATTGCCCGCGCCGACGCACACGGCGGTGCTGGTCGGCGGTGGGGTCGGCATCCCGCCGATGATTTACCTGGCCAGCCAACTGGCACATCGCCCGGCCGTCGCGCTGGCGGGCGCGCTGTGCCGCGACCTGCTTTCCCTGACAATCACCTCCGAACCGCCACGCGGCTCGTGCGCTCCAGCGCGAATCGCCGAGGAATTTTCGGCGTTCGGAATCCCGGCCATCCTGGCCACCGACGATGGCTCGTGCGGATTCGGCGGATATGTCACCGCGGCACTGGAGGCATACCTGGACAACCACGCGCCGGCGAACGTCACGATCTATACCTGCGGCCCGGAGGCGATGATGAAGCGCGTCGCGGAGATCGCGGTGGCGCGCGGCGTGGACTGCCAGGTCGCCGTCGAGCGCGCCATGGCCTGCGGCCTGGGCACCTGCCAAAGTTGTTGCATCCGCGTGAAAAAATCCGATCCCGCCCAGCCGCCGCTGATCGGCCAGGATTGGTGTTACCGCCTGGCCTGCACCGACGGCCCGATTTTTCCCGCCAAGCAGCTGCTGTGGTAAAACAAGTTCGTGTCCGATCTCTCGATAAACCTGTTGGGTCTGAAGCTGGTCAATCCCATCCTGACCTGCTCGGGAACGTGCGGGTATGGGAAGGAATACGCGGATTTCCTCGACTTTTCGCGGCTGGGCGCGTTTGTCACCAAATCGATCACGCGCGAGGAGCGGCCGGGGAATGAGCCGGCGCGAATCGTCGAAACGCGCGCCGGGATGCTCAATGCGATCGGGTTGGCCAACGTCGGGCTGGATCGATTCCTGGCCGAGAAGATTCCCATGATCCGCCAGATGCCCTGCCCGGTGATCGTCAACGTCGCCGGGCACAGCACGGAGGATTACGTGGAAACCTGCGCGGCGATGGACGGGATCGACTGCATCGCGGCGGTGGAATTGAATGTGTCGTGCCCCAATGTGAGCGACGGGCTGACATTCGGCACGCACCCCGGCCGGCTGGCGGAGCTGACGAAGCAGGTCAAGAACGTTCTGCCGCACAAGCCGTTGATCGTGAAGCTGTCGCCCAACGTCGATGACATCACGCTGACCGCCCGCGCTACGATCGACGGCGGCGCGGATGCCATCTCGATGATCAACACGTTCACGGCCATGAGCATCGACATTTACAAAAAGCGTCCGCGGCTGGCCAACGCGACGGGTGGATTATCCGGCCCGGCGATCAAGCCGATCGCGCTGCACCTGATTAGCCGGGTCTACCGCGCCGTCGCGGCGGCGGCCGGGGTGCCGATCATTGGGATGGGCGGCGTGCAGACCTGGCAGGACGCGGTGGAATTTTTCCTCGCCGGCAGTAGCGCCGTCGCCGTGGGAACGGCGCTGTTCGTCGATCCGGCCACGCCCAACAAAATCGCCGACGGACTGGCGCAGTATCTCACCCAGATGAAAATCGAGAAAATCGCCGATTTGATCGGCGCGCTGGAGATGCCGAAGGACCCGGTGAGTACCGCACCCTATCCCTGAGACGATGGATTTTTCAGGCTGATCAGCTCGAACAGCTCCCGAAATTCTGGCACGGTCGATTCCAGGAATGCCTCGGCGTACCCGCGCCCGTGCATGTGGATCATGGATCGGTATTGATTCAACCCAGTGGCGGTCCAGGAATAATCGACGTAGCGCGTCTGCGAAACAAACACCTGGATCGCCTGCTGCTTGATCTGCGCCACCGAGGTGATGTCGGCCATCCGATTGGCCGGCAGCGGCGACCAGATCTCGTATCCGCGGATGATCGTCTGCTCCTGCTGACGCGCGTCCAGACGTTCCAGCGCCAGGCGCAGAATGCGGTTGGTCGCCCAGTGATCGGGATGGCGGTCGGTGAGCGCGGGGGCATAGATCACCTTGGGGCGGCGCTGACGCAGCAGATCGGTCAATGCATCGATGATCCCCGGCGTTTCGCGCAGCGCGCCGTCGGGCCCATCGAGGAAGCACAGATCCTTGACGCCGATGATTTCCGCGGCGGCGTGGCTTTCGGCGCGGCGGGTTTGCGCGCCCTGCTGCGGCGTTGGCTGGGGCGCTGGCGCGTTGCGATCGCCCGCCCTGCCGTCGGTCATGAAAACAAACGTGACGGTCGATCCCGCGCGCACGTGCAGCGCCACCGCTCCGCCGGGGCCGATGATTTCATCGTCCATGTGCGGCGCCAGCACCATCACGGCGTGATCGGAGAAATCGGTGATCAACACCGGCGCCAAGTCCGGCGTCTCCAGCATCAGCCAGAGTCGAAGCGAATTGCGCGCCCGCCGCGGCGCCAGCAGCCGCCAGCCGCGCCGCACCAGGCGCTTGAGAGACCGTTTCATGCGTGCGGATTTTGGCCGACGCGCGGCATATTTGACAGGCCCGATAACATTATTTGATCCATCGCCGCCGCGAATGCCGATCTACGGCAAGTGGCGAGCTATGACTGGCTGATCGTCGGGGCGGGATTCAGCGGCGCGGTGCTGGCCGAGCGCATCGCCACGCAGCGCGACCAGCGCGTGCTGGTGGTGGACCGCCGCCCGCACATTGGCGGCAACGCGCACGATTACCTGGACGAGGCGGGCGTGCTGATCCACCGCTACGGCCCGCACCTGTTCCACACCAATTCGCAGCGCGTGTGGGAATACCTGTCGCGGTTCACGAGCTGGCGGCCGTACGAGCATCGCGTGCAGGCATCGGTGGAGGGGAAACACGTCCCGGTGCCGTTCAACCTGACGTCGCTGGAGATGCTGTTCCCGGCCGATCGCGCCGCCGCACTGACGCAAGCGCTGCTGGCACGGTACGGGCAGGATGCCCACGTGCCCATCCTGAAGATGCGCCAGCAGGAGGATCCGCAGCTGCGCGACCTGGGCGAATACATTTACCACGCGATATTCCACGGCTACACGACCAAGCAATGGGGCCTGCCGCCGCAAGCGCTGTCGGCGTCCGTCACCGGGCGCGTGCCAGTGCGGGTCAGTCATGACGATCGGTATTTCCTGGACAAATATCAGGCGATGCCCGCCGACGGATATACGCGCCTGTTCCAGCGCATGCTGTCGCACCGCAACATCACGGTGGTGCTGGGCGTCGACTGGCGCGATCTGGGCAGCGCGATTCGCTACAAGCGGATGGCATACACCGGGCCGATCGACGCGTATTTCAATTACGCGCACGGGCCGCTGCCGTATCGCAGCCTCCGATTCGAATTCCAAATGCTGGAGCAGGAGCGGGCGCTGGAGGTCGGACAGATCAATTATCCCAACGATCACCGACACACGCGGGTCGTGGAGATCAAGCACGCGACGGGCCAGGAGTGTCCCAATACCACGCTGTGCCGCGAATACCCGCAGCCGCACGTCGCCGGCGCCACGGAGCCGTTTTATCCGATCCCGCGAGAAGAGAACCGCGCGATATTCCAGCGATATCAGGACGAAGCGGCCAAGCTTGGCGGATCGGTCGCGTTTTGCGGCCGGCTGGCGGATTATCAGTATTACAACATGGACCAGGTGGTGGCCCGGTCGCTGATGGTGTTCGAACAGGAGGTCGCCCGCGATGCAACGCATCTGCGCGGTACTGGTGACGCACAACCGCAAGTCGCTGCTGCGTGAATCGCTCCTGGCGGTGCGCGCGCAGATTCACCCGCCGCAAACCATTTTGGTGATCGACAACGCCAGCACCGACGGCACCGCCGAAATGCTGGCGACGCAGTTCCCGCACGTGATCGTCCAGAACCTGCCGCAAAACACGGGCAGCTCCGGTGGCTATCGCATCGGCATCGACTGGGCGGCACGCCATGACTTCGACTGGATCTGGACGCTGGACGACGATTCCCTGCCGCATCCGGATGCGCTGGCCGCGCTGCTGAAATGCCGGGAACAATTCGATTCGCATATGCGGCCGGACCTGCTGGCCAGCAAGGTGGTGTGGACGGACGGCTCGCTGCATCCGATGAACATCCCCAAGCCCAAGCTGTACGATGCCGACCGGCAATTCACCGCCGCCGCGCACGCGGCAATGTCGATCCGATTCACGTCGTTCGTGTCGATGCTGGTGCATCGACGGATGGTGGAAAAGTACGGACTTCCGCTGGCGAGTTATTTCATGTGGAACGACGACGTGGAATACAGCGGCCGAATCCTGCGCCATGAATTTGGCGTCATGGCGCCGGCCAGCGTGGTGATCCACAATACGGCGGCCAAACACGTGCCGGCCATCAGCATCGGCGGCAAATTTTTTTACGAAGTCCGTAACAAGCTGTGGATCATCCGTCACAGCGCGGCGTTCGATCGCGGTGAGAAATGGTGGATGCTGCGCAGCCTGGCGCGGCGAACCTGGCGCCATCTGCGCGACACGCGCTTCGCCGGGCCCAACGTGCGGGCGGTGCTGCGCGGTATCGTTGCGGGAATCGGCCCAATGCCGCCGGAGCAGGCAATCGCCCCGCCGCTCCCCCAATCCCGCGCGCTGGCCGCCTGAGCGATTATTCGTAATCGTCCGCCCAGACGCAGCTTACTGGTGGCGCCAGCGCGAAGAATTGAACGAAATTGCGCTTCGAAGCGGGCACGCGCATTGCATACTATGTGTTGAAAGCATCGGCGAACAAGCTGGCGGCCCCAGCGTCCTATTTGTAGTGGAGAATCGATGGGCGTTTTGCATGTGAAATATTTGCTGGTTGGAGGTGGTGTCGCCAGCAGCGCCGCCGCCGCAGCCATCCGAGAAGCGGATGGCGAAGGCGATCTGCTCCTGGTTGGGCAGGAGATTAATCGTCCATATCGGCGGCCGCCGCTGAGCCGCGAATACCTGCGCGGCCAGATGCCGCGCGAGGAATTGTTCACCCATCCCGCGGAGTGGTTTAACCGGAATAAAATTCACCTTCGCACGGGCCGGCGCGCCTCACACCTGGATGTCGGGCGGAATTGCGTCACGCTGGACAGCGGGGAGGAGATATCGTTCGATCGGCTGCTGATCGCCACGGGCGGCACACCGGCGCCGCTGCTGGCGCAGGGGGCGCAGCTGCCCAACCTGTTTTACCTGCGAACGCTGGGGGATGCCGAACGCATCCAGCACGCCGTCGAAAAATCGCGGCGCGAGGGCCGCGCGCACGATCGCGGCCGTGGACGGGTGGTGGTGATCGGCGGTGGGCCGCTGGGATTGGAATTGGCCGGGTCATTGTCGCAATGCGGGATGCACGTCGAGCTGGCGTTATCGGGAGATTATCCCTGCGACGAGCTGCTGGGCGAGGCCACCGGTCGCTGCCTGCTGCGATTGCTGGAGAAGGACGGCATCCGCGTGCATCCGCGCGGCAGCGTGCTGCGGCTGGAAGGGGATGGGCGCGTGCAGCAGGTGGTGCTGGCGGACCAGACATCGGTGGACTGCGATTTCGCCGTCGCCGCCGTGGGATTGGCGATCACCAAGGACCTGCTGCGTGGCACACCGATCTCCGCGGAGAAGGCGATCCTGGTGGATGAGCGTTGCCGCAGCAGCGTTGCGAACATTTACGCCGCCGGCGACTGCGCCGCCGTGCGCGATCCGCTGTTCGGCAAGCATCGGATGATGTATCCGTGGGAGATGGCCGCGCTGACCGGCCGGCTGGCGGGGACGAACATGGCCGGGGGCGCGGCGAGCTTCGACGCGGTCACCCATTTCCAAAACCGCGTGCTGCACGTGGACATCAATGTGTGGGGCGAGCCGCGCCGCGTGGAGCGGCGGATCATTCGCGGCACCACCAGCGGACAATCGCCGCGCTTCGTGGAATTCGGCATCGCCGCCGATGGCCGAATCGCCCAGATGGTTGCCGTGGGCGATTGTCAGGACACCCATACCCTGGCCGAGCTGGTGCGCCGGCGGCTGGCGGTCGGAGCCGATCAGGATCATCTGACCGACACGGACGTGCCGCTGCGGCAAATCCTGGGCGAATGAAATTCATTCCCGCAACCGGCCCGGCGCGGCCCTGGTATCCGCATCCAGATAACGGATGCCCATCATCCACAGAATTCCACCCAGCGCTGTAACCGCGGTGACCACCACGAAGGCGGCGTTCCAACCGAAATGGCCGGCGATGGCGCCCAGGATGGGCGGCGACGGGGCATCGCCGATCGCGTGGATCAGCAGAATGTTCAACGCAAAACCGGTGGCACGAACCGATGGATGCGTGACATTAGCCAGAATGGTGTTGGATGGCCCGGTGTTGAAGAACAAAAAGAACTCGGCGAGAAAAATCCAGACCCAGGCCAATGGAAACGGCGTCCAGAGCATCAACAGGATGAACGGACAGCACAGCAGGATTCCGACGCCCGAGACCAGGAAATAAGATCCGGCATATCGGTCGCGCAGGGCATCGCCCGCTTTGCCGCCCAGCAGCGTGGCGGACAGGCCGGTGACGACCGTGATCCCGCCGAAGACGAGGTTGACGGTCGCCAATCCGCCCGCGTGGCGAATCTGGGAGATGTAGGTGGGCATCCAGAAGGCGATGCCGCCAATGGCGAACGTCATCGCCGCCATGCCTGCCGTGTCCAGCACATAGGAAGGTGTACGGAACAGGAGCAGGTAATCGCGGGGCCGCGCGCGGCGGGAACAAGTAGTGCGATCGGCGCGTCCGCGCTGCGGATCCTTCATCATGAAGCAAAGCACACCCATGACCAGTCCCGCGGGCATCGCGGTGAAGAAGGCGGCGCGCCAGCCGAACGCTGCTCCGATCGGCCCGCCCAGCGCGTATCCCAAGGCGCTGCCGACGGGAATCGCCATGTAAAACCAGGCGAGCACTTCGCCGCGGCGGCGCACGGGATAGAGGTCGGAAATGATGGTGGGCGCCGCCGGGCCATACCCCGCCTCACCGATGCCGATCAGGATCCGCGTCATCAACAGCATGCCGAAGGTTTTGGCCAGCCCCGATCCGCCGGTCAGCAGGCTCCAGAGGATCACGCTGATGCCGATCAGAACCCAGCGCGACATCAAGTCGGCCAGCCAGCCAAAGACCGGGGCGGCCAGCATGTAGGAGACGATGAACCAGGTCCCCAGCATTCCCGTCAGGGCCAGGTCATCATGCGGCCCGGCGTTGGGGAAAAAGGTCTCGCGGATGCGCGGGACGACGGCGGAGAGAATGGTGCGGTCGACGTAATTAAAGAGGTTGATGCACAGCAGCAGGGCGACAGCTGCGCGTGCCCCCGGCAGCGGCGCGTCATCGGTCGACTTATCGGCTGAGGCAGCGCGGCGGCGGGCCATCGCGGCGCATCATGCCAACGGCCGCGGTTCAAAGCAACCGGGGGTCGATTGGGAAGGCGCCTCCCTGCCCCGGCTGATGACATCGCCCGGCTTGACCATCCCGGGAACAATGACCCGCGCCAGCCAGCCAGTATGCCCCTCAATGATCTGCAGCAAGTCGGGATGCCACATGTTCAGTTGACGACATGGGACGCGGATCGAACAGAGTTGAATGACACATTCACCGACGCTCAGGTATTCGCCCGGGGGCAGGGAAAGCAGATCGATGCCGCGCGTGGTGAAATTTTCACCGACCTGGCCGGGGGACAGGCTCACGCCCTGCTGGCGGAGCCACTCGTACAGCTCCTCGCTATACAGGCAGACGGCGCGATCCGCGCCACCGTGGTGTTTGCGGTTGCGCTGGCGGTCGCCGGCAACGCCTTGCGCCGTGACCAGCGCGGACGCGAGGGGCGATTTGGGCATTCCACCGGCCGAGGCGCTGATCTGGATGAGACTTCCGCTCATGATTTACGTTTCCGCGGCTCGAATCCGACGAAGGTGGTGCAGTTGAGGTCCAGCGCGTGGTGCACCGCGGCCTGGCGGAGAGCGTCGGCCAGATATTCCGAAGCCTGGTCCGGGGCGAAGCCGACCGTGTCGAGGCGCGCCTCGATCCGCCCGTGATTCACCGGGTGGATGTGGAAGCAGAGAAGACCGGCGGGCTTGCTGTCTAGGAAGGCGACCAGCACGCTCTGGCGGGCGGACAGCCAGCCATCCTCGTCCAGGCGCAGCAGTTTGCGCTGGCCCAGGCGATCGAAAAGGCGCAGGACGGCCGGCCAGCGTGCGTGCCAGTTATCGACCAATTCGACTCGTGGGGTTGGAGAGGCGCTGCGTGGCTCGCTGGTTGTGTTCATCTCTGTACGTCTCGCTTTCAAAACATGAGTACCCTGAAAAAAAGCCACGCGGTCCGAATTTGGGCCGCGTGGCGGGGTTTACTGATTGGGAAGCACTCGATCAGGCTCGATTCGCCTCCCGCCCGCGCGGCCAACAGCCGACGATGCGCTTGCACGGTACCGTGCGCGACATCGCCCAGCCGCGGTGAAGGAGGTTATATTTCGTTAATCGCTGCATTTCGCGCCCTAGGATGCCGTGATCGAGAGAATTTGTCAACCTCGGCGGGGCGAATCAAAAAAAACACCCCCGGCCGCGGGGCCGGGGGTGTGACGATCTCGTGAGAAATCAGCTCAGCGAGGCGCTTAATGGCCCTGCAGGAGCGTGAGGACCTGCTGCGGGACGTTATTGGCCTGCGAGAGGACCGTCGTCGCCGCCTGGGACAGAATCTGGTCGCGGGTGAGGTTAGACGTTTCCGCCGCGAAATCGGTGTCGGTGATCGCTGATTCAGCCGCCGACACGTTCTCATACGCAACGCCCAGGTTGTTCACCGTCGAGCCGATGGTGAAGGTCTGGAACGCGCCCAGCCGACCTCGCAGCGTGCTCACCTGGGAGATGGAGCTGTTGAGGATATTCTGGGCGGTGATGAGATTGGTGCTGGAGAGGCTGTTAGTGCCACCGCTGCCCAGCGAGTTCAGAAAACCATTGGTCGAATCGCCAAGGTTGCCTGTGAAGACCGATCCAATTCCGATGGATGCATTGTCCGATGCGTTGACCTGCGAGCCCAGCGCAAAGGTCGCCCCACCGCCCGTGATGTAGAACGTGTATGGCGATGCACTCGTTTTGTCGGCCGACTGCGCGATGTTGAAATTGAGATCCAGATTGGAATTGCGATAGGTGACGTCCAACCCGTCGGTATCGGCCTCGGCGCCGTTGATGGTGACGATGGCGTTGGTGCCGACGGCCTGGTTGGCGGTCAGCGCCGGGGTATTTTTCAGCTTGCCGCTGATGACCTGGATGCTGACGAAATTGCTGGAGCCGAATCCGAGGGAGTTGACCCGCAGATCAGTTCCACTGACCTGGGCCGAAAGGCCGGTCGACGTCTTGACGTTGTTAATCGCCGACGCCATCGCAGAAACCGTCGTGCCCGAAGCAAACGACAGCTGGGTTGTGCCCAGGTTGCCGGCTATTTGCAGGGTGACCGTGTTGCCGCTGACGGTACCGCCCTCATACGCCAGCTTGGCGGTTTTGGCCGAAGCCAGTACTTTGACTGCGACGGCGATGTTGCCGCCCGGTGGAACCAGAGCGCTGTTGACCTGCACATTGCCCAGTGCCGAAGTCGCCACGCCGCTGGTGGTGTAGGCCAGTGTGCCGTTGAGAAGCGTGCGGCCCTCGAAGGTGGTCGATTCAGCGATCCTGTTAATCGTCGAGAGAATCGAATCAACCTGGAGCTGGTCAGCGGAGACCTGGTCCGCGCTGAGTCCTCCGCTGTTGGCGGCCTGACCGACCAACCCCTGCAGCTGTGTCAGCAGCGAGCTGACCTCGTTCAAGCCGCCCTCGGCGGTGCCGATGACGTTGCCCGCGAGGCTGGCGTTGTTGATGGCGGTCTGAATGCCGGTCTGCTCCTGCTGCAGCGCCTGACTGGCGATCAGGCCGGCCGGATCATCGGCGCCGGT
>Ga0182024_10009901_pt1 | contig 19566 bp, 15 predicted proteins | sample P32metaG_FD_120480 | JGI IMG/M metagenome (GOLD analysis project Ga0182024, IMG submission 120480) | Permafrost microbial communities from Stordalen Mire, Sweden - P3-2 metaG (Illumina Assembly) | ecosystem: Environmental > Terrestrial > Soil > Wetlands > Permafrost | place: Sweden: Stordalen... | reverse complement strand
CGGCCGGGTACTTGTGGGCTTCATTGATAAGAGCTGGCACCAGCCACAACACTAAGAAACCAAAGGCAAAAGACGCGACCGTGCCACCAAGCGCCGCCAGCGCGAGACGTGAATAGTTCATTTATCAGTACTCTGCCTCATGCGCAGACTTTTTCAACAGCTGTAATGTCAGCCCATCCGGGAGTACGGAGTAACTGCTATTGCATGTTCATGCCCGGCATGGCGGAATGATCCATGTTGTCGTGCCCCTGATCGTCATCATTGGTCGACCAAATATTCTTCGGACCTGTCTCATACGGGTAGACATGAACCATCCACCCAAACACATGGGGGTAGAACTTCCCCTGCGCTGCTTCACAGCCTCCTGGGTAGTGATGGAGCCGCGGAGGCCGAACTTCGCATCAGGGCCAAAGTACGCGGCTTTCTGTCCTGGAGGCGCTTGGCAGAAATTGATGTGTTGGTGCCAGCGGGCAATACTGAGCGGGATGCGCTCGTTGAGCTCGTGCTCCGTAGCGTCGACGCAATCGGTGTACATCGCTCCTACAAGTTTGTATCCGCCGTCGTCCGTCTTTTTGTATAACAGCGACGTCGGCTTGAGAGGGTCGAAGTGCGATCTAGCGTCTAGGGCGTACGCGTACTTCGTAAAGTGATATTGGGGTTGCGGAATATTGGGAAGAAATATCTCATAGCCGTCAGCCAGGGCCTTCCGGGAATCCTGATAGGGCGCCATCGCCGCCTTTGCGGCCGCTATCAGCGTATCGGCCTTGTGCCGATCACTTGCCTGTGGCGGCCTTAAAACAGTCATGTACATATGACCCGCCATGTGCGCCATGTCGTGATGCGCCATGCTGGATGCAGCGACATCCTGTTGGCCGGCATGTTGTCTATCCTGCGCAGGCACCCCTCTTATGCTAAGCCCGATGATCAGGCACGGGAGCGCGACCATCCAAGCGCGGGAACGGATCCTGCGAATAAAAAAAGGTTGGCACTTCACTGCGCGCACTTCCGAGCGATTTCGTATGTAAACATCAAGTTAGCCGCGTGGCTTCACCGCTTTTTGCTTGCCGCATTCGATTCGCCTGAGAGTTAAAATTATGGCGGACGTACTGTACCTGGGCCACTGCCATCGTTCGAACTCAGCCAGTAGGGTGTAGCGGGACCTTAAGCCAAAGCCCGCAAAACGCGCCGAAGTTGTGTCAACTACCAGAAGACTTCAGCCTTGGAACACATCGCACATGTCAAGACTGTATCATTCGCCAACGATGAGGTTTTCACGCGCGCCGGTGAACCACTATACAGCTCTACGACGCGGTTAAATATGTGATTCCCAACACGAGGCTGAGAACCGTCATTTACCCCGCACGCACATCCATGAGCGACAGCCCGGAAGAAATTGCCAACGATGTCCTGGCGGTTGGCCGGATAAACTCGGTACCCACGCTGTTACAAGTGCTATGTGAGACTACCGGCATGCGCTTCGCGGCGGTTGCCCGAGTCACTGATCGCACTTGGACCGCGTGTGCAGTCCACGACGATATAAATTTTGGCCTGGTGCCGGGCGGTCAACTCGATGTGAGTACCACCCTCTGTGTCGAGGTACGGCAATCCCGCATGCCTATCGTCATCGATAAGGCAAGTTCGGATTCCCGCTACCGCAATCACCATACGCCGAGGTTGTACAAGATAGAAAGCTACGTGTCCGTTCCCATCGTGCTGGCCGACGGGCGCTATTTTGGCAACCTCTGCGCAATTGATCCGGCGCCCGCAAAGGTCTCAGATCCGCGAGTTGTATCGATGTTCAATCGATTCGCTCAGCTCATCGCGCAGAATCTTGAACACGACGCGGCACGCAACTCAGCTTTGAGCGCCCTTCTCGACGAGCGCGCGGCAAGCGAGCTGCGCGAACAGTTCATCGCAATTCTGGGTCATGATTTGCGTAACCCGCTAGCGGCGGTTGCGATGACCGGCGAAGTATTACTCAGGAGATTGACCGATCCTGAGCTTGTGGTCCTTGCGTCACGTATAAAGACAAATGCACGGCGCATGTCCGCACTGATCGACGACGTGCTCGACTTTGCGCGCGCCCGCCTCGGTGGAGGAATTGGCATTCGCATGGAAGAAGTCCACCACCTTGAGACTGCTCTGATCGCTGTGGTAAGGGAGCTTCAGGACGCGCAGCCGGCACGTACCATCACGACGGACCTGCAAGTGCCAAAAAAGATTATTTGCGATATCGATCGCATACAGCAACTTACTTCCAATCTTTTATCAAATGCACTGACCCATGGTTCCGCTGATCAGCCCGTAACGATCAAGGCTGTTACAGACAGCGATGAATTGGTGCTGAGGATTTGGAATGACGGCGAGCCCATTCCGGAGGACAGTATCGACAAGATATTCGCGCCGTTTTGGCGACATTCGAGCTCCGCCAACCGCCGCGGACTAGGCCTCGGGCTACATATCTGTTCGCAAATTGTTCATGCCCACAAGGGCACAATTGGGGTTACATCGAGCCGAGAACGCGGCACCGAATTCACGGTACGGCTGCCATTGAACGCGACGAGTGCCGATAGTTCGGCCCCGTCTCTTATCCGCCCTTAAGCGGCCTCTTCAGCCTCTGGGTCGGCCTCATCCTCGGGCTCAGCCTCGAGTGTAGGTTCCTCTCGCGTAGCCTCAACTTCCTTACGGGTGCCGTTGAGTTTGATATTCAGACGTAATTCGTTTGCCGAGTCCGAATTGCGTATCGCCTCGTCATATGAAATTACGCCTTCGTTATAGAGCTCAAAGAGCGACCAATCGAATGTCTTCATCCCAAGCTCGCGTGACTTCCCCATTATCCCTTTGATCTCGTGGAATTCACCTTTCAGAAGCTTGTCGGCAACAATTGGCGTATTGATCAAAATTTCAATCGCTGCCGTGCGGCCTTTGCCGTCCGCGGTACGAACCAAACGCTGTGAAATAATCGCGCGCAGATTACTGGAAAGATCCATAAGAAGCTGCTTGCGGCGCTCCTCTGGAAAGAAGTTGATGATCCGGTCTATCGTTTGGTTGGCGCTATTTGAATGCAGAGTTCCAAGACATAGGTGTCCGGTCTCGGCGAACGCAATGGCGTGCTCCATGGTCTCGGTGTCGCGAATTTCTCCGATTAGGATGACGTCGGGCGCCTGGCGCAAAGTATTCTTTAGAGCGCTATGCCAGGAATGTGTGTCGATCCCCACTTCGCGATGCGTGATAAGTGATCGCTGCGACTGATGCACGAATTCGACGGGGTCTTCCACCGTCACGATATGGCCGGCCGAGGAGCGATTGCGGTGATCAATCATGGCCGCGAGCGTGGTCGACTTTCCTGAGCCCGTCGCGCCGACGACAAGAACCATGCCGCGCTTGGCCATCACAATCTCTTTCAGACTCTCCGGCAATCCGAGTTTCGCGAAATCAGGTATTTCGTTCGCAATGGTTCTAATCACCATACCGACGTTTTGCTGCTGCATGAACACATTGACCCTAAAGCGCGCGACGCCCGGTACCGAGATGGCGAAATTGCACTCGAGCTCTTTGGCAAAAGAATCGCGCTGGCGCTGATTCATGAGCGAATTGGCGAGATTGCTGGCGACTGCTCCGGTCATCTTCTGCTTGGTGAGAGGACGCATGGAGCCCTGCAGCTTCATGCTAGGGGGGAAATCCTTGGATACGAAAAGGTCCGACCCACCCGCCTTGCTCATCGCTGTGAGCAGTTTAATGATGTGGGCTTTGGCCTGCTCTTCGGTTAGGCTCGACATTGCGTCCTCTACAGTCGACATTTCCTGGGATCGTAACGAACCGGAGCTCTTTTGGTACGGTAGTACTTCTCACTGTACTGATTATCCCATAGCCGCTGCCCTACGCTCCGCTCGAGCTTACGGGGGGTGGGCTCTGTCGACTGTGACGGAAGTCGGGCTATCCCCAACGACCAGTCGCGGGCCCCTTGTGTCTACCGCTTTCACGCTCGCGACGTCAATTTCATCATGGGTCCGCCTATGCGAGGAGCTTCCGCGCGATTTCGCGTACTCATCGATGGACGGCCGCCAGGTGCTGCTCACGGTAGCGACGTAGATGACCAGGGCAATGGCATCATTACCGACCCTCGGATGTATCAGCTCATTCGACAGTCGCAGCCGATTGCTGAGCGAGAGATCACGATCGAGTTTCTGGATTCTGGCGTGGAGGCATTTGATTTCACGTTCGGCTAATTAATGGCGTAGACCCAACCAACTCCCTGCCTGGCTGGATGGCAGCTAAAATTATCCGACGAACTCATCCGCGCTTTGCGGCATCGGCAAGGACGCTACGTCACCTCTTGGGGTACCCCGTGAAAACACTGTCATTAAACACCCACGATTGTGCCATGAGTGATAAATCACATCCATCGTTCGCAGATTTTGCTCGATGGACAGCCGGTGAAAGGCGAGATCCGGGCGGATTACCTCATCACGCGCGTAAACACGGCCGCTCTGACTGAAATTCCTGCGCTAATCGAGGCCGGGAGTCTAGCGCCTCGCATGGGCGCAACATTAGCGCTCGATTAAGTGAGGGCACCACGAAATGCTCGAGGGTGCTCGCCCAAAACCAGACGGAGAAATCGTTCCGTGCGTTGCGTAACTCGCGCAGCGGCAGTCCGTGAAGTCGTGAACCCGTAATCGTCGTAAGGCGACCGTTGGTGACCGCTGCGCTTAGGTGCGTCTGCTGGCGCACAGACTACGTGCGAGATTTGGCGGATCTTGTCTAAAGGCAGCAGCTATAAACTGAGAGATGACAGATTTCGTGCTGCTTTCGCGGTCACCGCGTCGTCAGCTGGGGGCTGTCATGAATAATCAAAGCGAATCCACGTGCGACAGAGGCGTAAGCCTCGAAGATACGCTGGCGCGTAGTTGCTGCTCCGTGAAGCCGCATCATGTCGGCCGAATACGCATCCAAGATGATGAACAGTACATTGCGAGGCGCCGCCGCTCATCATGTGAGGCGCGGGCGCGCAGCCGACAGCTCGCCGCGAGTCAGAAGAAAGATGACGTCGTAGCCGTCTTTTGCCACGAAGTCCGGAGTTCCCTTGCGGCAATACGAAACGCCGGTCACCTACTTCGAATTCAGCATGCCGAGACGCCGACCGGCGAAAAGGCGCGGCTAATGATCGAACGTCAAGCTGGCCGAATGACGCGCCTCATCGACGACCTCGCCGACGTTTCACGAACCAGCAGTTCAGAGCTCCCTTTTCAGCGCCAGCGATTCGACCTTCGTAGCGTCGTTGAACAAGCGATCGAGACCGCCGGATCGGAGTTGAGCACGCGCAACCATCGTCTGGCAACATCGCTACCGGCCACGCCGATCTGGCTGCATGGCGATCCCGGTCGATTGGAGCAGGTACTGGTGAATCTACTCGTCAACGCCGCGAAGTACACTGACGACGGAGGCGAGCTTTCGTTGTCCGCTCAACAGAAAGACGGCGATGTCATCATTCGCATTCGCGACTCCGGAATCGGAATAGCCCCGGATGTTCTACCGAGTGTGTTCAATTTGTTTATGCAGGCCGACAATTCATCACGACGAGCTGAAGCCGGCTTCGGGATCGGGCTTGCACTGGTGCGCAGTTTCGTAGAGTTGCACGGCGGCCACGTGACCGCGACGAGCGCGGGGCTTGGGCAGGGAAGTGAATTCACGGTTCTCTTGCCGATGCTCGTCCCTGACGCGTCTTGATTCCATGACAGCCCGAGTTTTTCACCTTCCGCGAAGTGGCCTCCTGAATGGGGGCGCTCCAGGCTGTTAGACGAAAAGCTCGAAGCAGCATCTGGGCTCCCGGCGGGTAGGCCTTATGCGCGCTCAATGAACCGTCGCTGCTACCTCATCCCGTCACCGTTAGGAACTGCGTAACCACGCGAGTCACACCTCTGGAATAGTGGCGCCGTGTCCTCAATGCTGCACTCCTTCGATCTAAATATTGCAGCCGGCCCGCAAGCTAAGGGTGCGCCGTGCCATGCACACAGGAAAAGGAAGTGCGCAGGGACCGATCTTGTTTGTCAGTGATCCATTAAGGGGGCGTCGATGGCGGCACCTCCTGGAGGGGGGGCATGAATGCCGCATCCGTCGATGCTGGCGTTCGAAGCACTGATCCGAGCAGAGTCCGTCCGAGCGTGTAGACTCCGTTGACATGTGACCGCTCAAAAACAACAAGGCAGTAGATTCAATAATTCGACCCGGGGGATACTTCATGACTAGGCTTGCGACCTTCCTCTTGGCATTGGCACCCTTCGCCCTTCTCCCTGCGAGTCCTCGCGCGGCGCAAACAAGTTCAAATGAAGCCGGCCCAACTGTGGCGATAGCCCCGCAGTACGACTCCACGCATGTGTACGTCGCACCGGAGGATTTTGACCGCTTCGTTGCGAGCTTCGTCGCAACCTTCGGCGGCACGGCGTAAAAACGGGTCGTACTTCAGGTGACCCCGACGTCCAGTCAGACCATATTACAGGCGGTACAAACGCCGATGGGAATCTTGTCAGTCTTTGGCTTTACAACGCCAGTGCCCCATCCATTCGGTCTTGAGCGAACCGGGTATCTCGTCGCCAATATTGACTCCGCGGTGAAGTCTGCTAGAGCTCACGGTGCAGATGTCATTGTCGCAATTTTTCCTGACCCGATCGGACGCGATGCCGTTGTGGAATGGCCTTTGCCCACGGCGCCAGCAGACTCACCGACTTAGTCGCGTTTTTCCTGCTCAGACAAGGTATAGATCGCCTCAGGTATTACTTCCAGCCTATCTGCCGGTATAAGCGCACCGCTCTCATCTGAAATTCCGTAGGTGCCATCCGCGATCTTTTGTATCGCGCGCTCAATACGAGCCAACCGTCGGACATCACGCCCGACCAATGTGCCATCGAGCTCCAGATTCGCGAGTCTTTGCGCGTCGTCTTCATACTCGCGCGCTTGGCCCGCCGATTCCGAATTTACGCTGCGCTCTTCCGCCGTTCCGGTTCGAACCGAATTCAACAACTGTTGACGCAACTTGGTCAATTGCTCGCGCTTGGTCGCGAGGTAAGCCTTGTCGAATCTGGGTTTTTTGCTGTTCATAATGTCTCCAAACGCATTAGTTTAGCGTGTTCGGCCGGCAGCGCGAAGAATCCCCGGCTAATAGGGTTGGCCGATTTGGCGAGTTCTTCCCTTCATCATCAACTCCGCTTTAAGCAGGCTCGCTAATGGCAAGATAGTCGAGCTCGAGCATATTCGCCTCCGGACGCATTAGGACGAGCGTAAAGCTCGAAGTCGACAGTCGCAACCCTCACGCGGATTGGTCAAGTCTCGCCAACCTGCGTGCGTGACTCCCTTCGCTTCAATTCAAGCGTAACTTACGCCGATCCGGGATTGCACGCCCGCGATTCCACCTCAACAGCGTTGGACGAAGATTGTCGACTTCAATGCCGAGCCCCCAGATCCCTGGTGCCCCAACCAGGTACTTGATCGCCGCCCGCAGGCAGCTGCGACGCCTCAAGTCGTGGGATAGACTCGACCGCGTGAGCCAATTGGAGAGCCGGCTCCGGCGCTCGATTGGCTCGACAAAGCAGTCCGTGAGCGGGATCCGTATTTAGAGTACGTGAAAACAAATGGCTTCCTCGATCCCTTGCACAAGGAGCCTCGCTTTCAGGCGGTCGAACGCTCTCTTAATTTTCCTGACTAGGTAACTTTGACTTTGTAGCAGGGCGAGATTTGCAGTCCGTAGCTTTTCCAGGGCATTCTTCGCATGCCGCGACGGGGAGCTTGCGAGGCGAGATGTCCAAAGAATTGCCGGCACCTAAGTTTGCGGCCCGGCGCAGACGATGAACACGAAAACGGGTCTGGCGGCGAACGCGCTTGGCCTCGGCGAATCCATGGTCATGGGCATCGCCGGCACGGCGCCGGCATTCAGCGCCGCTGCGACGACCGCGACTTTGATCGCTGCGGTCGGCGTCCTCTCGCCTGCGAGCCTGCTCTATTGCGGCCTCATCATGTTCGGCGTGACGCTCGCATTCAAGCAGCTCAATCGGGTCGATCCTAACGCGGGCGCATCCTACGCGTGGGTCGAGAAGGCCTTCGGTCCCGTGCTCGGATTCCTTGCTGGCTGGTCGCTGCTGGTTGCCACTGCGCTTTTCATGGTTGGTGGCACCGTGCCGGCTGCGACCGCGACGCTCGACCTCGTCGCCCCTGGGCTTACTGCCAACCCGACGAGTGTCACGCTCGTCGCCGCCGGCTGGCTGCTCGGTGTGAGTGCGCTAGTGGTCAAGGGCATCAAGCCTGCGAGCTATACGCAGGTCGTTCTGACCACCATCGAGGTCGCCATCCTGATTGTCGTGATCATCGCCGCGCTCGTGAAATTCGGGAGTAGCTCGGCGCACACGTTCTCGATCCATTGGTTCTCGCTCGGCCAATTCACACCGCAGCTCTTCGCGACCGGCGCGCTTATGGCTGTGTTCTTCTTCTGGGGCTGGGATGTGACGCTGAATCTTAATGAGGAGACCAAGAATGCCCATCACACGCCAGGCCACGGGGCGGTGCTGGCGATGATCACGGTCTTACTCCTCTTCGTCGGGTTCGCGGTGGCGACCCTGCTCGTGCTGACAGACGGGGAAATCGAGCGGGCAGGCACCAATGTTGTCCTCGCTGTCGCGGAAAAGCTTTTTCCTCGGCCGTGGAGCTACATGGCCGTTATAGCAGTCATGCTCAGCACGATCGGAACACTCGAGACGTCCTTTCTGCAGTTCACGCGAACGATGTTCGCCCAAGGTCGTGGTGGGGCGCTGCACCCACGCTATGCACGCCTGCATAAGACCTGGCAGACCCCCTGGGTAGCGACGGCCGCGCTGACCATGTTTGGACTCGCGCTGCTTTTTCTGTCGTCGTTCCTTCCGACAGTCAACCGAATCATGAAGGACTCAGTGAACGCGATCGGTTTTCAGGCCGCCTTCTACTACGGCCTGGCGAGCTTCTCCTGCGCTTGGAATACGCGCCGGGCGGCGCTGGCGAACCCGGCAACCATGGTCACGCTCGTACTCTGGCCTGTGGCGAGCGCGCTCTTTCTGACCTTCGTCGCGATCTACAGCATCCCTTCTTTTGATCTCGTGACTAACGTCATCGGGCTCGGTGGGATCGTGGCCGGCCTTGTCCCGTTGTTCCTCAACCGCTGGCGCCAAGCCCCGAATGGAAGCCGGCCAAAGTAATCTGGAAAGCTCGAAATGAACCGCACCCGCACGCTGCTGTTATTGATGCTGATCTACGCATCCGCCAGCTTGACGCATTTTGTCCATAATGCCTTGCACATTCTTGCGTACCCCAACCTACCCAGTTGGATCACGCCCTTTGGCGTGTACATCTCTTGGTGCGCGATCACCGTCATCGGTGCGCTTGGCTTTTGGCTATATCTTAGGGTCTCGCGGCCCGCAGGGCTCTTGATCATTGGCCTGTACGCGTTGCTGGGATTCGGTGGACTGGAACACTACGTCATCGCTCCTGTAAGTGCCCACACCGTCGCCATGAATGCGTCAATCATTGTCGAGGTCTCTACGGCGTTCGTGCTGCTGAGCTTTGTTGCGCTGTCGATACTGCTCGGTGACAAACGAGCAGATCCCGTGTGAGAACTCATTTCGTACACCGACTCACGTACCGCTGTGCATAGTGAAGACCGGGAAAGACCGAACGATTACTTCACTTCAGCAGATCAGGAGCACGGGAAATAAGCTCCCTCACCTCTGGCAAGGCATTTGGCATTGGAGCACACGTTGACCGTCGTTGTTGATCGCGCGCGAGGATTCGCCGACTACGGTGGCATCTTCATGCTCGCCAAGTGCAGCGCGAGGGTACGCTGATCGGTCTCAGATAGCGCGAGCGTCTGGGCCTTTTGATACTGGGTGATTGCTCGCGCGTGGTCACCAAGCTTGTCAAGTGCCTCGCCCCAGTGCAGGTAGAGAGCGCCCCATCGCGGCGCGTGGCCAGCAGCCTGCGCGAACTTGACGACAGCGTCCTGGAATTTGCCCTGCCCCGCGAGCGCTTCGCCCCAGGCCTCCAGAGGGTCAGCCCAGCTTGGACCACGCTCGTTGGCCGCAGCGAACTTCTCGATCGCTGCGACATACTTCTGATGGCGAAGGAGCGCAGCGCCCCAACTGAAATATCCCTGCGGCAGTGAAGGGGCATGCTCAATACCGGCCGAATAGGCGCGCTCGGCCTGCGCGAAATCGCCGCGGTGATCGTCGACGTCGCCGCGAGTGAGGTAACAATCTAAATTGGGCACGTGCTCGACGGCCGCGAGTGCTGCGTCGGCGTCGACTCGCCGCCCCGCAAGTTCGTACGCGATCGGCGGCCAGCAGCTCCAGAAGGAAAATACTGGCTCATATTGCAATACGCTCGCTCGTGCCGCCGCGAGACGCCTCGCCCACTCGTCCCAATCGCTTCCTGCCTCTGTGTAGCGCGCCAAATCCAGCGCGACGCGCCCGCGGGCAGCAGCGGCCGCGATCAGCGCAGCCTCATCAATCGATGCGCCATCGATGCCGACGGCATCTGGATTAGCAGCGAGGAAAAACCCCGTATTGGCCAGGTCGTGCTGCTGTGCGTAAATCCAGGCGATCTCTGCACCAATTGACCAGCCGCTGGTGCCCTGGCCGCCGGAAGCATCGTAATCTATACGCAGCTCGCGGGTCGCCCCAGAGAGGTCGCCCCGCAACGCATCCAGCTCGGAGAAATAGTCTTCGGGCGCATGAGGCCCAAGCAACCTGCCACGGTTGGCAGCCTGTTCGAAATCGCGGCCAGCCTGCAGCGCTTGCTCTTCCCTCCCAGCGCCAATTTGCCAAAGGATGAGGTTGTAGTACGGGGACCAAAGATCTGGTTTCAGCTCGATTGCAGCCTTGAACTTCTCGAGCGCCTCTGGAGTGCGGTGGCTATTTCCGAGCGAGTTGCCCCATACATTGAGCAGCACCGCCCGATCAGCAATCGAGGCCGGACCGTAGGCGCTTCGAATAAACGCGATCGCATCATCCGTACGACCAGAACGCTGTAAGTAATAGGCCATAAGCACCGGATCAGTGTGTCCATACACATACTCAGCGGCACGAGATATCAACGCCGGCAGTTCGTCCACTTTGCCGACAAAGCTCTTGGTCGGAAGATCAGTGCCGCGTAATGTAAGCGTTAGTCCGGTTGACTCTTCGAGCAACTCGCCGCGGATCTGGATGCGATGACCGAGCGTCTCGTGGAGCAATCGGCGCAGCTCGCCCACAGAAACGTGCATCTCGGGAATATCGACCTGGACCTTGTCTTCCAAGGCGTCCGCGACGGCTCGCTTAGCGCCACCGTATCGTGATGATTTTCTTAGGCGACTGATCTGATCAATCAACATCGAGGCAACGATCGTGCCCGATTCGCCCTGCGCCTCGAGCTTCGGGGCAACCATGAACGAATTGACGATGATCGCGCGGTCCGAGAACGCTCCGTAAAGCGCCCAGACAAGTCCGGAAATCAATACCACACCGACTGAGGCGAGCACGACGTCCAGGATCAGGCGAAACCGCTCGTGAACATGCTGCAGATGCAGGTGACGATTCTGGGCGGCAACATGCTCCTCCTCCAGTCGCGCTCGGCTTATACGTCGCTCGACGAGCGTCCGCTGGGCACTGAGGAGCGCGGCCTCGTCGACAGCGACCTCGTTGCGCCTGGTGAGAAATGCGCGCAGGTCCGCGTGGAGGCTCGGATCCGCACCTGAAGCACTCAACGCTAGCGCCGCTGCGCCGACAGGATCGGCAGGGGACGAGCGAACGGCCGCTGGGTCTTCGGGGACGCCAAAAGGCGCGGACGAATCTCCAGTCTCGCCGCCTCCCGATCGATCGCCCGTCACGCTACTTCCTCGATGAGCTGCATTTCGGATAGTGCGCCGTTCCAACAATCGTGTGGCGCCGCGCTCGTTCGTTCATTCTCTCAGGACCTCCGCAAGCCAGCAAAGCTTTTGAGAAATCAACTCTTTACTAGGATGTCATGCACGCAGAAACCCGTTCTTGATGCCGCTCGGCCTTTAAAAGTACGACTCGCGCCCCCAATCACCAACATTCGATCCCTTAAATCTTGCCCCCGCCGGCGTGTAACCGCATGAAATTCCGCGGAAATCTGTGGATTCCTTCCCTTCTGGGCGCCTTGCACGTCTATATCGGGCAGCGTGTCTTGCCATCGATGCCGGGCGGAGTGCTTGTTCGGACGAGCACCATCTTTTTGCTCGTAGTTTCATTTGCGTTGATGTCACTGAGCCTGACAGCACGATCATTGTGGTCAAGGCCGTTTGCGGATCGGATGGCGGCGCCTGGATATTTCATGGCAGGACTCTTTTCCTCGCTACTGGTCTTGACGCTGCTCCGCGACGTACTCCTCGTGCCAGTCATTCTATTGGCATCTCAGATCCATCTGCGCGCATATGAATCGGTATCTGCCTCCATCGTCCTTGGCCTCGGTATCTTCGCGACCCTCGCTGGGCTCGTTGGGGCGCGACGCCGAGCGCGCATCGTCAACGTCGATGTGCCACTGCGAAATCTTCCCCCTGCGCTGCACGGATTTTCGATCGTTCAAATCAGTGACATCCATGTCGGAACAACCATTCGCAAGAAGTACGTGGAAAAGATCGTCAACGCTGTCAATGCGCTCAAGCCCGATCTCATCGCGGTGACCGGTGATGTGGTTGATGGATCGGTGCGGGAGTTGGCAGCGCACACCGCGCCGCTCGCTCAGTTGCGCGCGCGGCATGGCGCATTCTTCGTTACCGGTAATCACGAATACTATTCGGGCGCAAGCGCCTGGACGGCGGAATTTGAGCGCCTTGGACTTCGCGTGCTGCTGAACGAGCATACGGTGATCGAGCATCAGGGCGCTTCACTCGTCATTGCCGGAGTGACCGACTTTAGTGCTCATCATTTTAATGCGTCACAGCGCAGTGATCCTGAGGCTGCCCTTGCGGGTGCGCCGGCCGAAGCAAGTGTAAGAATTCTATTGGCGCACCAACCGCGCTCCGCAAACGCGGCGGCAAGCGCTGGGTTTGATCTGCAGCTTTCGGGTCACACTCACGGCGGTCAATTCTGGCCCTGGAACCTGTTTGTGCGATTACAGCAGCCATTCACGGCCGGACTACACCGGTTAAACTATTTGTGGATCTATGTAAGTCGTGGGACCGGATATTGGGGCATACCCAACCGGTTTGGTGCTCCTTCCGAAATTACACGTCTGCGGCTCCTCCCAGTGGAGCAGCTCAACAAGAGCAGCCATCGATGTCTGCGGCTGAGGCAAGCTGTGCCATCGGCAGCGTAGCAAGCAGCACAGCCGGGCTCGGCCATCCATCCCCATGCTAGCTGTGGAAGCCTAATGGAGGGCTTTCTGGCGCCAAGTCACCGGAGGCACAATAGCCATCGAGGCATCCGGGGACGTCTGACTGCCACGGCCGCAACGATTCGAAAAAAGGCCTTCGAATTCCGATAAGCTCCCGTTCGTGGTTAGGCCAGCGGAAATCCTGGGCTGTGACAATCTATCACGTCGGCATCAATGCGAAGCGACAGGAGCGCCTTTATTGGAACGGGCATCAGTCCCTTCCGCGCCACCGCACGTGCGAACATTTCGGGCGTCCATTCGGGTGCGTCGCCGTCCTTCACCATGTTCGCGTCGGTCAGTTGCCGCACCCGGCGCAGGTCAGTTTGTCATTTGCGAGAAGTAGTAGCGCGCTTCATGTTTCGTAGCCTTGCGGATTGAGATGATCCGGAATTCGTCGTGGCGCTCCGTATGCGCGACCGATACCACCTGGTCTTCCTGCAGCCCAGCGTAAGGAAGCGGCGTTCGCCATAGGCCTCGCGGTCATCCTCGGCCGTGAACGTAAGTCCCTGAAATATCTTCGGCGCGTCCACGAAATCGATGCCGTGCTTACGGAGATTCGCCCGCGCTTACGGCTGCAATCTCTCCTGTGACCGCCGATCGCAAGAAGACCTTGTGCAAGGAGGGGGTCCATCTACGGAAACTTCAACTCCCGCTCGATAGCTTGGAAGCGTGGCTCTTTGCGCAAGGGGTCCAGGAGCGGGTCGGTCTTCAGCAGCTCCAGGCCCGGGTCCCACACTCGCAGCGCCGTCTCGAGCCATTCGAGCGCCTGGGCCCGATTACCCCACTGTGCATAGATCGTGGCGTACTGGTACGACGCGGTAACACCGACTGCTGCCTTCATTTTCGCAAGCTCGGCTTCCGCATCCGCGTGCCTGCCGAGCCTATCGTAGGTGACTGCCAGGCAATATTGATTCCCCCAATAACCCGGATGGGTCTCGCATGAAGCACGCGCGCTCTGCAGATCTCCGAGTCCGTAATAGGCGAATCCGCGAAAAGCGTTGGTGTCCTTGTAGTCGGGGTCGAGACTGAGAACTTCCGCAAGAGCGGCAACCGCCTCCTCATAGCGACGGGCCACATACAGCGTCCGGCCGAGGACACTGTGGCTGGCGCGAGCGAGCGGGTCGAGCACGACGGCGCGGCGGGCGGCCGCAACGCCCGCGTCGAAGTGCCCCATGTAGGCTGCAAATTTTCCGCTTAGTCGTAAGACCTCTGCGTTTCCCGGCGCGAGCGCAAGGGCACGCTTGTACGCGTCACTCGCCTGCGTGAAGTCGAGAGTTCCCAGTTCCGAAATGTTCGCCGATGCAAGGTGGGCCTGGGCCAGATCCGGCGCAAGCGCGAGCGCCTGGCGGGCATCCGCTTGCGCCTTATCAAAGCCTTCACGCATTGCTGCTGCGGTCGCGGCCTCCCCGGCGACGGCGGCAAGGGCGATCGATCGGGCGGCGAACGCGAGCGCATAGTGCGGATCGAGGCGAATCGCTTCCGTGTACGCGGCAATCGCGGCTGGGACGTCTTTGGTTTCGTGTCTCGAGCTATACGCCTTTGCCCCGCGCAGATAGGCATCGAATGCGGCCGGATCGCGCGTCCCGCCGAGCTCGACTTTGGCCGCGACATCGCCGAGCAGCGTGACTTTCAGGGCGCTGGCCACCGCAGTCGCAATCTCGGTTTGAAGTTTCAGCACATCGCCTAAGTCCCGGTCATAGGTCTTCGACCACAGATGAAAGCCCGTGACGGCATTGATCAATTGCGCGGTGATGCGGATGGTGTGCACGGAGCGGCGGACGCTGCCTTCGAGGACTGCGCCGACATTGAGCTTGTGGGCGACAGTATCGAGGTCAACGTCTTTGCCTTTGAAATAGAAGGATGACGTGCGAGCGGCGACCTGCAACTCGTTGATCTCGGCGAGCGAGTTGAGCAGCTCCTCCGTGAGTCCGTCGGAGAAGTACTCCTGCTCCTTGTCCCCACTCAGATTCACGAACGGCAGCACCGCGATCGAGTGCGGCGGCGGGTTGAAGGCGGCCGCGCGTGGTTCGGCAGTGGCGCGCGACGCCGTGTTCCCAGTGGATGAATCAGGGTGCCTGGAGAACCGGAACCTATCAGCCACTAGGTACGCCAGCGCCGCGAAGACGATGACGGCAACGATCGCGAGCAGTACCGGCTTTGACCTCCGGGATGCGCGGACCGGCTCCCTGAGTCCTGGTGCGGCACCGGACACTGTGCTCAATGGCAACGCCTCCGGCGACAGCAGGCGATTTATGCGTTCAACGAATGCATGTGGCGCCTCGCCTCCCGGCAAGCGCGTCCACTGCACTCGCTTAAACGACTCTGGAACGTCCGCCGCTACCTCGCTAGTCGCGTCCAGGCACACCGGTACAACGAATACGCGGCTGCGGGCGATCATGTGGGTGCGCTGATCGGCAAGGTCCCACTCAAGACGGAAATAGCCTTCATGCCGTGAGGCCGTGTTGGCTGAAATGACAGGAATGAATAGCGCGCAGTCGTGGATCTCGCGTCGGATCTTCTGATCCCACGCGTCCCCGCCCCGCAGCTCGCTCTGATCGAGAAACACTTCGATGTCGGCCGCACGCAGTGCCTCGCAAATCTTCTGGGCAGCCTGCGCATCCTGTGAGGCGTAGCTCAGAAATACCGCGTGCGAGGGCTCAGTCACCGGCGGGATCACCCCAGAGAGGCCGTCGGAGGTCTTCTCATCGCCTCCGCCGGCAGCAGCTTAGCGTAAGTTGCTAATTTTTGGCCGAAATTGACCGGCTGCGTTCAATGTCCGCTCTACACTTTGAACTTTATTAGGCGCTCCGCCGTGAGCGGCTGGTAAACTCACTTGTCAGGCTGGCATTGGATGAGACAGACGCCACCAGAGGCAGCGAATGGGCTTTCACGGCTTCCTCAGCTTTTTACCCGCACCCGATCGGCGAACTGCCGATCGCGGACGGCTAGTGGTAATCGCGGCCTTCGGGGCCGAGGGCATCACGAAGCGGCAGGCGTCACGCAGGAGTTCCGTCAAATCGGTTCGAGTGATCTTTAACAGTCGGACGAGCACGGTGGGATACGACGCGTAATGATCAGTGATGTAGTAGATATCGGGATGCTGCCGAAGTAGCTCAGCACGGTGTTCGAGATCGATTCGCACGACGATGCTATCGGGTTCGGCGGACTTATTAGTGGGGATGCAGGCTAGGAGCTTGCCACCCAGTTTCAGCGCAGGGGCTCCATACGCGGTGCCATCGACGACATCGGGTAACGCAAGCCCAAGCTCCCGCACCGTATCAAAGTTGAGCATTCCCATGGTTAACCTCGGTTGCGCCGTAACGATGCTCAAAGGAATCGCCGGGGCCCGCTTCGCAGATTCTATTATGTCGAGATCCTGGTTCCGACGCGGGTTCTCGAGGATACACTCGATTCGCCAGAGCACGGCTTAGCCAATTGATATCTCTGCAGCGCCAAAAGGAGCCGGATGAGTCTGTAGTGACGTCACTTAAGAACGCCTAAGCCTCGGGGCCTGCGACAGTCTCGCTGGCCTACTTCTCGACATACAGACGTCGCTCAATCGCGAATAGATCCGCTTGAGTCGCCCGCCGAAAACAGGTAAATCAGTATCGCGCGGCCGATCGCGGTTGCCGTTTGAGCAAGGGGGCAATATGCGCGCACGAATCATCCGGCAACACACGGATCGTGATCTCGGGGAAGACCGCCCGATCCCGCGCAGGGACTTTCTGCAGGGGATGCTGATCGGCGCAGCGAGCGCACTGACGGGCCCGTTGCTGGCCGCACCGGCCGCAGAATCGCAAGCCACATCCGGTGGACAGGACGCGACTGGATATTATCCGCCGGCACTGACTGGTCTACGCGGCAGTCATCCGGGATCGTTCGAGCCCGTGCACGCCTTGCGCGACGGCACTCTCGCGCAGCCCGGTACCGATCTCGGCGAGACGTACGATCTGGTTGTCGTGGGCGGCGGGATCAGCGGCCTCGCGGCGGCGCATTTCTTTCGCGCGCGCGCGCCGGGTCAGCCGCGCGTGCTAATTCTAGAGAATCACGATGATTTCGGTGGCCATGCCAAGCGCAACGAGTTCAGCACGTCGGACGGTCTGCGGATCATCAACGGCGGCACACTCGAGATCGACAGCCCGCGTCCCTACAGCGCAGCCGCCGCCGGATTGATCCGCGACATCGGCGTCGATGTGAAGGCTCTGGCGCGGAAGATCGAGCACCCCAAGTTCTACGATCATCTGAAACTTCGGCGCGCGGCGTTCTTCGATCGTGAGACCTTCGGCGAGGACCGGCTCACGATCGGCTGGGGCGACGTACCCGTGCGACGGCTCGTTGCCTCTATGCCCCTGTCGGCGCGAGCGCGCGAGGATATCGTGCGCATCGAGACGGGGTCGGAGGACTATCTGCCAGGCCTCAGCGCCACGGAAAAGAAGCTGCGACTTTCGAAGATCAGCTACAGCGACTTCCTGCGCGACCTGGTCAAGGCCGACCCCTTGGTCGTGACTTTCTATCAGGCGAGGACACACGGCTGGTTCGCAGTCGGCGCCGACGCAGTTCCGGCGCTCGACTGCTGGGCCTTCAAATATCCCGGGTTCCAAGGCATGAAGCTGCCGCCGGGGACCATCTCGCGCATGGGCTACACGCCGAAGGGCTACGCGGATACCGGTGGATCCTACAAGCTGCACTTCCCCGATGGGAACGCGACGGTCGCGCGGCTGCTGGTGAGAAGCCTCATTCCCGAGGCTGTGCCGGGCAGCACCGCCGAGGACGTGGTCAGCGCCCGCGTCGACTATGCGCGGCTCGACCGGCCCCAGTCGCCGGTACGCGTGCGCCTGAACAGCATTGTTACCCGCGTGGCGAACGTCGGCGATCCGGCGCGCACCCGCGCGGTCGAGATCACGTATCTGCGCAACGGCTCGCCATTGAAGGTACGCGCGAAATCCTGTGTGCTCGCCTGCTGGAACATGGTAATCCCATACCTTTGCCCGGAGCTTCCGCCGGCGCAGAAGGAGGCACTGCACAGTCTGGTCAAGGCGCCCCTCGTCTATTCGTCGGTGGCGATACGCAACTGGAAGGCGTTCCAGAAGCTCGGCATCTCCGGGGTTTACGCGCCTGGCAGCTACCACACGTACTTCCAGCTAAACGAGAAGGTCGACATCGGCACTTATCACAGCCCGAGCTCGCCCGATCAGCCGACCGTGATCCGTATGTTACGCACGCCGTGCAAGCCGGGCCTCACCGAGTTTGAGCAGAACAAGGCCGGTTGCGCCGAGCTGCTGGCGACGAGCTTCGCGACCTTTGAGCACAACATCCGCGACCAGCTCGCGCGCACACTCGGGCCTGGCGGCTTCGATCCGGTCCATGACATCGAGGCGATCACGGTCAATCGCTGGCCGCACGGCTACGCACCGGAGTACAACCCGCTGTACGATCCCGAGCTACCTCCCGAACAGGCCCCAAACGTCATCGGTCGCGAGCCATTCGGGCGGATTTTCATCGCCAACTCCGACTCGGGCCGGGCGGCCTATACCAGCTCAGCAATCGATCAGGCGGACCGCGCCATTCACGAGCTGCTGTCGAGTTGAGCACGAATGCTGTCTGCGCTTTGGGCCGTGAGTGGGGCCTCAAAAGAGGAAGGCGCGTGGTATTAGCTCCGCATGTGCAAGAGCTCAGAACGGATGGCCGCCGTGCGCCCGCGCCTGAGTAATGACTGCGCCAACACGCGTTGGGTTCGCTGCACAAAGCTCCTGGTTCCGGACCAGGTACTTGGCAATGCTACATTCGACTGGCTAATGCTGCTGGCCTGATTCCCAAGCCGCGCGAATCTCGTGACCACACAGCGCCGACGGTAAACCAATTTGCAAGGCGCAACTCGCCCCGACGTAACGGGAGATCGCCTGGTGATAACTCTTTTGGCCTCGACCTAAGGATAGAAACCGAACGCTCTATCGCCGCTGCCCATCGGCGCGTTCACCAAAGGCAACAAGCTGATAGAGGCGCCGAGGTCCGGCGCCCCATGGAATCATCAGTACCAGAACGATCTATTTGTAATAGCCAACGCCGCAAACTAGATCGCTGGCCCTGGTTACTAAGCTCACCTTCGGCACCGGCGTTGTATCAGGGCCCGGCCTTGCAAACATATAGCTGACCTTGGTGATTTGACCTTCCGGCTTTTGT
>Ga0182024_10009900_pt1 | contig 19567 bp, 12 predicted proteins | sample P32metaG_FD_120480 | JGI IMG/M metagenome (GOLD analysis project Ga0182024, IMG submission 120480) | Permafrost microbial communities from Stordalen Mire, Sweden - P3-2 metaG (Illumina Assembly) | ecosystem: Environmental > Terrestrial > Soil > Wetlands > Permafrost | place: Sweden: Stordalen... | reverse complement strand
CGGCTTGTTTTTTTCTTCACTAGAGCGCAGCGGGAAAAAACAAGCCGATACTGGTGGAAGGGACAGAACGGAGGCCGAAGGAGGGTGGCAGGGCGTGAGTGAAAGCGCGGTGAGTGCCAAACGTGGTTGGGGTTAGTTTGGCGCGAAACCGGCGCAGTCCGAAACGCCCGTGCGAGCCGCGGCCAAGCGGCGTCCACCCGGAAGGGGCGAAGTGAAAGAAAGACGCGAAGCTAGCCCTATCTTCGGTTGCACTTCTAAGAGGACAGAACGTGAGGACTTGTTGCGAGTGCGAGAATCAAACCGTGTATTTGTCGATTATGGGACATGTTGAAAACGTCTCATCAAGAATTAGAACGTGAAGTCGAGCGCGAGTGATGGCCATATGCAAGAGCCTCCTGCTAGCTTGATGAGGTACGGCTTCATCCCGCCACACAAACGGGGAGTGGTGCTGTTGCCTGTAAAGTATGACCCCATCGAACTGCTTGCCTTTGCATTTGTGCATGTTCATGACGTGGATACCGCGTAGTTCGTCGCCTCCCGACAATAATTGGTCTTGGGTCAATGCTGCATCCAGAGCCTCGCGAGCTCCCCGGTATGCGGCATGCTGTAACCACAGTTCCGATAAATTCTCTGCGATCGGTTTGCCACGTGCAAAAGCAACAAGATAGTCCAGTTGAGACGATATCTCTTGGAAGAGGTCTTCTCCGAGCTGGCGAAGATCCTGCTTTACGGTGAGCCAGTCCCGTCGAGGGTCACCGGATAGCTGGCGGTTTTGGGCTGAGGTTATGAGCGACGATGCCGCGCCAACGACTTTATACTTGGGGACCTTGCCTTGCCGACAGCTTTCGGCGTAAAGACCACATTTGCGACAGTGTTCTCGGGCAGTTTTTGTTCCCTTCGCGCGAAATGCATCGGCAACGAGTTCGAGCAATGTTGCTATGTCTTTCACGTGACCAGCCAATTCCTTTGGCTCCAATAGAAATGCGGCCGCTCTGCTGGCCAAAAGAGCGAAAGCCTCATCAAATAGCACCTGGTGGCGAATCAATGGTTCCTGCTGCAAGGCGGAGGAGACAATAGCAACGCCACTGCTGTATGAAGTAATGAGGCCGAGGCTAGATGGCTTTGCACCGGATTCGTCCTTGATTCGTTTGATGATCACTCCGATACTGCTCCGAATGGACTTGTTGCGATCATCCGCTGACGACCGAAACGGAAGGCGAGAGACGCCTTTATATCCTGATCCCCTAAGTCGATTCGCAAGGATGTCTCTCGCGAATATTGCGATCTCGGTGCCCGGACTCCGCTGATTCTCGTTTCCGAGATCGATTTCGTGAGGAGCGAGCGCCTGCCTTATGTGCTCGATCCTTTTCGGTCCAACTCCAGGAAGAAAGTCGTAGATCATTTGGTTCGGATCGGCGAGACAAATTATTTGGGACTTTTCGCCCAGCAGTTTGACACATTCCCATTGTTCAGTCCCCGTGTCTTGGGCCTCGTCAACCAATAGCAGTGGATATCGCCCAGCCACCCGATTGCGGATTGTGACTGATTTGTGGAGAAGGGTTGCCGTTAACGGTGCGAAGAGATCGAAGCACACCTGTCCGTTTTGATGAAACAGTTCCTCGCGTTTCTGTTCCCAAGCCTTCCAGTACGGGGAGTCCCTTTCAATACCGTCCCGCCGTGCTTTTTCGTCATGGGCAAGGACAATGGAGAGGTGCCGGGGAGCGCCGAGCAAGTAGCCGTATCCTCTGAGGATCTGCCAGAAGAAAGAATGGAAGGTCTGGATGGAGAGACGGGCCTTTTGCTCAGGTGGAACGTGGGCGATTGCAGCATCCGTGATCCTGGCCACGGCGGAGCGGGAAAAACTCAGGAACAACACGGTTTGGCCTTCAGCCAAGCCCAGACGAATCCGACTCAGTGCTTTGATGAGAGCAAGCGTAGTTTTACCGCTGCCTGGTCCGCCCAAGACGAGACAGTGGCTCTTTGCATCAATGACAGATTGGCGCTTGTCGCAGATTGTGAACGGCATAGTTCCAAACAGGTCATGGACATATTTTGACGGATACATTTTGTGCAGAGCCGGTAGCCTGGGAATCTGCTGCACCCGACCCTGTCGTCTCTTCAGGATCGATTGGGGGAACTGGTTCCGGCCTCTTGAATGTGGCATAAACGATGTTGAGAAATCCGACAAGCGTGGCAGGCAACTCGTTAACACTGCAGAGTTCAATCAAACGACCGGCGTAGCCGCTGCCTTTGTCCTTTTGGAGGATGGGGCGAGCCAGCGCCTTGACTTCATCTGTTGATGGCATCTTAGCTGGAAGTACCAGCTTCGATTTGTCACCTGAATCCCTGAGTTCCTTCAACAGCTGCCAAAGTCTGGCCGGGGGAACTTCTGTTACTAACATCAGCTCGGCTCCTGCGTAGGGAATTTCATTTGGCCGATCGAAAGACTGGACAAACTTTTGCTCCTCAGCAGCTGTGCGATTCTTTTTATCGTAGAAAGCATATGTAGTCAGCTGGAGGGCTTTAAAAAAACTACCAAATTCACAGAGAGCGCCGTCTCCATCCGTTGAAATCAGACTGACACCTGACAGGTCCAGCGGATAGCAGTTCACTGGGTCGGCTTCTTCCATCTTCACGGCCGCTGCCGAAATGATGTCCTTCTCCGTGATTCCCTCACACATGATGACTCCGCGGCCCAGCATTGCCTCAGCCAGACCCTTACGCGCGTGTTTTCGGTAGGTCTTGCCCTTCAATGTGGTTCCGACTGGTAGTTTCGTAGCCGTTAATACGGCAGATTGATCTCTCCTGAGAACGTGGATCTGCTCCGGCTGAAATCGTTCGATCACGTAGGGCGAATGAGAAGTTACAAAACACTGGGTCGATTTTTCAAGGAGGTAGTTCGCAATTCGCCTTTGCGTGTGTGGTGGCAGGGCAATTTCTGGTTCTTCCATCGCGAAGATGACATTATCTTTCTTGATGTCGGCGATGAACGATAGCAGCGCCAGAACAAGTGCATTGAGGGTCCCCGTTCCTGCCTCTTGGAATGGGACAGGCTCTTGATCCGCTGACGTGGACAAGAAAAATGAAATTGTTTTTCGCAAATGCTCGCGAGTAAGTTGTGAAACATAGAGCTTCGTCGCCCTGTCAGGGACCTCTAAAGGGATATATTGCGCTAGTCTCTTTTCAATGTTTTCGAGTATCGGCGCGAGATTCGCTGCACCCTCGTCTATCGGTGGAGTCAGGCCCCTTAGCTGCTCTATTGCGTTTTCCCAGATTCCGGTCCTGACGTTTCTCCGCTGGAGGATAATATCCAATAACGAGTTACGTTCAAGGCTGAGTGCTCGCGAACCCGTGCGCAGAGCCCGCAAGTAGAAAAACCCGAACATCTGACGAATGGTTCGCGGGACTTCGTAGTCAGAACCATCAGGCTTTAAGGGGCCGTGACAGAAAACAGATTTCGCCTCGAATTCATCTTCTTCGATGTTGTACCAGGCGATCGTTTTGATGCGAAGACACTCGCAAGTCTCGGCGTTGTCAACGAGATCGATCTCCCCTTGTCCCAGTACGTGCTTTTCAGGAACATACCAATGCTCAAGTCGGTCGAAGCATTTAGTGGCTAGTTCTTCCGGGAGATCGGTAAGGATCGTTTCTATTTCGATAGGGATAGGAATTGGTGGGTCAACAGACTTGTCGATATAGTGGGCGTTGTAGAAATCGAATTCCTCGACAGGCGGAAATCGCTTTAACCTGTCGAGGCCCAGAACGAGTTCGAGAGCTTCGCAAATGGTGGACTTGCCAACGTTGTTCATTCCCACCAAAAGCGCGTGGCCATCGAAGAAGAGGTGGGCAGCGCTCACTCCACGAAAGTTCTTGAGGCGCAAACTGACGACTTTCATCTTTAACTCCCGAGGCCCAGACTGGTGATGGCAGCACGGTCTTTGGGGAAGATGCTTATAAACGAAAGTGCAAGTCAAAATTTACTTGTTGTGCCTCTCCAAAATCTCCAGCACGTCCTTCGGGTGCCGAGAAACGTCTGCCATCCACTCGCCGAAACCTCCGTGCCGATTGACCGCCCTGACCCACTCGGACAGGAATTCCCGCTTCGTTTGCTGTTGCTGATCGTCCTGACCCTTTACTTCCAAAATCAGCGTTTTGCCGTTCGTGAGCCTTACTAGATAATCTGGCCGGAATTTGTGAATGATCCCTTTGAAGGAGTACGTGATTTCAAAACCAATGTGATCGTTTTTCACCCAAGCGCGCACATTCTTGTTGCGATCGAGCTCCAGAGACTCATTGGCTTCCCACCGGCTGTCGTATACGCACATGTTTATGTGTGAGCGTTTGGTGTGCTCACATGCCTTACCGCTGTACCAGGGCAGCATGTCTCCAGTGGAACGGATCGGTCGTTCCGTGTCGAAGACAGGCTCCAGTGTGAGAGCATTCTCGAACCGGATTGCTTCCCAAATGTGCTGGACAATTTTGGTCATGTTCAATGTGATGACGATCCTTCTGCGTTTGTCGTCTTCATTAAACAGCGGCGGATCGACCACCACTCTTCCGGTGTCTATGTAACGTTCCACTAGCCGAACGAGTTGAGCGAGAAGATATTCCCGGCTGCCCTTCCATGTAGGTGCCATCAGATCGTAAACTTCGCTCGCCGTTTCAAAAACGATCCGCTGCATTCTGAACCGTCTTGCGAGTTCCTCGAGATGGATTTCTTTCAACTTGGTGAAATCTGGCTTTCCGTCGATCATTGGCGCCAACTCTGCGATCATCGGTGTCTGGTAGGCGTCGAGGACGAGTCGTTTCACTTTATCGGTATCGAGGGTTAGCTGCGGCCGGTATTCGTGGTCGATTCGAATGACGTTGGGCCAAGTCATCTCATACTGTGCACGCCGTTCTGCGACAGGCTCGATTCTGGTCTTGCCTGTGGCCGGCGGTGGTGGCGGAGCATCGGCGCTACCTTCGTGTGGAAGAAACGTGAAGGGCACGCCAAATATGTTGACGTATTCTGGCCGGAACAGTCCGGTCAGCTCGTCAACCTCATACGATGTTCTTCGCAGTCCGCGACCTACAACCTGCTCGCACAAAAGTTGGGATGTGAATGCCCGCAATCCCATGATGTGCGTGACGGTCTTGGCATCCCAGCCTTCTGAAAGCATCCCGACGGAAATTACGTTCTGGATTTGTTCACCTGGCTGGCCTTCGCGTCCAATCGTGTCCACCGTTTTGCGCAGCAACTCGGCACGATCCTTCTTCGTGAGCTTCTTTTTCGGCCCGGTGCCGTTTTCCTCCACGCTCTCCTCACCAGCTTCTTCGTCTGTTTCGTCAACGGTCGCGGCCTCAACTAAGATCTCGGCGGGCTCCTCCTGTGCTTCGGCTTCGTCCAGCACCTTGGAGTCAATATGCAGGATTTTTTCCGGATCGCACAGCTCCTCAATGCGAATCCTCTTGTGCTCAAACGCATATTGGACGCGCGCCGCCGTGTGGGTCAGGTTGGCCACGGTAATCATCACCGGCGGCGTCTTGATGTTTCCTTCCTTCCATGCCTTCGCCGTTTCCAGCCAGTCCTTCCCCAGGAAGTAGTAGCCCTTGCCGACGAGATCAGGGAGCGGGGTATGTGGCTCCGCTTTGCGATTGAGGTCCGGCTTTACTTCCAAGTCGGTGTAGATGTGGTAGAACTTCGACTTGTATTTGCTGTTCAGTTCGCCGTCATCCCGCACCACCACGCGCGGCGTTTTCACCAATCCTGATTCGATTGCGTCATTGAGCCCGAAGTCGCTCACGATCCACCCAAAAAGCGTCTCTTCGCCGCTCTTGCGTCCGGTTGGTGCGAACGGTGTCGCCGTCAGGTCGTAACACATCAGAATGCCGCGCGCGTGGTGAATGCGGTCCAGCCCGCCCACCCATTTTGTGGCTTCTTTCAATTCGTCTTTGGAAAGTCCCGCAATCTTTACCTTCGGTGGTACGCGCCAGGCGTGGTGGGCCTCGTCATTGATGACCAGTAGGTTCTCCGCGGAATGCATCTCGCCGAGCACTTCGCGCACATAGGCCTCGTCGCTGAGCGCCCCACGTTTGTCCACACTGCGCCTCTTGCTGATTTGCTCCTCGCTGTCCCAATCCAACTTGTGCCAGTTGCGCACCTGCACCCGGCACGTTTGCCCTTGGCGCAGCTTGTCTTCCAAACCCGGCGGAATGATCTGGAGCTCTTGGTAGTAGTTTCCCGCGCTGCCCGGAACCAGCACCTCCAGCCGATTCCTCACCGTCAGACCGGGTGCGATCACCAAAATGTTCTTGGAAAAACGTTTCTCTTGCGGATAGGTGACTTTGTTCAGCACCTGCCAAGCTATGAGCATGGACATCAGGATGGTCTTACCCGATCCAGTGGCCATTTTTGAGCACTGCCGAGTGAATTCGCCGCCGTCCCGAGGGATCTTGATCCCTACGCGGTCCGAGTCCGGAGACTCAGCCAGCCACATCAGTGTCTCGATGGCTTCAAGCTGGCAGAAAAAGAAGCGTCGGCTGCCCTCCCGCTGTTCGAGGTCTCGCCAATGCTTTAGAAGACGTCTCGTGATACCGCTTGCTCCGGGATAATCGGCGGTTCGCCACGCGTCCACTCGTGGGCGAATCTTATTCACCAACGGCAATTCAACGAATTCACCCGGATCATCAAAAGACTTGGAAGCGTCAGAAGCACGCACATATCCTGCCGGACGGCGACCCGGTTCGCGGGTAAATCGGCGCGTCTCGCGGTCGTATTTCCAATGCTCGGCGGGCTCGTCGTAGGGTGAGCTGATGATGAGTTGGTCGATTGTCGCCGTGGGCGCGTGCGTCGCCATTACTTCACCTCAACGACTTTGAGGCTTTCGATTCCTCTGTCGTCGATGACTTTAACTGCCACATAGTTACCCGGCTCGAAGGGCAGAGAGACGGTTCCGCGATAGGCTTCGATCAAATCGAGATCGATCTCGGCCTTCAGATTCTTAGCTAGGCGTGCCCATCCGCCGTCAGAGTCGGCCAATGGAAAGAAGACTTGACGCGGATACAGGCTGCGGCCGTCGTAATCGGTATCAAGGAGCCACATGGCGATCTTGGATGTGTCGCCTGAATCAATGGTTCCTGTTCGGGTGTTGTAATAGTCGAAGCCTTTGACTTCGATTTCCCACTTGCCTTTGTGGTCGCCCTTCGCGACCTTTCGCAGATCGACATCGGGACGCCCGACCAGCCATAAACTTTGGTTTGATGCACGTTTCTTCTTCAAGTCCGCGGTGAGTAGATCGGCATTCATTTGCGCGCTTAAGAATGTCATGCCCGTCTTTTCTTTGGTTAGCTCGTCAATTTCTTTGGCTGCTTGCGGATCAAACTCAAAGGCCGCAAAAACAATCATTGCGGGTCTCGGAATCAGCGTTCTAGCTTCCTGCCATGCACTCTCAACTTGTCGGGGATCAAGCAGGCTGTGTTCGGGTCCAAAGGAAATCACGACCCGTTCCGGCACTTTTCCTTTTGTTTCAGCGTCGGCGTGAAGCCAACGCGTGCCGGCGAGTGGTTCAACTCGGGAGAAATCGATCTGGTTACCGCCTTTGCCTCGTAGGCCAGTCTTGAGGAGTTCGTCGCGCCATTCGGTATGGCGAAGCGTGGCTCCTGAGCGCGTGACCGAGGCATCAAGGAGTGGGGTAGCGGCATAACGAAAGTCAGCCAAGGACTGTTGAGCCTTTGTCGATACGGGTTCGACTCCGGTCGCGGCCACCTCTATATCCTCTAAAGACCTAACTGTTGGAGCAGGCACAGCCTCGACGGTAAAAGGGCCAGTAACACGTACGCGGCCTTTGTTGACGTCGGGCTGGTCAAAAAGTGTCTCTTGGTCGGAATATCGAGCGATCGCCGAGTCAATTTGCTCTCGGATCATGCCTTCACGAATCTCGGGATTGTTGGTTATAGACTTCAGCGTTATGTGAGGGACACTTCGGTAGCGGAATCCACTACCAACACCTTCCTCGGGGTGTGCGAGTTCGTAATAGGCAAAATCCTGTGCCATCAAGCGTTGCTTGGCTAGTGTGATGGCAACGCGGGAAGTGTCACATGTGACCCAGCGGCGCCCCCATTGCTCCGCGACATAGGCAGTTGTCCCAGAGCCACAGGTTGGATCCAGGACTAGATCGCCGGGGTCTGTTGTCATCAGCATGCAACGCTGGATGAACTTAGGCGCCGTTTGAACGACGTAAACCCGAGACTCTGCTGCGGGTTGATCCGGCCAATTGTTGTCAAGTTTCATTACTGGAAAATCAGCGAAATACTGTTTGAAGTACGGGCTACCACCTAGGAGAAAGAGTCGATTTATGCTTATTAGCTTTTGCATCCCATCACGAGTAGTGGCCCAGCTTTTTCCTCCGAACGGTTTACAAGTCGTGCCATCCAACTCGAAAGTGAATATGCAGCTTTCGGTGAAGCCGGAGGATGTCAGCTTTGATCGACGGAACAATCCTGAATAGTCTTCGAGCGTAGCGAATTCCTGTTCCGTAAGCTTCTTGTACCCGGCTGGTAATTCCTCATCGTCGAGAAATCGCCATTCTTTGTCTTGCGTGATGTCCCTCTGCTTGAAGAGTGGCCGAAATTTTATTTTTTCAATATCCTTCGCGTACCAAACCAAATAGTTATAGGCCTCGGCTAGGCCTTCTTGTCCCAGGGCACTTGTTGATTTGAATGCAATGAGCGTTCGAAAATTGGTTGAACCAAACACTTCATCCATCAGCTCCCGGACATGGTGGAGATTCTCGGGCCCAATTTGGACGAAGCAAGAACCAGATTCATTCAAGAGTTCTCGCGTTAGCAGCAATCTGTCGCGCAAGTAGGTCAGGTAGGAATGAATGCCCAACTCCCAAGTGTCTCGGAACGCTCGAATCATTTCCGGTTCCTGCGTTAGATCTGCATCACGGCCATCTTTCACATCGCGTTTGTTCACAAATGGCTGAAAGTTGGATCTGTACTCGATGCCATAGGGTGGATCGATATAGATCATTTGTACTTGGCCCGCCATGCCCTCTTTTTCGAGGAGAGAATTCATTACGAGCAAAGAATCGCCAGCGATCATCCGATTGGACCAGCCGTGGGCATGGCGATAGAAGTCAATGGCCTCCAGTAAGGGAGGGTTCTCCTCTCTGCGCTCGAAAAGCGAAGGCTGTACCGGCAAACCATTGCCGTTACGCTTACGGACGGCGTCGATGATGGTGTGCGGATCGATGCGCTCATGCACGTGCAAAGAGACAGTCGGGACTTCAAACGAGCTGTGCTCCTTTTTGCCCGCCCACACCAACTGAGGATCAAGATGCGGATCGTAGTCCAATTCCTGGCGGGGTTTCACCGATGGCACGGGAGGGATGTAGTCGTAAGTCTTGTGCGTCGGCGCAACGGGATCGGTCTCCGGTGTCACCAACCCAACGGGTGGGTTGTTGATGCGCTTCTTGTCGCTGTGCTCATAGCGCTCTATCGGGCGTTTCGGCGGTTTCCCGCCGCTCTTCTTCCCTCGTGGCATCTACCTGTTACCTCTTAAGGAAAACAATATTGGGGGGAACGTTGAATTCTAAGCTGCAAGGGTTGCAAAAGCCAGTGACGAGCATTGCCGGTAGTGAATCCGCATGATTTCCACAGGGATTGAAAGCTTGGCTGATTTTCTTCCAGGCTTGGGCGGTGGAAGCAAAGGTTTTGCTGTTTCGGTAGTGGTCGATGCTCCAAGACTTGCTCAGTTGAATACTTTGTCTTGAAGTGCCAGATGGTTGCGCGGTCTGGACGGTTCTCAGCATGACGCGAAGTCTTTATTTGACACGGCTCAGTTCAGCACTACTTTTCCTTCCGTGCCCCCCGCCCTTAATTCCCGTCATCGTAAGTCCGAACAGTAATTGCTCCAACTCTTCCGTCGGGATGGCCAACTCCTCAGCAACTCGCGGCCTACTAATCCCATCGCTGTATAAGGAGGCAAGCAGAGTTTTTAAGATCACTGATGACTCGCGAGGGATGGGATTTGGCTCATGGTCTTTCCCGCGCCTTGAGATTTCCACATACAGCCCACGAAACTGCCAATCGCTTACTAGGCCCAAGCTGTGTAAACGATAGGCCAGTGCTGCTACGGACACGCCCCAATTTCGTTTTAGTCTAACCAGGTTGTCATAGGTCGGAAATCTGGGAGCTTTTGGGAATACGCTGCCACGGGGCATTAAAAATGCGGACGCAAAAGCATTCGCCTGTCTCTCCGCTTCGATGCCTCGTGGAGGTCCATGCCTATGCAGCACTAGATGCCCCAATTCATGCGCTGCATCAAAGCGGCTGTGCTCCGCAGTTTTGTTGGTATTCAGAAATACGAACGGAACATTACCTCTCCAATCCGAGTAGGCGTCTACTTGCCTCGCATCCACGGCCAACGAATAGACGCGCACCCCATTGGATTCGAGAAGATGAATCATGTTGCGAATCGAAAGCGTTCCGAGATTCCATTCCCTACGTACAACTTCCGCTGCTGTTTCCGGATCGGGTTCGCGTCCGAGGTCCGGAAGGTGTGCAGGTGGCAACTCGAATTTCTTACTCAGCCAACCGTGCAAAAGCAGGCCAAGGGCGGCTTGACTTGTAGCCATGTCTCTTTGGGCGGCAGTCATCGTCTTCATCGAGCGGAAGCTGCCACTATCAATGCTAGGCTCGTCGAGATCGTCACCCATGAAGAACGCGCGCGGAAATCCCGTCACGCGCACGATGTGAGCAATGGCGTCCTCTGCTGGTTTGGTTTTCCCTGATTCCCAAGCTTCAACGGACTTTCTAAAAACCCCGAGTGTCTTAGCAAATGCCAGCTTGCTTAACCCTTTGCGTTTCCGGGCAAGCGTAAGCCGAGTCCGGTTGAACGCACTACGATCATCAGAGCTTTCTGATTTGAACGGTAATCTCAGGACTTTGGCCCCCATTGTCGTTTCCTGTATTTGGAGTATCTGGATTGTCGGTATCGGCATCGCCCGTATCAAATGGGATCGCCGGGAAAATGATTCGGTTACCCCACTTGTCGATATAGCCATCTTCCGACATCTCTAGTGGGCGCGACAATTCACTACGAAGCTCCCTCTTCTTGAAGTCTTTGTGTATCAAGAAAATCCACAATGTGCGGCCCGCCTCTTTTGCGGATTTCATAGCCGCAGCCAAATCCTCCATGAACGGGAAACTCGCTTGCGCATTGTTAACTTCGACCGCTTCCGCTGTGACAGGCCCTTTAGGGGATCGGGTAGAAGGAGTTTCATCCGTTCCGGTTTGCTCATCGCCGGAGAGCGCTGTTATCGCTATCGTTTCGTCTTCATTGATTACTAAGGGTTGGTTGCGCTCATTCTTCCACGCCCACTTGGGAACAAGCTGTTCTCGCATGGAGCGATTACCTGCAGCCCACGCGGAGGTTGGCGGAAAAGTCGGAGGGTCGAGTTCGGTGCACGAGAAGAATGCCGCAAGATGCTCTTTCGCTGCCCTGTCAAAAACTTCGTAGCTTAGACCCATTGCCGCAAGAAGGTCCGCATCTCCTTGCGGCTTACCCGGAAGTGGTGAATTCATTTTCCTGCTCCCTTCGTGGAATTACCAACTATCCAAAATCCTACCACAAATGAGGGAGGAAAAAGGATAGTGTTTATTTCCATCGGGCGGCGGCACCCTTTTTAGCAATAGCCTTTCATTTGGCGGGAGAGAGCTTTTAGCTCCAGCCTTGATTTGGAGTCCATGAAACAATTCTCGGCTTTGTCGGAGAGTCGGCGGAGATACACGGCAAGAGGAAGGCGCGAAGGGCAGCGCCGACTTCTTCAAGAGGGGGGGCCTTCTCTCCTGCGTCCAGCCGATTCACAAATGCACTCCATTGTTGTGTCTTCTGCGGATCGTCTAGGAAGCCGTCCGTTAGAGCAAACGGGACTTCTGTTGGAATCGTTGAGCCGCGCCTTTCAAAAGAGGCAAGGATTGCCTTGCGGAGCGACGCCATATCGAAGGTCCAAGTGTTCGCCATGAACCAGATGTCATAGAAGTCCTTCATGCGGCTATTGCGGATGTCGAGGACAACCATTGCGTGGAATTTCTCGGCGATGCTGGCTTCTCGGGGATAGGCACGAATAACGGGTGCTTCCATAGGGAGGAGGACAGGAAAAGAAGCAAGTTCTGGTTCGGGATAAACGGCGTCGCCGAACCCGATGTCGATCTGCATAGGAATGCGCGCTCTGGCCAAATCGGCCAGGAGCTTAATGCGGACGCCATCGTACTCGTCATCCTCTTTGATTTTGGTGCCTTCGACCGATGCACTGTCGAATACAAGGCCGTCTTCTTCCTGAATCTCGCAGATTCCTCTGATTGTTTGTTCGACATCGCCGATAGCAGATGATCCTTGTCCGAGTAGATCCAGATCCTTTGTGGGCCGGTGAGTGTGGCCGGTCCACAGCGTAAAGAGTGTGGCTCCCTTGATGGCAAATTTGTCTCGATATGGCGACCTGCCCAAGCGATACAGGAAGCGTTCGATGGCATATCTGCCCAGCACCCGTTGGTAGTCCTCACCGTTGCTCTGCGCGAGCGCCAGAAGGCGCGCGCGGATGGATGCTGCTGTGTTCTTGCCCTTCTCGCGTGTCACAGTGCCTCCATGTAGGGGCGAATGACATTGCTAACCCGGCAAACTTTGGCGTAACGGTGGATTTCGTTGACGTTAGTCTTCTTTTGGCGAAGAGAATCCTTCAGAGCTTCGATTGCAACATCGAGTCCTATTTTGTTCCGGAACTTAAAGCAGTCGGCGACGGTCTTCGCGGCTGAATAAACGCGGACGGGAACGCCCTCGACCTGATGATTCTCAATTCCTTCAGTCAGCGACGGGCCGGACAGGCGAACGATCCTGAGTGAAGGCGAAGTGAGGACAGGCGTTCTTGCCCCCTTGCGGAGAGCGATCCAAACCGAAGCAGGACTCTGGGTCGTGATCCCATGAAAGACAAGGGCCGAAAGAAGGCAAATAGCAGCGTCCGGAACGCGCTTCGCCACCTCTGCGTAAGAGTGGCGTTCCGTAACGTTGGCATCGGGCAGTGTGTACATTCCGCGTCCAGAGCGATTGAGTTTGCCCTGGCGATGGAGACGAACAAGGTACTCTCGCGGAAGGCCAATGGCCGCAATGTCGCGGGGCCTGACGATCCCGTGTTGGCCGACGTACCGCATGATTTTCTGAAGAGGCTTCCCCATAGGAGTCTCAATACATCATTACTTAATCATATCTAATGACGTTTTGCAACATAACGCGACGCCTTACTTCGTTACCTATATCACTATAATTTACATATCTTACTTATTTTACTTGACACACTTTAGCCACCGTGGCACGATGCTAGTACGCAAGGAGGCAATCAATGTTCACCGAGAATGTTTTCACAATCGAAGAAGTCAGTCAGCATTTGCGGGTGCCCGAGGATGCGATTCGGCGAGAGATCGGCGCTGGCCGGTTGCTGGCTTTGGACGTTGCTGGATTCATCCGCGTTCGCGAGTCGGACCTCAACGCATATCTGAATGCACACCTTGAAAAGGATGATGCGAAGGCAGTTCTCACGTCCGCCGTTGTTGAAAATGAAGTCAAGAATCAAAACCCTTTCCAACTCAGCCCGGCGCCCGACTTTACTTACACATGGCCGGCCAAGAAGGGGGCCAAGAAACCGACTGAGCAATACACCGGAGTGCGCGAGGGCGTGGCGGCGTACCGTGGCAAGGAATATCGCGTGAAGATGGGATTCACATTTCGCCATTCGGCAGGAAAGCGACGGCGGCGCTGTTTGTTCCTGATTGATCGCTATGCGACAGTCGAGTTTGTCGCGGCGGATGAAAAAACAAATGGAAAAATGGCTGCCATTGTCAGAGATCGCAATGGAAAGCAGCTCCCAGTTGGCGCGACACTTCCGCCTGAATATCAGGATCTTCCTGTTGCACCATATAGCGACGTTGTCGTGGGGGCGGGCGCTTCCAACGGGCTAGCGGTAGTTTGTGACTCGCAAGATTTCGCGACAATGCTGAAACACGCGCTTATTCGTTACAGGTTCCGTGAAGAACGGGCGTAGCCGGGGCGATAGATTTAGCATTCGGTCGCTGGCCAAGTTGAACCAGTTCTGTTGATAGAAGGAGGCGTACCATGCTGGTGAGATTTACGATTGACGGGGGTTGCATTCCCGTCAGAGAGCAGGCTCGTGAGGATATATTCGATGTATATATCGCGTTACTTCGGCGGTTTGATCCCGCATCTGAAGGTCGCGCTCGGCTCTCGATTCAAAACTACCTTGCTAGTCATACTGAATTCACGGCCGCACGCATAGCGTGTACAGGTGATGGCGACGTATGGCATGAAGAGTTTGAACCGCTGTACGTGGCCTTAGAACGGGAGTTCACAGATCCCGAGAGAGCGCATGAAGTAGCCGGGAAGTTCCTGGGGCTGCTGGTTTGGAATGAGGCGTTGAATAGTACCGAACGGTGGCATTTCGCCAAATATCCCAAACTAGAGACCGACTTGCTGGTGACGAACTACTTTGCAATGGACGGCCATATTTGCGCAAATGCAAAAGAGCAGCAAGCGGACAACGCCCGTAGACACGGGAATGAGGGCAGAGCTCTCGATCTGGCGGCGGCGGCTGAGGCGATGAGAGGAAGGTTTCGTCGGACCTAAACTGTTGGCATGAAATCTTGGCCATAGAAGCGCATCGCGCTTGCTAATCAATGCGAATGACGGCCAATCGTGAATCGGAAATCGTCAAATCATAACGATCCACAAACTTAATGAGCTTGTCGGCATTAGCGTTGTAGGTGTCAATCCATTTAACGATTGCCTCGGTGACGATATCCAACAAATGTTTCAGATTGAAGTATTTCTCTCCATGGACGCTCCCTGGAAAAGTTCTTGGCATGTTGCCAATGTACATAATCAGCGGTACGGTAGCGCCTGAAGAAACACTCCTAGACCGTAGGTTGGTCATGTGAAGTAGGCCGTTGCGAAATTCCCACAATTCCTCCGCTGTCACGCCAAGCGGGGTCAGGACAGCATACTGTTGAAGCCAACGGACGAAGTTACGAGGGACATCACCCGCGTCGATAAACGCAACAGTATCAATGAAAGACATGAGTAATTTAGCGGTGGAAACGTAGTGACCCGCATTAAAGAGCAACTTGATCGCCTTGAAATAGTCATCGTTGATGAGCCGTGGCAGGTCGAAGCCCCCATCCTGGACATACGCTTTTAGATAGTCAACCATTGTGCCGGGCCGTGACAGTGGTGTGTTTCGCAGATCGTCAAGATTCAGCGGGCCTGCACCCGTCACGGCGAGTATGCGCGGCATCCCATCCACGATTGGCGTGATTGCAAAAAGGGGATCCGTCGGTGCATCACAATCCTGAAAGATTCCCTCGAAGACCGCCAGATGACAACCTAAGCGCATTCTTGCTTCGTATTCGCCCCATTCCAGTGGGGTTTTCAGGGTATAACGCTTCGCCGATTTGTAGTCCTGACCGACAAGAGACTGGAGAACCGAAAGCTTTTCGGCCTCGGTGCCATCGAGTTCGTGGATCGCAACTCCAAGTTCCTTGACTCGCATGTTGTCTACGTAAAGGAAAAGATTGTAGGCATTTTCTTTCAAAGCATTTTCCTCTAAATCTCTCCTGATCTTAGCCCACACATCCGAGCGTTCGCACGCCGTAAGCCATAAAAATGGCCGTTTTCGTCAACCTTAATGGTCGACATTGTCATAGCCCTAGCTCCATCCCTTGTCCGCCGGATAAACCCTGATTAATTTCCAAAGCGGAGGTCTTCGAGACGTCGGCTCCGAGCTGCGGGGCGAGTCTTGCCATGTCGTCGGTGAAGAGCGTGGCCTCATGGCTGGCGCGGGAGATGGAGACATAGCCGAAGCGGGAGTTGAGGAGGTCTGGGTGGACGCTGGTATCGGCGTGAACGAGAACGCGTTCGGCAGTGAGGCCCTGGGAACTGTGGCTCGTGACGGCGTAGCCGTGGTCAAAATGACGATGATCTCCGGCGTTAAACTCGAACTGGCGGTTGTTGTCGAGGCGCGCGGCAACCTGGCCATCCGGTGCAATTGACTGGATTACGGCAAGATCGCGATTGGCAACGCCCAGCGATTTGTCCGGGGCGGTGAACTGGATGCGGTCGCCTACGGAGAACTCGCGTTCGACCTCTCGGTAGACGCTGACGCCGGTGAGACGGCGGGGATCGTAGGTGGCAAGTTCTTTATTCGCTTTCTCGACCGTGAGCTGGTTTGCGACCGGGTTGATCGCGACAATCGATGCGTAGGCAGCAGCTTCGATTCCGATGGCTTTGCTGCCACGCGTGTAGCGAACTACGTCGTCGATCTCGTAGTGGCTCGCCCAAGATCGTTCGGCTCCCGTCATGTCCTGCCGCTGAACTAGGACACGGAAAGTGTGATCTTCCGGGGCAACGGTTCCGATGGCTTTCAATTCCTGGCGAACCGCGACGTTCAACTGGCGGCGGGAAGCATTGTCGGGTGAAACGATGAGCGTGTTCTCGGGCGATTCGACGTAGGTCTTGGCGATAGCGCGGACACGTTCTTCTCGGTTGGGAATTTCCTTCACCCGGCCCTGCTGTTGGAGTGCGTCAAGCGCAGCGGAGACTTGGCCCGTCGCCAGCATTTCCACGGCAGATTTCAGAGCCGGGTCCTTCTGGCGAACGATCTCGTCGAGTTTGGCCGTGCGCATTCCGGCTTCCTGCAATTGCTCGAAAGGGCAGCCCGCATCGACGCCCTGGTGTTGGCGGATGTCACCGATCAGAAGCACGCGGTCATCGGGACCAATCCGCGAAAGGAACTCGCGGATCTGGTTTGTGCTGGCTAGGCTTGATTCATCGACAAGGTAGAAGTGCTTTTGCTCCGGTAGGTCTGGATTCGAACTGCGAGCTAGGAAGCCTTGCAGGGTTCCAGCCTCAATGCCTGCTTCCTTCAGTTGGCGCGCGGCGCGAGAGGTCGGGGCGAAGCCTTCAACCTGATAGCCCTGCCGTTCCGCAGCGCTGCGGATAACTGTGAGCGTGGTTGTTTTGCCCGCGCCGGCGAAGCCTTGGATTCCCTGAATGCGATCCGGCGAGCTGAGAACATCTTCAACCACGCTCTTTTGTGCCTGATTGAGATGCGGGTGCTGGTCGGCAACGGCGATGGCGTGCGGGCGCGAAAGAACCGGTTCGACATGGTTTTGGCCCTCACGCATTCTGCGGATAATTTCACGTTCCGCTTCGATGGTTTTCGCGGTGGTGAACTGACGGCCCGGAACTCCCTGAGGGCGCTGGACGATTTGGAATTCCCCAGAAGCTAAGCGAGCCTCAAGATTCGCGCGGACCTGGGTATGGGTAACGTCGCCCATTCCACGACGGAGCCCATCGCGGATCAGAGCACGCTCGTCTACGACTGCCTCGCGCTCGAAGTTCTTGTCGCGGGAAAAGGTTAGAGATTCCCGAACACGCTCAAACGAGTTGACCGGCTTCTCTTGATGTTGCGAACGTTCACACGCTGCCCGTACAACAGCCTCCGCCTGATGTCCGAAGTCTGCCGCCAGCTTCCGGTGCGCCGCCATGACCTCACCCGGCGAATGCATCCCCTTGCGGTCCCGCGTCGAGTGCGCGGCGATCTCGGCGGCTTCTTTGCCCGAGCGACCCGTGCGTTCGAGGTACTCACGAATCTGTTGGCTCCGGGGGCTGGATGCGTCTAGGTATTCCTGCGTGTAACCCTTGATCTCGGGAGCGCCGCTCCTCCCTGTCGTAATTTCATATCCAAGTTCGCGCAGTTTGTAGGTCAACTCGGATTGATAGATGGCAGTGGCGAACTGCTGCGAGGCGAAGAGGCTCTGCGGTTGAACCGCACGAGGCTGGCCGCTGTCCCGCTCGGTGACGTTGAAAACGACAGCGTGCGTGTGTAGTTGCGGCGCGACATAGCCATCGACAGGGCGGGCGGTATCGTGTTCGAACTTTGCGGCGATAAACTTGCCCGTAGTCTCGGGCGGATGATTGCCGCCGATGCGGGCTTGCGTGTAGTGTTCGAGCTGGTCAAGGGCTACGCGAACGCTCTCCCGATGCGCTTCGCGGACACGTTCATCGCCACCGACAAGCGCCGTTAACGAAACGGATTTGGGGGCGGAAAACGTCGCATCCCAGCCGGCCCGGTGCTCCATCGTCTTGATGGTCTTGCCCTCGGTGTCCTGATATTCATAGGACGCTCGTTGCCGCACAAGCTGCTCTCCGGTCTGTGGATGCTGGCCCTGGCTGAGTTTCGCGAAGTCCTCGGCAGAAACTGTCCCGGCAAGTCCGAAGCGTTCCGCCAGTCGCCCTTGCCATTCGCCAGCGATGACGCCTTGTTGCGACCAATAATTCTGCTCCTTCGCAGTGAATTCCTTCTGGTGGTAGGTCTGCGCCTGGCCTGCAGAAAGCGGTTTTGAAATGGTCAGCACTATCCTTTACTCAACCTGGTTCTCGTGCGGCTGAAGCCCATATTCGGGGCTAACAACATTGCCCTGCATCTCTTCTGAGTCTGCTGTGGGCGGCGGCGTGCTGGGCACAATCAAGTCGTCCATGGTCCGCTCATCGAAACCGGGACTCTTCTCCTCTAAGGCAATGAAGGGGAACGAGAATCGCGCGACATGATTGCCGTATTTGAGAAAGCCTCGAAGATCGTCAAGGCCCGAAACCTCGGATGGAAGAACAAGCGGTTCGGTTTGCCGGTCGAGCGCGAAATTGCGTCCGGCGCGGGAGCCGTCATAGTGCGTTTCACGCAACCGCTCGATTTCAATCTCGCCGATGGCTTCACTGACCCATTTGGCCGCCCGTGGCTCCGTGGTTCGTAGAAATATTTTGGTGGCGGGTTGCGAAAGCATGGCTTCGGCGTCTTCACCGTAGCGCGCCTGCATCTGACTGCGTCCCTGGAAGCCAAGGATTACCGGATTCTGCGATTTGCGATTCTCGGTAATGGCCGTATGGAGCTGCGGCAGTCGCTGCAAGCTGGCCAACTCGTCGATGACGAACCAGACGGGTTTCTGGTCCGGCATGGGTTCGTTTAGCAGACGCAAGACGAGCGTATCAATCCACAGACTGATGAGCGGACGAAGCGCCTCGCGCATCGTGGGACGGGATGTAATGAAGATCCAGCCACGTCGCTCCTCCGCCCAGTTGGTTGCCGTCCAGGCAGACGTCGTCTCGTCTGGCTTCGGCAGAAGCCGGAAGCTATCCGCGCTCATGTTGAGAGAGCCGAGTACTCCTGTCCGCTGTTGCGGGGCCTTTGGATCGATCAGCATCCAATACTCAGTTCCTTTGACGCGACGGTCGATTTCGGCAGGATCGGACATCCATTGCACCAGCTCCTCCGGCGTCGGAAGGAAGGTAAGCAGATGCGCAAATATCTTTTGCGGAGCTTCCACGAAGAAGCGATTCGTTACACCTTCGGGTTGGTAAAGCGACACGGCCAGTGCCTTGGCTTCGGCCTTGCGGCGTAGTTCCTTTGACGGGTTCCAATAGGGCATTCGGGCGTCAAGCGGATTGAGAACGATGTCACCGCGG